>Ga0075163_10005906_pt1 | contig 16264 bp, 19 predicted proteins | sample JI1023141ADNA_FD_71478 | JGI IMG/M metagenome (GOLD analysis project Ga0075163, IMG submission 71478) | Wastewater effluent complex algal communities from Wisconsin, to seasonally profile nutrient transformation and Carbon sequestration -... | ecosystem: Engineered > WWTP > Effluent > Algae...
GGAACAGGTCGATCATCTTCCTGACGTCTTCGTACGTCCGTCCCTGGAGCGAGTACGGGACACTCATCAACCTCGGATGGCGTGCCGAGATCAGCACCGCGCCGGAGATCGACGGATCGACGTCCGGCAGATCGAGCCCGAACTCGCCGAGATAGACGGAAGGACATCCTCCGATCTTCGCGTCGTTGTATCCGCACGACGCCAGTCGAGCAGCCGTCGCCGCATCACGCACCAGCACCTGATCGGCGCGCTCGCACAGTGCGACCATACGGCTCCCGGCGAGCGAGTCGGTTCGCTCGACGAGTCGGCCCGTTCGATCGTAGATCCGTCCTGCCGAGACGCTGTAGACGAGGAGGGGAACAGCCAGGGTCGCGAGCGACTCCGCATCGACGTTGAGTGCGCCGTTCTCGAAGAGGTTTCCAGGGCCGATCACGACGCCGTCGGCGAGCTGATTGATCTCGTAGACGTTCTTCGACGACAGACCGCTTCCTTTCGGACCGGCGCCGGATGCGACGGCCGGCAGCGTCACGATGTTCAGTTCCCCTCGAAATCGCTCTCGCAGGAGTCCTTCCATCGCGATCGCGATCAGGTCGTTGCCGATGTTCGTCGTGCGGGGACGAAGGCTGAAGATCGTGGTCATCGTGACTCGCCGGGTCGAAGAAGGAGCGAGAGATGCCTACTGCGATCTCCCGACGCCTACTTCTGTGACGAATCGGCCGGTGTGCAACATTCACGTGACGAATTTGACGAAACGGCGACGAAACCTCCGACCGTGCAGGCTACACCTGGTCCATGTGATCGACGGCGATGCGCTGGATGATGACCTGGTATCCACGCACCAAGAGTTCGACCTCGACGGGGCGCATCGCGAGGAACGAGTCGATCGCCTTGCCAGGCTGGTTCTCTCCCGGCTTTCCATAGTCGTCCCAGATCAGGATCCCGCCTGGACGGAGCATCCGCCACGCCAGGAGGCTGTCGACGAGGACGTCGTCGGTCTCGTGACTCCCGTCGATGTAACACACGTCGAACGCGCGCTCGTCGCGAGCGAGTCGGTCGAGAGAAGGAACCGAGCGCGACGCGATCGTCTCGACTCTCTCCCCGTAGCCCGACACGTTCTTCTCGAATCGCGTCCGTACGAGTCGGCATGCGTCGAGGTACGAGGGATCGTTCGCGTGACGCTTCGGGTTCCCCGTGAACGGATCGATGCACGTCACCCGACTCCTCGGAAGGAACTCGAGGAAGAACACCGCGGATCGACCCTCCCACGACCCGACCTCCAGCACATCGCAGTCGCGGTCTCGGAACTGGGCGAGATGCGTCCGCCAGTCGGGGAACGCATGGGACGTCCAGTCCGTGGTGAAGTCCTTCCCTTCGAACCAGCGCGCGATCTCTAGGAGCGTCGGAGTCTCGTCGTTCATGGATCGGGTATGCCCTTCGTTCGTGGGCCGATCTAGCGTGTTCCGGTCCAGCCGCCGCCGCTCGAGTTCGAGGCGCCGTTGCCCCACGTCCCGGTGAACGAGCGGCTGTCCGGCGTGAACGTGAGCACGAGGCCTCCGCCGGCTCCCGACTGATCCGACCACGTGCCGGTGAGCACGTTGTTCGCGAACGTGCCGGTCACGGTGCCGGGCGCGGCGCCGGTGGACGTGTAAGTGCCGGTGACGTTCGATCCGTTCTGCGTGAGCTCGAGGTTGCATACCTGCGAGCCCCAGCGAGTGCCCCAGCGGCCGCCGATCTGACCGGCGACGATCGGCGCGGCCGGAGGCGGCGTACCGACCGCGGACTGGAGAGATTCCACCGTGTCCTTGCAGGCGCCGATGAAGGGCGCAGCGAGCGCGATGACGAGCGCGAATCCGAGTCGAGTCGATCGAGTCATTCCCATTCCTCCCATGAGTGCGTCGGCCTGCCGCGGCGAGGCCCGTCCCGTCACGAACCCTACTCGGGTCGGGAACCCGCGGTCCGTCACGAAATCGACCGAAGTCCGAAGGAATCGGGAATCGCTGCTATTTCAGCGCCATGCACGTCGTCGTGGCGTGCGCGACGAGCTTGCCGTCGGCGATCCGGGTCATCCGCGCCTCGGCCGTGAGCAGGGTCCCGCCGGCATGGATGATCGTGCCCTCGGCGCGGATCGCTCCGTCCCCCGGACGCATCGCTCGGACGTAGTTCACCTTCAGCTCGACGGTGGTGTACGAGACGCCGGCCGGCATCATCGTGTGGACCGCGCAGCCGAGCGCGGAGTCGAGGATCGTCGCGGTGTATCCGCCGTGGACGGTCCCCATCGGATTGAGGACGAAGTCGCCCGGGTCGCCTTCGAAGACGACGCGCCCCTTCTCGACCTCGACGAGGCGGAAGTCGAGCGTCGCGGTGATCGAAGGCGCCGGGAGCTCGCCGCGGACGAGTCGCTGGATCAGCTCGAGCCCACTGAGGCCCGCGATCTCCGGCGTGACGGCGATCGGACGTTCGTAGGAATAGCTTCGCTGCGGGGATCGGGTCTCTGCGGACATCGGAGTCACCTCGCTCCCAACGTGGCGCTCCGCCGAGCCATTCGCCGTCATTGATTCCGCATACGAGCTGTTCGAGAATGAACAGGTGGCCGAGTGGGATGGATACCGCGTCTTCCTTTCCGTCGCGGAGCATCGGAGCTTCTCGGCTGCGGGTCGCGCGCTCGGGCTCAGTCAGCCGACGGTCGGCCGGACGATCGCCGGGCTCGAGTCGTCGCTCGGCGTCCGGCTCTTCGTCCGCTCGGCCCGCGGGCTCGTCCCTACGCCCGAGGCGGAGCGGATGCTCGACGACGTGCGACGCATGGCCGACGCTGCGCGGGACGCAGAACATCGGGCCTCGCGCGCACAGGACAGCCTCGAGGGGCTCGTCCGGATCTCGACGAGCGAGGGCCTCGGCTCGATATGGCTCGTGCGCAGGCTCGAGGAGCTTCGAGCCCTCCACCCCGGACTCCGCATCGAGCTCGTCCTCTCGAACCAGGCCGTGGACCTGGGCCGACGGGAGGCGGATCTCGCGATGCGACTCTTCCGGCCGACGGAGCCGGACCTCGTGATCCGCAAGGCGGGCATCGTGCGGTTCGGCCTGTACGCGTCGGCCGCGTACCTCGAGCGGGCCGGCACGCCGAGGCGCCTCGCCGACCTCGCGCGTCACGATCTGATCGGATTCCCGCGTGCGCGCGGCGTCCCGGCGCACGCGCTCTGGTTCTCACGACTCGCGGCCGAGTCGCGGTTCGTCGTCGTCACCTCGAACCTCCTCGCCCAGAGTGAGGCCGCGCGGACGGGACTCGGCATCGTGCTCGGCACCGAAGCGCTGCTCGAAGACGACCCGTCGCTCCGCCGCATCTTACCGCGGACGGTGATCCCCCACCTCGACCTCTACCTCGCCTCCCACGAAGACGTGCGTCGCACGCCGCGGGTCGCCGCGGTGTACGACGCGCTCCTCGGCTTCATCGCGGCCAGTCGTCTCGCGCGCTGATCGCTCGACGCGAAGGCCTCCGGCCCTCGAGAGGCTGCTCGATCACACCGCGAACGGGCGCGCGAATCGGCGCTCGACGAGCGCGAGACCGCCGACGAACACCGCCTCGAAGGCCACGAGGACGAGGCCGACGATCGTCGCGGAGCGATGGTGCGTCACGACGATCGCGACGCAGACGACCGCCCAGAGCGCGTTCGCCGCGATGAGCGCATCGACCGCGAGGCGAGAAGGGAGCTTGCCGGAGGAAGCACGCACGGCGAGCGTGCTCGAGTACGACGCATAACCGAGGTTCGCAGCGCCCATGAGCGTCATGAGCTCGAGCGGGAAGCCGTAGAGCTCTGCGAGCCACGCGCGGAAGGCGAGGACGAAGACGCCGACCGCGAAGCCCGCCCCTCCGTAGAGCCAGAGGATCCGCGTCGCGAGCGGGTTCATCAGTACCAGTCCATCCCCAGACCCAGCGCGAGCGTGAAGATCAGGTGCCGATCGATGAAGGTCGGATGGACCTCGAACGAGAGCGAAAAGCCCGCGCGTCGATCGCGGACCGGGTTGAGTGAGCCGAGGATCCCCGCGACGCGGAAGTGCGCGCCCGGCGCCGAACCCTCGAGGCTGTACGCGTCGGTCGATCCGGAGCCGGCGTCCACGTGGAACGTGAGCGAAGCGATCGAATCGAACGAGGGCCCGAACGCGAGTTCGATCCGGTCGATGAGGATCGCGCTCGCGAGCACCGTGTTGAACCACGAGGCGAAGACCACGCCGGCCGCGTCGCCCGTCGAGGGATCCGCGTAGGCGTATCCGCCGAGAGAGAGCTGGCCCTGATAGTAGACGCCCCACGTCCGGTTGATCTGCGCGCCGAGCCGGAACGAGACGCCGCCGAACCCGCCGCCCTGGTAGTCCTGCCCGGTGACCCGCGTCGGTCCGCCGAACGCGCTCATACCGAAGCGGAATCGCGTCCGCGCATACGGCTCGGGCATGGGTCCGGGCACCACGCCGACCTGCGGCGCACCGGAGTAGACGACCTGCGGGCCCGTCGGCGCCGGCGGTGCGACTTCGTCGGGCGGCTTGTTCGGATCGACCGCGCTCGGAGCGTCCGCGACGATGACCTGCGCATGCGCGGCGGAGACGAGCACGAGGCCGACGACGAGAGCCGTGGCGACGTGCGTTCGAAGCGAGCTAGGCAAGGTCATGGTTCTCCGAGGGTACGCGCGGCGCGAGGGATTCGTCCCCTACACGCGCCGTCCGGCGCGACCGATTCGTCAGGGATCGCCTCGCGGGGTCTGCGGCGCGCGCGCAGCGATCGCGAACGGCGCCCAACAGGTGACGAGGAAGAGGATCGCGAGCAGGAACATTCCGAGGTCGGGGACGCTCGTCTCGATCGGCGGCGTACCGGCGCACATGCACGCCGTCGGTGGTCCGCTCCGCGTGCCGATGCGCAGCTGCTCGAAGCGCGCGCCATGGTCGGCGCATTCGCTCTCACAGTCGGGGACGACGACGTAGCTCGTCCACAGCCGCGAGCCGAGTCCGAGCACGACGAAGAACATCGCCGCGCACCACACGATCCAGATCAGGCCCGGCCTCGCGCCCGTCTTCTCCCCGCCCACCATCGCCCGAACGTTCCACGGCTTCGTCGTCCGCGACAAGACCGACGCGCGAGCGCGATGGTCGCGAACTGCGCTCGAGGAGCATGTTCACCGCGGAGTTCGCGCGACCGTACTCCGGATGGGTCTCGACTCCGTCGCGCGGATCGACACACTCGGTGGCGATGTCGGTGCTCGCTGATTCCACGGTCGGCCCTCGAGGGCGCGCGCTCGTCCTCGGCGCGAACGGATTCCTCGGGAGCCACGTGGTGCGTGCGCTCCTGGACGACGGGCGCACCGTCCGCGTGATGGTCCGCGCCTCGAGCGACACCCGGTCGATCGACGGACTCGACGTCGAGCGGGTGATCGGCGACGCACTCGACCCGGCGTCGCTCGCGCGCGCGATGGAGGGCTGCGACGTCGTCTATCACAGCGTCGTCGACACCCGCGCGTGGCTCCGCGATCCGGCGCCGCTCCGCCGGGTGAACGTCGAAGGATTGCGCGCGTCGATGGACGCCGCCCTCGCCGCGGGCGTGAGGCGCTTCGTCTTCACCAGCACGATCGGCACGATCGGATTGAACCCGAACGGCCTCGCGACCGAAGACCACGCCTTCGACTGGGCCGACGACGCGCCGGCGTACATCCTCACCCGCGTCGAAGCCGAGGATCTGTTCTTCCGCTACTGCCGCGAGAAGGGTCTTCCCGGCGTCGCCTGCTGCGTCGCGAGCACCTTCGGCGCGAACGACTACGCGCCGACTCCCCACGGCAAGCTCCTGTACGAAGCGGCGCGCGGACGCATCCCGGTCTCGTGGCCGGGCCGCTTCGCGATCGTCGGCATCGGTGACGCCGCGCGTGCGCTCGTCTTCGCGGAGGCGCGCGGCACGGTGGGCGAGCGCTACATCATCGCCGAGAAATCGATTCCGTTCCGCGAGCTGTTCACGATCGGCGCGAGGGCGCTCGACCGGAGCGCGAGCTTCCCGGAGGTCCCTCTCCCCCTCATGTATGCCGGAGGCTACGTCGGCGATGCGCTCGCGACCCTCTTCCGGACGTCGTTCAAGCTCTCGGTGAAGTCGGTGAGGCTCATGCACATCATGAGCGACATGGACGGCGCGAAGGCGCGACGCGAACTCGGATGGACGCCGCGCGCGGTCGAGGCGTCCATCGGCGAAGCGATGCGGTTCTTCGAGCGCCAGGCGAAGGCCTAGGGGAGCCGCTCGAGGAAGAGCTCCCGATCGACCTCGAGCCGGAACCGTCCGCGCGCCACGTGCTCGATGCGAACGACCGGCGCTCGTTCGGCGAGACGCTTGCGGAGCGCGATGAGCCTCGCCTCGAGGTTGTCCTTGTACGCAGGGAGTCCGATGAACGGGTCGAGGCGGATCTCCTTGCTCGAGAACTCGTCGCGCTGTTGGTTCACGTAGTTCGAGAGCACGCGGAAGAGCACACGCCCGGCGACGCCCTTGATCAGGTACGAGTCGTCGAAGAACACGGTGCCGTCCGACTCGAAGAACTTCACGCGCGTGGCGAGGGCGCGCGCGCCGACGGGGCCGCGCTTCGCCGAGAGCGCGACGTCGCCCGGGGCCGTGCCGACCGCGACGATCGTCGCCGCGAGCTGGGCGGCGACGACGGTGAGGATCCGTTCGATCGCGTCGGTGAACACGCCGGAGCTCGAACTCTGAAAGCAGAGCGCGCCGAGACATCGGTCCCCGCGCACGAGAGGGATCGCGAGCGAGCTCTCGGCGTCGCGCAGTCCGGGTAGCGGGAGGTCGGTCGGGTCGACGGCGCGGCCGTCGCGGGACGCCGCGAGCAAGAGTCGCTCGCGACGGAGGCTGCCGCTGCGCACCGGAATCCGTCGCGCGACGGCGACGCCGTAGAGGCCTTCTCCGACCGAGATCTCGGCGCCGAAGTTGGGCTCCGGGAACCCGTGACTCGCGACGTTGTAGAGCCGCTCGCCCGCGTCGTCGCAGAAGAGCACGAACGAATGCCGCAGACCGAGATCGCGATCGAAGCGCTCGAGGAGCGAGTCGAAGAGCCGCTCGAGATCGTTCGCCGCGGCGAGGGTGGCGGAGAGCTGAGCGACGAGCTCGAGCGGGTCGACGGGCGCCGGGGGAGCGACGGACGCTCCCGTCGGGACGTCGCGATCGCCGAAGCGTCTCCAATCCATCACCTCGAACTCCGCGACGCCGGCGAGCGCGAAGGTGTCGCTCATCCCGGACTGGGAGGCGATCGCGTCGAGCATCGCGCGCACCCGGTCGAAGGTCGGTCCGCTCTCGACCATGCCGGCGTAGCGGACGTCGATCGCGTACTCGGCGAGCGTCTCCGGATGCAGCACCGCGATCTGGGCCGTGCCCGTGGCCTGCAGGTTCGCGAGCGACTTCTTCATGAACTGGCACGAGACCCCGAGCCGCGACGGACCGAGCAGATGCACGATGCTGATCGCGGTCACGTTGGGCTCTCCCTCCGCCGACGTCGTCGCGAGATAGCCGGGGATCACGCCCTGGAAACAGGCTTCGATCTCGCGCAGCGGGCGCATCACAGCCGCTCTCCCGCGCGGGGGCCCGGCGTCTGGTCGAAGATCGCGTCGACGTCGATCCGAAGCACCGCCATCGAGGTCGGGTCTTCGAAGTACGCGAGCATCGCCGCGGGGGCGCCCGGATGCATGCCGACGGACTCGAGCACGCGACCGAGCGCGTCGAGCGAAGCGACGACCTCGGGGTCGTCGCGCACCGAATCGACGACGCGGCACGCGCCCTTGAACGTCCGCGCGCGGTACGACGGGAGCTCGATCAGATTCACCGCGACGCGTCCACGGGCCGCGATCGCCTCGAAGAACGCGCCGGGCGCAGAGCGCGCGACGAAGACGACGAGCGCCCCGTCCGCGTCCACCGTCTGCGCCCATACGCGAGCGAGCTGCGGCCGTCCGGAGGCATCGGTCGCCGCGACCATCCCCGGCATCGATTGCCGGAGCCATGCGCGGAGGCTGTCGTCGATCGTCGTCACGTCCGCGACGGTATCGCCTGCTCCGGCCTACGGAAGGTCCGAAGTGCGCCTCCCGGGACCCGATAGGGATTAAAGAGGGTTCTCGGAGGGAACTCGGAGGAACGGCGCTCGGACGATTCCGGTAGCTATCTCCTCATGAACCCAATCAATCCCGCCCGCATCCTCGAGACCGCCACCGCGTTCTGGCCCTCGAAGGTGCTCCTCAGCGCCATCGAACTCGGCGTCTTCACCCACCTCGAAGGCGGTCCGCGCGACAACGCCGGCCTCGCCGCCGCGATCGGCATCCGGGCCGATCGCTCGCCGGACTTCTTCGACGCGCTCGTCGCGATGGGCTTCCTCGAGCGCGACGGAGGCGGCTCGGAGGCGACGTATCGCAACACCGCCGAGACCGCGCTCTTCCTCGATCGGAAGAAGCCGAGCTACGTCGGTGGCCTGCCCGAGATGCTCAACGCGCGCCTCTTCGGCTTCTGGGGCGGCCTGACCGACGCGCTCCGGACCGGACGACCGCAGAACGAAACGAAGGACGGCGGCGAGCCGGTCTTCGCGACGCTCTACGCCGACGAAGCACGCCTCGAGCAGTTCCTCGCCGGCATGGCCGGTCTGCAGGCCGGGAACTTCGCCGCCCTCGCGGAGCTCTTCGACTTCGCGCGCCACCGCAGCGTGGTCGACGTCGGCGGCGCGAACGGCTCGCTCTGCCGAGCGCTCGCCCGGCGCCACGCGCACCTGAAGCTGACGACGTACGACCTGCCGAGCGTCGCGCCGGTGGCCACGCGCGAGAACACCCGATCGGAGCTCGCGGATCGCATCACGGTCGCTTCGGGAGACTTCTTCACGGACGCGCTCCCGAACGCCGACGTCGTCGTCATGGGCAACGTGCTCCACGACTGGAACGAGGCCGGCAAGCTTTCGCTCCTGCGCAAGGCGTACGACGCGCTCCCCGCGGGCGGCGCGCTCGTCGCGATCGAGAACGTGATCGACGACGAGCGCCGGCAGAACGCGTTCGGCCTCTTGATGTCGCTCAACATGCTCATCGAGTTCGGTGCCGACGGCGGCTTCGACTACACCGGCGCGCAGTTCGACGCGTGGAGCAAGAGCGTCGGGTTCACCCGCACCGAGATCGTCCCACTGACCGGCCCGACGAGCGCCGCCATCGCCTACAAGTGAAGAGGGAAACGACCATGAACGAGAAGATCATCACGGTGATGGGCGCGACCGGCGCTCAAGGTGGCGGGCTCGCGCGAGCGATCCTCGCGCACGCGGACGACGGGTTCGCGGTCCGCGCGGTCACGCGCAAGCGCGACGGAGCGGCCGCGAAGTCGCTCGCCGACGCGGGAGCGGAGATCGTCGAGGCCGACCTCGACGATCTCCGCAGCCTCACGCGGGCGTTCGACGGGGCCCACGGGGCGTTCTGCGTCACCAACTTCTGGGAGCACATGTCCCCGGAGAAGGAGATCGAGCAGATCCGGAACCTCGCCGACGCGACCAGGGCGAGCGACGTCGCGCACGTCGTCTGGTCCACGCTCGAGGACTCGCGGCTCCGCGTGCCGCTCGAGGACGAGCGCATGCCGACGCTGCACGGGCGCTACAAGGTCCCGCACTTCGACACCAAGGGAAGCTCCGACGCGTTCTTCGACGCGTCGCGGACGACGTTCCTGCTCACGTCGTTCTACTGGGACAACCTGATTCACTTCGGCATGGGTCCGAAGCCCGAAGCGGACGGACGCCTGGGCTTCGTCCTGCCGATGGGCGACAAAAAGCTCCCCGGCATCGCGGCCGAGGACATCGGTCGCTGCGCCTACGGGATCTTCCTTCGCGGAGAGGCGACGCTCGGCAAGCGCATCGGCGTGAGCGGCGAGCACCTCACCGGCGAAGCGATGGCGCGCGAACTCGGACGCGCGCTCGAGCGCGAGGTCGTGTATCGGCCCGTGCCGCCGGCGGTCTACCGCTCGTTCGGGTTCCCCGGCGCCGACGACCTCGGCAACATGTTCCAGTACAAGGCCGACTTCGAGACGGAGTTCTGCGCGGCGCGCGACGTCGCCGCGTCGCGTGCGCTCGCGCCGGACATGCTCGACTTCGCCGGATGGCTGCGGAAGCACCGTTCGAACATCCCGCTCACGTGAGCCGATCCGGCACCCGAAATCCTCTCTCCGCGAGCGTCGATTGACATTTTAGTTTTTACTAAATAATGTGACGTCATGCGGAAGCTCCGAGTGTTCGAGTCGATCTCCGTCGACGGCTACTTCACCGACGTACACGACGACGTCGGTTGGTCGCACGCGGGGCGGGACGATCGCGAGTTCGGAGACTGGGTCGGCGGCAACGCCAGCTCCGGGGGCGACCTCCTCTTCGGTCGGGTCACGTACGAGATGATGGCGTCGTTCTGGCCGACGCCTCTCGCGGCCCAGCAGATGCCCGAGGTCGCGAAGGGGATGAACGCCGCGACGAAGTACGTCGCCTCGAACACGATCACTCCGTCGTGGAGCCATTCGCGGCTCCTCGACGGCGAGTTGGTCCATGCGGTCCGCTCGCTCAAGGCGAGCGACGGCCCCGGGATCACGGTGCTCGGGAGCGGGACGCTCGTCGCGCAGCTCGGCGAAGCGGGACTCGTCGACGAATACCAGTTCGTCGTCGTGCCGATCGCGCTCGGCGCCGGGCGCCGCCTCTTCACCGCGCGACGGTCGCTGCGTCTGCTCGACCATCGCGCCTTCGCGTGCGGGAACGTCGTCGTGACCTATGGCGCGTTGGGGCGTCTTGCGCGACGACGGTTCGTTCGCGACGCTCACGTTCGCGCGAGAATACAGGCACCGGATCGAGCACGTCTGGGACGCGATCGCGACCGAATCCGGCCTGCGCGAGTGGCTCCTGTGCTCGTACGCCGCGATCGACGGACGCGTCGGCGGGCGCTTCGACCTCGTCTCCGGACCGGCGAGATATCGCTCGACGGGAACGATTCTCACCTGGGATCCCCCACGGAGCCTGGAGTACGAGTGGAACGTCGCGCCGGTCCCCGAGATGCCGCAAGGAGAGCGAGCGATCTTCCGCTTCGACCTCGCGTCGTTCGACGACGGACACGCGACGCGACTCGACGTGACCTACAGACGCATCACGACGCAGACCGCGCGCGGCTTCTTGCCCGGTCTGCACGCGTACCTCGACCGCCTCGAGGCGCAGCTCGACGGCGCCGTCGTCCCCGATTGGATGGAACGGTTCGTCGCGCTCCGCGCCGAGTACCCCGAATGGAGTGGCCATGAGACCGACTCAGGACAATGACGTCTTCCACGCGATCGCCCATCCGGCGAGGCGCGCGATGCTCTCGGCGCTCAAGCAGGGCGAGAGGAGCGCGGGCGAACTCGCCGAGCCGTTCGACATGACGTTCGCGGCCGTCTCGCAACACCTCCGGTCGCTCGAGGAGGCCGACCTCGTCACGGTGCGGAGCGAGGGTCGGCGGCGCTACTACAGCCTCCGTCCTGCGCCCCTGCGGGACGTGCTGACGTGGATCGACGAGTTCGAGTCCTTCTTCGAGTCGCGCCTCGACGCCCTCGGCGACTACCTCGACCGGAGCCACGGCAAACCGGAATAGGTCCGGACGAACGAGGGCGCGCGCCGCTAGACTCGTGCGCGCATGGACTCGCTGCTCACAGCCGCGGCACAGGCACTCGCGGGCGGCGATCCCCTCGCCGCGCTGCAGCGCGTGGCGCTCCGGGACGATCCGCCCGCGCTCGCGATGCGCGGCATCGCGATGGCGCAGCTCGGCGAGTTCGCGCGAGCACGGGAGCTGCTCCGACGCGCCGCTCGCGCGTTCGGCGCTCGCGAATCGCTGGCGCGTGCGCGCTGCCAGGTCGCCGAGGCGGAGATCGCGCTCGCGATCCGCGAACTCCATTCGACCACGCGCGGGCTCGACGCAGCGCAGCGCCTCCTCGAACGTCGCGGCGATCGCGCGAACGCCGCGCACGCCCATCTCGTCTCGGTTCGTCGCCTGCTCCTCCTCGGCCGGGTGGACGACGCCGATCGCGCGCTCTCGGAACGCGTGTGGGACGACGTGCCGTCGAGGCTCGCGGCGATCGCGGAGCTCGCGAAGGCGGACGTCGCGCTCCGCCGGACGCATGCGCGACTCGCTCGCCGGACGCTCGGACGCGCGCGCGCATCGGCGGAGCGTGCGGGGATCCCGATGCTCGTCGCCGAGGTCGAACAGGCCGAGCGAGCTCTGTCTGCGCCGGCCGCGCGCCTGATCGCCGGCGGCGCGTCGCGCGTCCTCGATCTGGAGGCCGTCGAAGACGTACTCGCCTCGACGTATCTGATCGTGGATGCGTGTCGTCGCGCCGTGCGAACTCCCGCGCGACGATGGTCCCTCGCCAAGCGGCCGGTGCTGTTCGCGCTCGCGCGGACGCTCGCCGAGTCGTGGCCCTCGGACGCATCGCGTGACCTCTTGATCGAGCGCGCGTTCGGGACGCGACGACCGAACGCATCGCATCGCGCGCGGCTGCGCGTCGAGCTCGGTCGCTTGCGTCGCGAGCTACGCGGCGAAGCCGAGATCCGCGCGACGCCGCTCGGCTTCGAGCTCGTCGTCGCGCCCGCGCAGAGCGTCGTGGTCCTCGCGCCGCCGGTCGACGCGATCGACTCGGCGCTCGTCGCGCTCCTCGCCGACGGAACCGCGTGGTCGACGTCTGCGCTCGCACTGGCGCAGGGGTCGAGCCAACGCTCGGTGCAGCGCGCGCTCTCGGCGCTCGAAGCGGATGGAATCGTTCGATCGATCGGACGCGGTCGAACGCAACGTTGGCTCGCGAGCCCGCTCACCGGATTCACGACGTCCTTGTTACTCCCCACCTCATTGGGCGCCGACTAGGTTCTTCGAAGCCATGAACCCATCCATCCAGCAGGCAGAAATCGTGCGCGAATACGGCACGTTCGACGGAATCGACCGCATCCACGGGCTGACCTTCGACGGGCGCGTCGTCTGGTTCGCCTCCGGCGGCCACCTCAACGCGCTCGACCCGGTCTCGGGTCGCGTCGTCCGCACGCTCGACGTGCCCGCGCACGCGGGCACCGCGTTCGACGGCAAGCACCTCTACCAAATCGCCGAAGACCGCATCCAGAAGATCGATCCCGAAACCGGAGAGGTCCTCGCGACGATTCCCTCGCCGGGAAAGGGCGGCGACTCGGGCCTCACGTGGGCCGAAGGTTCGCTCTGGGTCGGGCATTTCCGCGACCGCGCGATCCATCGGATCGATCCGGAGACGGGCACCATCCTCCGCACCATCACGTCGAACCGTTTCGTCACCGGCGTGACGTGGGTCGACGGAGAGCTCTGGCACGGCACCTTCGAGAACGAAGAGGCCGAACTACGACACGTGGACTCGAGCTCGGGCGAGGTGCTCGCGCGGCTCGCGATGCCGCCGGGCGTGTCGATCTCGGGGATCGAGTCGGACGGGAAGGACCTGATCTACTGCGGCGGCGGCGGCAGCGGGAAGGTCCGCGCGGTGCGGCGTCCGCGATCCGCATGAGGTGCTATCGTCGCCGATGCCAGCGACGCCGCCGAAGAACGCCCTGCAGATCTGCACCCTCGATCAGCTCGACCTCAAGGACGTCCGTTCGTTCCGTCACGTCGGCCTCTACGAGGCCCTCGAGAAGGTGCTGGTCGATGCGCAGTATCGGTTCCGCGTGCTTCCGGAGACGGAGGCGGAGCGATGGGATCGCGCGCTGCTCCTGAACCTGACCTTCTGGGGCGCGGACGAGGGCGGGGACGTCCTCGTCGACCGACGGCTCGACGCCGACGTCGTGACGCACGCGGCCTGGCACCACCTCGCGTCGCGCGAGCTCCGCGTCGCGTCGTCGCGCCCTTCGGCCGCCACGCTCTTCCTCGGTGAGTCGATCGCGAGCGCCTTCGACCTCTACCTCGTCGGCAGGCTCATCGGGCACTCGCCGAAGTCGACCTTCCTCGCGACCCAGGTTCCGGCGATGGCCGACTCCGCCGCGGCAGCCGGGCTGTCCGAGGGGGACTTCGAGGGCTTGATCGAGGGCGTCGTCGCGGATCCGGAGCGGGCCTTCGAAGACCTCCGCGCGTTGCTCTTCGACGTCACCACGCGCTCGATGGACTGCCGGAACGTGTCCGAAGCCTACGACGTGCTCGCGTCGTTCGACGACCATCGCTTCGCGTCGCTGCTCCACCACTACGAGCTCTCGAACTGGATCCTCTACGCGCGCGCGTACGCCGCGACAGGCGACGAAGCGCGCCCATCGGACGAGCGCGCGCGGGGGATCGACCGGACGCTGCGTGACGCGAAGGTCTCGCTCGACTGGCTCGAGCGGGAGTGGGTGAACCGACGCGCGTAGGCCGCGCGGTCGGCATCCGTCCTCATCCCCATGCGCCCGGGCGCTACGAATCGTGGTCGATTCGTGTTCAGGGCGTCACGGCGTGGTGATCGCGTTGTCGTCGAGCGCGACGAGGGTCTGGGCGAACGCGCGGCCGTGCAACGAAGCCCCGGTCTGGAGCGTGATGCCGGTCTTGGAGAGGATGATCCCTTCGACGTGCGCGCCTGCGTGGATCGTCGCCTGGCCCGCGACCTGCCAGAAGATGTTCTTCGCCTGGGCGCCGCCGCTGAGGAGGACGCTCATCGCGGCGGTCACGTCGAGGTCGTTCGAGATCTGGAAGATCCAGACGTCGGTCGCGCCTCCCGCGATCGTCACGTGGGTCGGGATCGTGACGCCCGACCCCCAGGTGTAGAGGCCAGGCGTGAGCGTGAGTCCGCCGAGATTTCCGCTCGAGAGGTTGAGGTGATCAGGGTTCGTCCGCGACGCCGCGTCGCTGTAGGCGGCCTGCATCGCGAGGACCGCGGTGGTGAGGTTCGACGGAGTCGGGCTCGTGTAGTCGCTCGCGTAGATCCGCGCCGGCGTGACGACCGACGACGACGTCGAGAAGACGCCCGAGGGATCCGCGATGAGCGCGAAGCCCGCGACGTAGCTCGCGGCCGCGGGACTGAGACCGAGGCTTCCGCCGGTGATCGCGGAGCCGGTGACGTTCGTGATCCCGGTCTTGGCGAGGATCGCGTAGCTACCGATGCTGGCTGCGTCCGTCGTGCCGCCGAGATCCACCGGCGCCGGGCCGAGGCCCGCAGGGTTCGGGGGATCGTAGACGCCGCTGTCGTTCGACCCGGCGTCTCCCTTCCCGTCGCTGCATGCAGCCGTGACGACGAGCGAGAACGAAGCGGCGCATGCGAGAACGAGGTCTCGCGTGCGCAGGGCGCGGAGGGAAAGCATGAGGAGCTCTTCTTTCGTGGACGTCGGTCCGACGCGACGAGTCGGCCGGAGCGCCCTCGCCGCGGATGCGACGGGCGTGATGCACACGAAGACGAACTTCGACGTGTCCTCCATGCGTTCGAGCGACGGGATCGTCACGGCTCGGGCGGAGGCGGGAGCAAGCTAAGGACGGACTCGCGTCGCCGCAAGGGCGCGGAGAGAGATGACGATCCTTCTTTGCGTATGAGGCATTCTGCCCCGCGAGCGCTACGTACGGGGTGCGCTGGCGCGTTCATGGACCGTCATCGGCACGCCGTCGAGCGGGCGCAGCGGGACGAGCGGCTCGGGCAGCGAGCCCCGCATACGCGACCGTGAAGAACGTCGGCCATCCGGACGCGATCACGTTCGGGAGATTCGTCGGGTCTCCGAGGAGCGCGACGACGGCGGTCGCCGACGGGATCACTGCGAGCATCGCTACGCCGAGGATCGCCGGCGTACTTCGGCGCAGCGGCGCGTACGGATGGCGGAGCACCTCAGTCCATCCGAACGTCGCGACGAGGAGCGCGACGGTGATCGCCACGAGTCCGAGCCCGACGTTCCACCTCGCGACGTCCGTCGACACCGGCAGCCGCGACGCGCCTGCGACGTAGATCGACATCACGCCCCACCGCGCGACGACGAACGCGATCGTGCCGATCGCGAAGAGCGCGAGGAGCTCGGAGACGTCCGCGGCGAACTCTCGCCATGCGCCGGGGAGTCCCAGCCGCAGCGCGAGTCCGGTCGCGAACGTCCCGACGAGCGCGCTCAGCGGGAACGCGTAGAAGTCGCGTCGGCTCAGGAGCTCGGTCGCGTACTCGGCCCGGATCGCGAGCGCCGAACCGACGGCGAGGAGCAGGATCGCGAGCCAACGCATACGAGCGTCCGGCGATCAGCGCTTCGCGCTGAAGTCGCGCGCGCCGACGCCGATGAGGACGAGCCCGCCGATCGCG
>Ga0075163_10005907_pt1 | contig 16262 bp, 15 predicted proteins | sample JI1023141ADNA_FD_71478 | JGI IMG/M metagenome (GOLD analysis project Ga0075163, IMG submission 71478) | Wastewater effluent complex algal communities from Wisconsin, to seasonally profile nutrient transformation and Carbon sequestration -... | ecosystem: Engineered > WWTP > Effluent > Algae...
CTATCTCCTGCCAGGTAAAGTGAAGCACAGTCAAGAGGTAGAGAGGAACATAGATAATAATCCATGCAAAGAATAATTGGAGAAGAAAGTGCGAGGCGATGACGGTTGCGATGTTTTTGTTCTGCCAGGCAGCCGCAAGTAGTGGCTTAATTGGGTGAATCTCGTAGACAGGATCATAGAATTGACGGAAAACACCCACCATAAGTGCGAGAAATAAGAGTCCGACCCCAGCAGCTGCAAAAAAGAGTTGCGTGTAGTCGCTACCAGTACCCATGAGGTAGCCCATCGAGAGTGGCGCAAAGACCGCTGCAGCACTCATGAGAGACAGGGTGAGGCCACGCTTCTTGCCGGTATCCCCCTCACTTTTACCAATCAATGTCTCGGAGAAGACATCGATAACGAGGTATACGAGTGGATTGATGGCGAGGAATAAGGCTAGGGTCGGAATGATGATAAGCGGGTGTCCACCAAAGGCGAGCGAGAGGAGAAAGAAAACTGATAGTGTCATTACTGCCGAACCAACGACCACATTACCAAACCGATTGAGGAGACGAGGGAAGACAAGGAAGATAGCAATAGCGCCAAGGGCTCCAGCACCATGGAGTACTCCAACAGCTGTTGGATTCACGTACTGTCCGAGGTAACTGGAGGTGTTGTACGCGACGAGAAGTGTATGGTACGAAAAGATAATCGCCAAGAGGTAGACGAACCCAAAGTGGATGTGACGTGTTCCAGTCGAGAGACTCCCGTGCTTGTAAAAGTCCATATCAGGTATAGTGTACTACAAAATATGTGGCCTACAGGAGGTGTCGGTGGAGAGAAACTCAACATTTATTGAAGACAAAAAACTGTGTTGTTCAGCCGGGGTCAAGCAGTGATTTGAAACATGGCCAATTCGAACGCTTTGTAAAAATCCACGTCTCATTTTCAGTGATATAATTATCTCAATGTACTACGATACACTAGAACAGTTTGAGGACTGGAACTCGCATACAGAGGTGTTGATTTCTTGTTTTGGTACAAGTAACCTAAGAATCAACCGGGCAATGGAAATTGTAGAAAAGTATCATAATCAACCGCGGACTGTTGGAGTGGGAAATTATAATCGGCATCCCGTCAGAGTTGCTCGAATTTTGATTGAAGAGATGAGCATTAAGGATGAGGCTACTGTCCTTATAGCACTGTGTCATGATCTTGCTGAGTGGACAGATTATGAGATGAGTCATTTGAAAGCTGAATTTGGAGATGAAGTAGCAAATGCTGTACACGTACTTACCTGGAGCCAAGAAGGAGAATGGTCTGAATTTGTAGCTACTATTGTTGCCTCAGGAATAACGAACCTGCTCGCTATAAAAATTGCAGATAAGTTAGATAACAACAGAGCAGCAGCATTGTCTGGTTCTTTTGACGAAAAAATTAAGGCAAAAGCAAAAACGATTGAGGTGATACTGCCATTGGTTGAGAGGCATTACCCAGACATTCTGGATGTATATAGGGACTCACTGGTGCGTCTAGGTTGAGTTAAGGCGAAGTCAGAATCATAGGCGAATCAAACAACCACCGCCAGACCTTTAGGTCTGGCGGTGGTTGTTATCGGTATGTTGGGGCTTACAAACCAATCAATACTGGAATCACCATTGGTGACTTCTGTGTCTTCTGCATGAGGAAGGTTGAGACGGTGTCGGTGAGCTCATCCTTCACGTAGTCGAGGTCAAGTGGGTTCATCCGTTCGGTATGCTTTTCAATCGTACGCTTGATGAGGACACGGGCTTCAGACAACATCTGCTGGTTCTCGCGGAGGTAGATAAAGCCGCGAGAGATGATATCTGGTGACTTGCGAAGCTTGCCGGTCTTCGCGTTTACCGTCGCGATAATCACGAACATTCCATCTTGCGCAAGTGACATACGGTCGCGGAGTACCACTTCCTGACGCGCCCCCACAGTGAAGCCGTCCACGAGAATCTGCTCGTTTGGAATCTTGACTGAAAGCTTCTTGATCTCGGTACCGTTGGTGATATCGATTATAGTACCGGTATCAGGCACGATGACGTTGTCCTTCGGGAAGCCGTTTTCTACGGCCGCAAACATGTGACTCTTGAGGTGGTAGTGGTGACCGTGTACTGGAATAAGGAACCGTGGCTTCACGGTCTGGTGTACCCAGACGAGGTCGCCGGCGTTGCCGTGACCTGAAGAGTGCACGTGTGAACCCTGGTAGTTGATGATGCGGGCGTTGCGACGGTAAATATTATCTTTAAGCTTTTGGACAGAGATTTCGTTGCCGGGAATCACCGAAGAAGAAAGTACCACCGTATCACGCTCGGTGAGGTTGATACTCTTGTGCTTTTCGGTAGCCATACGCATGAGGGCGGCATACTCTTCACCCTGGGCACCGGTTGAGAGGACGACGACTTTGTCTGCTGGATAGTCACCGATGTGGGTGGCGTCAATAAAGACCTTCGGGTCTACTTCAAGCATCTTCGCAGTAAGGGCAATATCGATGTGTGTCTTGATACTGCGCCCTTCGAGCACCACCTTCTTACCAAGGAGTTCACAACTCTTAATCACTGAGATAAGACGATCAAACTGTGAGGCAAAGGTACCAATAATCAAACGTCCACGAGTAGTACGGATGATTTCTTCGAGTGTCTGGTACACACGGGCTTCAGAAGCTGAGAAGCCACTGCGGTCGGCGTTCGTTGAGTCACAAAGGAGGGCAATGTTGTTGTCTTTGCCGATACGTTCCCATGAGTTACGTTCTTCAACAACCACGTTACCTTGTTCATCGGTCACGACCTTGATGTCACCAGTGACGACAATGTTGCCGTGCTTCGTTTCAAATGAGAGACCCATCGCGTCTGGAATCGAGTGCGTTACTGGGAAGGTCTTGATGCGCATTTTGCCCACAGTAAAGGTTTCGCCTTCTTTGACGATGTTCATGTTCACTGGTTCGAGGTGTGGGAATTCTTCCTGGCGCTTGAGGACCATGAGTGAGGTCAGGTACTGTGTGTAGATTGGCGGATTACCGATACGTTCGAGGATAAACGGAATACCCCCAATGTGGTCGAGGTGACCGTGGGTGATAACAAGGGCGCGGATTTTGTCCTTACGCTCTTCGAGGTACTGCGTGTTTGGGAGGATGTAGTTCACACCAGGAGCGTGACTTTCTTCAGACACGAACTGGAAACCAGCATCGATGACGATAATATCGTCTTTGGTTTCGATGATGTTCATGTTGCGGCCGATTTCTTCCACACCAGAAACAGTGATGATACGTACTGTATCCTCATCAGTGATTTCAGGAATTACGGGGCTCTTCTCGTCTGAGATAGCCATACGATGGGTAAGGGCCGGACTCGTCATGCTGCGACGACGTTCGTTTGGTCGGCGACGCTTACTGCGACGCTTGTCGGCGTCAGCAGCAGGCGCGCCTGCGACACCATCGCGTCGTGGATGGGGAGTGCGGGCTTCGCCAGTCCGTGGTCCACTGTGTGGTCGACTATTGTCGCGACGCTGATTGCGGTGGAAAGGTCGGCGGCGTTCGCCACCTTCTGTCGTACGGGCTGGGGTAGGGTTCGGAGTAGTTCCGTTGGTTGGTTCTGTCATATTCATTTCGTTAGGGTATTACTTTTTAAGGTTATTAGTCATTGCTGTTGTTAAAAATTGGCCACCGATCTTCTCTAGCTACAAACCAACTCTCAATATTCATAAATCGTTCGTGCGGCTTACTGAGTCCCTCCATCGGCGCGGTACTGACATCTTTGTGAACAACGTACGGAAGGGACGGAACAAACAAGAAGAGGGCAGGACGCTCATTTTTGATGATATTCATTGCGGTCACCGCTTTGGCATCTCGATCATTGCTACTCGTGGCGGTTCTGGCATCAGCGAGGAGGTTGTCGACTTCAATATTAGCATATTGCGCGATATTTAAACCAGGGTCTTCGCGCTGACTTGAGTGCCAAAATGGGTATAAGTCGACGGTCCGGTTCATATCAAGACCAAAGAGGAGGATTTCAAAATCGCGCGGGCGGATGACAGCTTGCAGCAGGTCACTCTGTTCATACTTTTCGATATCAACTTGGATACCAATAGCGCGCCACGCTTCAATTACTGATCCAGCAGTATCGGCAAGGAGATCAGTGTGAGCCGTCCGTACGGTGAAGGCCAGGGTCACAGCGTTCCCATCGATACGCTTTTCCCAGAGGCCGTTTTGGTTCTTCTGCCAACCGGCGCGGGTCAAGATACGAGAGGTCTCAGCGACTACATCGATATCACGAGCGGGGAGCTGACTGTCGGTGTTGGTTGGTGGGAGTGGGGTATCGGTGGCTCCTCCATAACCGGAAAGCACTTTGTCAACTAGGGAATTACGATCAATCGCAATATCCAGAGCTTCACGGACTGCAGCATCACGCAAAGCCACTGACTTATTTTGATTAAAGAAAAGCGCAAAGACCCGTGGAAGTGGTTTTCCAATGATATTAAACTTCGTTGTATCTACCATTGAACCGATATCTGCTGCCCGAAGATTGGTGGTACTTGTGAGTTTTCCTTCAGTATAAGCTTGGGTAAGGTCATCCTCATTTTGATAAAAGCGAATAGTCAACGTCTCTAATTTGACGTCGCTTTCAGCCCGCTCCAGTTCGTAGTTTTCAATGAGGCCTGCATCATTACGAACAACCTTTTTGAGTGAGAATGGACCAGAACCAATTGGTTCAGTATTTCGTTGACTAAACGGGATTTGCTCAAGAGGCAATTCACTCCAGATGTGGCGAGGAATAATACCGACGGTGAAGTTTTCGATAAATGGGGTATATGCTTCATCAAGGACGATGTTGAGTTCGTATTCACTGATTTCCTCGACGGTCACACCGGCCCAGTTGCCCCGCACGGGACTCTTGAGGTCAGGATTCTGAATAAGACCAATAGTGAAGGCGACGTCACGTGCTGTCAGTGGCGTACCATCATGGAAGAGATTATCGCGACGCATGATGATGTTGTAGATCTTGCCATCGTCTGAGCGAGTGATACTTTCAGCGAGGTCGGGGATGAGGATACCTTCGGTGTTGATCTTCATAAGACCACTAAAGAGAAGTGCACTCATATCCTGGTCAGCGCGAGTGACCGCAAGGACTGGGTTCACAAAGCGGGGGATACCAACCACCCCTTCAACCACGGTGCCTCCAGGGACAGGGGTAGATACAACAAAAGCCTGATTGTAGAGGAAGATACCCCACAAAAAAAAGCCAACCGCTGCAAAGAAAAGGCTACGGAGGATGAAGCGATCACTGGGACGGGCGCTCTCAATGCGATTGATGAGTCGTCCGAACCACTGACCACGTGACCGAGAAGGTGTGCCGATGTTCATACAAGAGTGTTAATAAGATGATTTAGACACAAGAAAAGCCTCTATATACGGTATACGTCCGAAAACAGATGGTTCGTGCTGATTAGATCAACACATTCATGAACGCTGCTACTACAAAGAGTACGGCAATACCGATTGAAAACTTAAACAGGAAAAACTCTGCGCCACGACGCTTGTGGAAGGCTGAACTGAAGTTATCGCCACCAAACGCTCCGCCAAGACTAGAACCGCGCTGCTGCAAGAGAATAGACGCAATCAGGAGGACAGCGAGGATAATCTGGATGAATGGCAACGCAGGTTGCAGAGACTGAATGATTTCCATATCGGCAGTACTATAGCATAGGCCACAGGAGATGTAAACGCGTCCGTGGGTAGATTATTTTGACTCCCTCCGTCACCACACGTATAATGCCCGTGCGCAGAGGGCGGATTTTCTATCTAAAATATCGCCCTTTCACGGCGCAAAATGGTAATTATTATATTTTCTAATTCTTTTGAGCATTTATGGCAGAAACAACACAGAGCGGCAGTCCCTTGAGACCCTTAGGCGACCGTGTCGTCGTTCGTCCGCTCACAGAAGTAGAAGCAGGCACCGTCTCAGCGTCGGGCATCATTATTCCGGATTCCGCTAAGAAAGAAAAACCGGAACAGGGTGTCGTGGTTGCTGTTGGTGCTGGTAAATGGAACGAAGACGGCGACAAGCGAATGGTTATGGATGTCAAAGTCGGTGATAAGGTAGTGTTCTCAAAGTACGGCTACGATGAAGTGAAGGTAGACAACAAAGAATACTTCATTGTTTCAGAATCTAGTATCCTAGGTATTTTTACTAACTAAGAAACGGTCTACGTATCTGGCAAACTGCTTTGTTGCTACGAAGAAATATTTTTCACAGTACAACAGCGTACAGCTCAAAATATTTCTTCTAAGCGCCTCGCATTTTACTCAGCTACCTAGACCTTGTGGTAACTCAAACAAACAACACTATGGCAAAGCAAGTAATTTATGGTGAAGAAGTAAAGAAGAAGTTGCAAAAAGGCGTTGATACGGTAGCGAACGCCGTGAAAGTCACCCTTGGCCCACGCGGTCGCAACGTGATTCTTGATCGCGGTTTTGGCGGTCCAACGATCACCAACGACGGTGTCTCAATCGCCAAAGAAATCACCCTCAAAGACAAGTTTGAGAACATGGGGGCCGAAATCATCAAAGAAGTGGCGAATAAGACCAATGAACTCGCTGGTGACGGTACCACGACTGCCACAGTACTCACTCAGGCGCTCGTGAATGAAGGTCTCAAGCAAACCACCATGGGTCTCAATAGTATGGCCGTGCGCAGTGGTATGGAGCACGCAGCGAACGATGTGGTGGAGGCACTCCGTGGTATGGCGATCAAGATTTCTTCGATTGAAGAAATCAAACAAGTCGCGACCATCTCTGCTGAAAGTGCCGAACTCGGTGAGAAGATTGCCGAGACGATTGATAAGGTGGGCAAGGATGGCGTGGTGACGGTTGAAGAGTCACAATCATTTGGTATCGAAACTGAACTGACCGAAGGGATGCAGTTTGATAAGGGATACGTCTCACCATATATGGTAACGAATCCAGAACGGATGGAAGCGGTCCACAAGAACGCGCACATCCTCATCACGGATAAGAAGATTTCTTCCGTGCAGGAAATTCTCCCACTGCTTGAAAAAATCGCGCAGACGGGGAAGAAGGAGCTCGTGATTATTGCGGACGATGTCGAAGGTGAGGCACTTGCGACCTTTGTGGTGAATAAGCTCAAGGGTGGCTTTAATGTCCTCGCGGTCAAGGCACCAGGCTATGGTGATCGCAAGAAAGAGCTCCTCGCTGATATCGCGGTCACGACTGGTGGACAGGTGATCACCGAAGAAGTTGGTCTTAAGCTTGAAGATACTGAAGTGGCTCAGCTTGGCTACGCTGATCGTGTGGTCGCGACCAAAGATCATACCGTGATTGTTGGTGGTGCTGGTGAGAAGTCTTCGATTATGGATCGGGTAGCGGCGCTGAAGGCTCAGATGGAACAGACCACCTCGAAGTTCGATAAGGAAAAACTTGAAGAACGAGTAGCGAAGCTCTCGGGTGGTGTAGCGGTGATTCGGGTAGGTGCAGCGACCGAAACGGAAATGAAGTACCTCAAGCTCAAGATTGAAGACGCGGTCAATGCGACCAAGGCCGCGATTGAAGAAGGTATCGTCCCAGGCGGCGGAACCTCACTCGCCCGCGCGTCTGCGATTGTTGAAAAGAAACTTGGTGAAAAGAAAGATCTCTCAGCCGAGGAGATGGTTGGGTACAACATTGTGCTTAAGGCACTTGAGATGCCACTCTGGCAGATTGCTCAGAACACCGGCAAGATTGACGGTGCGGTCGTCGTCGAAAAGGTGAAGGCTGCCGGCGGTAACGCAGGCTATGATGCTGCGAAGGGAATCATGGTTGATGACATGATTAAAGCCGGTATCATCGACCCGGTGAAAGTTGAGCGCGCTGCAGTGCAGCACTCTGTATCAGCTGCCGGTATTCTTCTCACTAGTGAGTGTGCAATTGCGGACGAACTAGAAGAGAAGATGGCAATGCCGGATATGTCTGGAATGGGTGGTGGTATGGGAGGCATGTATTAGAAACTTCTGAATGTAAGCCATCTACTTTGTTGCAACTGCATTTTTGTCAGGCAACGTACAAAAAAGTACGTCTTCTTCCAAAAATTTGTTGAGCCTCGTACCTGGCTCACCTCAAAAATTTCTAAGATTAAAACATTAGATACAACAAAACCGGCCTCAGCCGGTTTTGTTGTCTACATCACCAGACTTTTGTGGTATAATCACCACATTGTTAGAGGTAATATTTTTTGCGTATGATTACGTGGATTGTACTAGGAGTAGTTGGAGTGGTAGGTCTCTACCTGATTGTGACGTATAACGGTTTTGTCGCGATGACACAGCGCGCTAAAGAAGCGTGGGCGGATATTGATGTGCAGTTGAAGCGTCGTTATGACTTGATTCCAAATCTCGTTGAAACGGTGAAGGGTTATGCGTCTCATGAGCGTGAGACACTTGATGCGGTGACTGCTGCGCGCGCAGCGGCGACCTCAACCCATATTGATGCCGGGAACATTACACCGGCTCAGATTACCGCTATGGCTGGTGCTGAAGGAGTACTTGGTGGTGCTCTCGGGAAGCTTCTCGCAGTCGCAGAGGCCTATCCAGACCTTAAGGCGAACTCAAACTTTGCCCAGCTCCAGAGTGAATTGTCTGATACTGAAAACAAGATTCAGGCAGCACGCCGATTCTACAACGGCAATATCCGCGACCTCACAACTGGTTTGCAGTCATTCCCAGGTAATATTGTCGGGAGTCTCTTCAAGTTCACCACGATGCCATACTTTGAATTGCCGGAAAACAGTGTTGAGCGTGAACCAGTCAAGGTTACCTTCTAAACATGTGGGGCAAAGGTGTCATGGTCGGCGAGCAAAAGCTCTCGCGCTGGCGCGCGAGCTGGCTTTTGGTCAAAGAAAGTTGGCGCTTTTTGCGAGCTGATAGCGAACTACTATTGGTGCCAGTGATTGCGACTATCATGATGGTGCTTCTCTTTGGCATACTCATGGTGACACTCCTCGTGACGGGGATGATTGATGCCTTGCAGAATGATTCTGCACTTGCCGTCCAAGGGACTATCTTCATATTTGGAAGTTACCTCATCACGGCCTTTGTGGTTGCGCTTTCGCGCGCCATGGTGGTACATACTGTTGCCAAGCGTGCAGCCAATGCTGACGCCACTCTAGGGCAGAGCTTTAAGGTGGCCTTACGCCATGCACCAACCTTGTTTCTTTGGGCAGTGATTAGTGCGACGGTGGGTATATTACTGCGTACCATCACTGAACGTTTTGATCGTCTCGGTCGGTTCATTACTGCCTTCCTCGGAGCTGCCTGGGGTGTGCTAACCTACTTCGCAGTCCCGGCCATTGTGCTTGATAACAAATCTGCCTTTCAGGCTGTGACACACTCAGGTACTGTCTTCAAGAAGATGTGGGGTGAGAGTCTCATCACGAACATCTCGCTTAGTCTTGTATTCTTCGTCTTGCATCTCGTGGCGGTGATTCTATTTTTGGGAACCTTTATGATTAGTGCCAAAGTAGCGATGCCGGTCATCTTTATCTTGGCCGGTGTGCTGTATGTCATCTTCCTCTTTGGGGCGATTGCGGTGCAGCAGGTGCTTGAGTCGATTATTGTGACGCTCCTTTACGTCTATGCTACTACCGATGCACCACCGGCAAACTTCAACCCCGAACTACTAGAGGCCATCGTTACTCGTACCGGCAAAACAGTTGATAGCTCCGTACTTCCGGTGGCGACCACCGTCTAACTATTTCTCTCTATGAGTAAAGTCTATTACAACAAACTAGTTCGCGATGGTATCAAAGACAAGATCGAACGTAATGGCGAAACCTGCGAAGTCCGTGAGCTCACAGATAACGAAGAGTTTGAACAAGAACTCTTAAAGAAAGTCCGCGAAGAAGCGGACGGTCTCTCAAAGGCCACCAGTCGCGAAGAGTTCCTCGCTGAATACGCCGACCTAATGGCGGTGCTTGATGCACTCACGCAGCTGCTTGAAATCTCCGAAGCGGATATCAAGGTTGCGCTCACCGAAAATGTTGCCAAAAAAGGTCTTTACCAAAAGCGTCACTTTTTGCACTGGTCAGCGGCTGGAGAGTATCAGAGTAACGAAACCCCGCAGGGACTATCTCATTAATATGCATCGACTCCTCATTATCGGTTTTCTCATTTGTTCACCGTTTTTTGCTGCAGCTGAGTCGATTCCCGCTTTTACTGCGCACTACGAAATTGAGGAAAATGGTAGTGTGCTGGTGACCGAACGCGTGACCTACGATTTTGAATCTGAAGAACGGCACGGTATTTTCCGTAACTTGCTCCTCACACACTCTGATGGTGCGACCGCGTGGTACAAACGACGAGTTGTGGAGCTTGAGGTTCTGTCTGTTACCCGTGATGGTATAGCAGAGCCATACGAGATAACTGGTAGTACCGAAAGGGAAATCAAAGTGGGAGATGCGGACATCACCATAAACGGCCCTCATGTATATGAGCTGGTATATCGTCTCCTGGGTGCCCTACGCTTGGCTCCTGATGGTACTCCGGAACTCTACTGGAATGTGACCGGGCGCGAATGGCCGGCTGCAATAGCGAAGGCTTCTTTTACCGCTTCAGGTGCGGTAGGTGAGACGGCGAGTTGCTACACCACCACTGGTGACTGTGTCATGAGTGGTGATGCTACTAGTGGGTGGTCTGTCGAAGTCACGAATCTTCCCTCAGGCGAAGAATTAACTGTAGGCGTCGGTACCAATCTCGATCCAGCGCTCGCTGCGCCAAAAGAGACTTGGCGAACTGATCTTATTGCACTTCTCCTTATGATACCGATGTCTATTGGTGCCATTATCGCCATGTGGCGCTATGAGTATTTTTATTACCGCAAGCGACCGATTATTGCCGAGTACGAACCCTATGAGGGGGTTGAACCGATGTTTGCCGGCACCCTCCTTGATGATCAGCTTGGTGCGCAGGACATCACGGCCGGCCTCGTGTATCTCGCGGAGCAGGGCTTTGTCCATATCAAACGCACCGAGCGCAAAGTCGTCTGGCTCTTTGATGTCACCGACTACGAACTGACCATAAAGCGCCCGCTTGCAGAAGTGCCAAGTGAATTTCTCCGTTCCGTCCTCATACTCGTGTTTCCAATTGACGCAGCGGTGGATACGATGGTGTCACTCTCAAGTATCAAGAGGGACACCACGAAGAAGATAGAGAATAGCAAAATTATTAGCGAACTATCTGAAGCGGTCCGGGCCGACCTCGTGACCCGTGGCTTTATGGAGAGTAAGCGGATACGTCCTCGTGATTACGTCATCATTGGCCTGTTTTTTGTGCTTATCATCTTCACGAGTGCCATACAAAGCGTGATAGGGATTGTGTGGTACCTGGTCCTTATAGCAGCGACCGTGCTCTACAGTATCTATCTTGCGGTATCTTATCGCAGACGTACTGCAAAAGGGTATGAGGCCATGTATCACCTCAAGGGCTTCAAGGAATTCCTCTCGGTGACAGACAAAGAGCGCTTTGATTTTCATAATGCGCCCGAGCGCAGTCCCGAGCAGTTCATGCAGTATCTACCATATGCCATTGCCTTTCAGGTAGAAAAGAAATGGGCAGCGGCGTTTGCGGATATGGAGATCACAACTCCGTCATGGTATGAGGGGAATACCAGCACCTTTGCAGCCACCGCCTTTGCGAGTGATATCTCGAGCTTCACGAGTAGCGTGACCAGTTCAACGAGTGCTTCGTCTGGCGGTGGTTCTGCTGGTGGCGGCGGTGGAGGCGGGGGAGGGGGAAGTTGGTAATAAGAAAACCACCCACACGAGCGGGAGGTTCTCTCCAGCCGCGTGAGCGGTTGATTATACAAAAGTGACCACCACCTCTCCGCCAAGCACTTCTTCCAGGTACCGGCGGTTGTAGTAACCTTGGACCTGCGCGCTGATTGGCGCAAAGTTCTCTCGCGTGAGCTGCTGAACGGATTCCTCAAGAAGGACGTTGAGGTCATCAATCAGACCCTCATTGAGATACGTGCGATTGTAGAAACGACGGCTGCCAAGGGAGGCTCCCGAATCGTCGAAGATTTCGTAGGCTGCCCCAAACCGTTCTTGGGACAAGAAGACGATTCGATGATCTGTCAGTGTCCCGAGTCCGACATCGATTTGCAGCGGTTTCGTATCGCTCTCAGCTACGGCGCCTTGATGCTTCATGGTAGGTACTCCTCTTGCTGAATGAAATATTAATCAAATATTTTTTTTGTGTCAACAAAATAAGTGATTCTTTATTGCAAAGACAATTTATTGTATAATGCAGACCTATGGCAACAATGTATACACACCAAGGCGCTAATATTAGAAAGACCTGGTACCTCATGATTGGTTTTTTCATGATGGTGATTGCGATATCGTATGTCCTCGCGTTTGTCCTTGATAACCCAGCTATCTTATATATGGGAGTTGGATTGGCGCTTGTGATGAACGTTGGGAGCTACTGGTTCTCGGATAAGCTCGTCTTGCGGATGACCAATGCACGGCAAGTCACCAAGCAAGAAGCTCCACAGCTCTACACAATTGTCGAAAATCTATCGATCACTGCCGGGCTTCCAATGCCGAAGGTTTATTTGGTAGATGATGCCGCTCCAAACGCCTTTGCTACCGGACGTAACCCAGAACATGCAGTTGTTGCTGCCACTACCGGCCTCCTTAATATCCTTGATAAAAACGAACTCGAGGGCGTGATTGCACACGAGCTCGCACACGTCGGGAACCGCGATATGCTCGTCATGACCGTAGCGGTGGTGCTCGCGGGCTTTGTAGCGATTGTGGCTGACATGTTCTCTCGCGCGCTCATGTTTGATGGCGGACGAGAGAATCGGAACCCGGTCTTCCTCGTTATTGGTATTGTCGGTATTATTCTCGCGCCAATTGCGGCGCAACTGATGCAGATGGCGATTTCGCGTCGCCGGGAGTACCTTGCTGATGCTACGGGCGCACTGTTGACTCGTTATCCAGAAGGGCTCGCAAGTGCGCTCGAAAAAATTAGTGGAGCAGCGCGCCCAATGAAGTCTGCCAGTCACGCGACCGCCCATCTCTTTATCTCAGACCCGTTTGCCGGTGGGAAGCCAAGTCTCTGGCAGCGTGTCGGTGGACTTTTCCATACGCATCCACCAGCAGCGGAGCGTATCGCTCGCTTGCGCGCGATGGATGTATAGTCATGAAAAGTTTTGAATTTTCAAAAGGTCTTAACATCAAAGCAAAACCTTATGAAGGTGAGGTAGTTAGTGGTGAAGAAATATCAAATGAGTATCATGGAGACGCCGCTGATGTTACTCGACTTGATTATCGTTTTGGTAAACACCAAAGAACTTTTGTGTTGAAAGACTATGAACAATCACCTTGGCCTGAACCCCGTGAACGTGATAGTAAATCTGAAGTTTTAAAGTCGATTGAAATGTGGAAAGCCGTAAGGGATGCGGGTCTACCAACTTTTACTACCTATCGAGCAGAAAAAGATGGTACTTCAATTCTTATGAATGATCTGAGGACTGAGAAAACCTCAGCTCTTTCAGTTACTCACTCACCGCAAGAATGGTATGACGGCGAGCGCGAAGATAAGAATAGAATAAAAAAGATAAGCAATTTTCCTCAATTGATAGATGACCTTAATAAGTGTTCTCACTTAGCTGCTTCGCATGATTTTTCTTTGGAACCTGATGCATATTTCTTTTTAGTGACTGTGGTTGAAGACGGCGAGTATGAGATACACCCGTTTGTAGGGGATTTTGAAGGAATGTCATTTTTTAATCAAAATGCTAATTTTAATGTAGAAGAGCAAAGTAAAGAGGAATATAATAAAGTTTACGCCAAATCTACGTTAAAGAGTTTTATTGAAACGTTTATGCAACCTGAATATGCCAAAGAATATGTAGAACAGTTAGAAGCTAGCGCTGCTTTTAGGTAACTAGATAAAGTATTTCCTATACTAGTAAAGAGGTATATGATATCGATATAAATATGAACAAACATCTTATCGGTGGTGTGGTGATAGTCGGGTTGGTCTCGTTGATTGCTATTCTGTTTTTGAACCAACAAACCGTTGAAGCTCCAAATGCCGAACTGATCGGTCCGCCAGAGCAAATTGAAAATGTCGCGACCTCTACTGAAACAGTGGCAACTAGTACCGATAGTGCCCCAACACCAAAGCCGCCGGTGAGTGTTGCTCCAATAGCGAAGGATACGTTTTCTGGAAAACTTACCGAAGTGAATACTGGCTGCTTTGCTGATGGTGAGTGTTATGCGGTCGTCGGAGGCAAACATGTGACGCTTACTATTGGTCGGAAGCAAGAAGTACTCGGTAGTATTGTCGGTGCCCCGAGTATTGGTGATCTTGAATCATATATAGGTGAGACAGCAACCGTGTACGCGAAGCCGCTCCCTGATGGTACCTACACGCTGTATGGGAACGCCGCATACTATCTTGCCGTGGCGCCAATGACGACCAAAGGTTGTGTAGTCGGCGGCTGTAGTTCGCAGCTCTGTGGTGAAGAAGGCCAGGATCTTATCAGTACCTGCGAATGGACTGCCAAGTACAGTTGCTACCAAAAGGCTACATGTGAACGGCAGCCGAGCGGGCAGTGTGGCTGGACGGAGACTCCCGAGCTCCTTCAGTGTATTGATGATGCGAACAAAGGTCGACTAGATATCGAGTAGGTATGGCGGAAGTAAAAACAGTAAAAAAAGATCAGTGTTTGTGGTGTGGGAATAATCCGACCTCGCATATGGCGTCGCGCGTCGACTCGTTTGCTTTTTTGATACTTAATCCGACGATGCAATGGATACTTAACTCATGGCTCGGACGTCCAATTATGCTTTTTATTGACACCCTGTTTGCGATTTTCATATGGATAGGACAACGTCTTGGTTTTTTGAAATTTGAGCTGATGTCGCCACCCTTTGTGGTCGATCGTGGTGGTGTTATGGCAACTGAGGCGCATCAGCGTGGCTACACCATGGAGGTACTACGTGTCGGGAAGCGCAAACACGATACCTATCGTCTCATTATGAAGGGGCGGGAAATAATTTTTTCTGGTGTACCACGTCTCGATCGGGTAGAGAAAGTTATTTGCGGTTGGATTGATGATAAGTGGCTCCTCAAGCGGCGTCTTATGCAGTATGCGATACCTGTCTCGAAAGGGCAGGTCGTGTATTCCTGGTGGGGTGCCAAGCGCGTCTATACCGGACTGCAAAAACCAGTGATTGTGAAGCCGCGGTTTGGATCCCGTGGTCGCCATACGACGACTCATATCGCAACCCTGGCTGACTTCAAGCGTGCCTATCGCCAAGCCAGGCAGCTTTCGTGGCCGGTAATTGTTGAAGAACATCTCGTCGGGAGTGTCTATCGCGCTACCTGTATTGATGGCAAAGTAGCTGGTATCCTCGCTGGGGACCCACCACGCGTGACGGGTGATGGGCACAGTACTGTCCGTGATTTGATAGAGTACAAGAACGCTACTCGTGACCCGCAACAAGGTCCGGTCAAGTACACAAAGAAACTCGATACCTTTTTGACCACCCTTGGTCTTTCGCTCGAGTCTGTGATTCAAGACGGTGAGACCATTGATCTCAGTGAAAAGATCGGTCTCTCCTATGGCGGCATGAGTCGCGAAATGATAGATGTGACTCACCCTGATTTACTCAAGGTGTTTGACGCCGCAGCTGTGGCGGTGGCTGACCCAATCATCGGTTTTGACTTCATTTCAACTGATGTGTCGGCTGATCCGGCGACCGTGCGGTGGGGGATTATTGAGTGTAACTCAGTACCATTTATCAATCTGCACCACGACCCACTACAAGGGACGCCCGTAAACGTAGCAGCCAAGGTCTTTGACTGGCTTGAGCGCGAAATCAAAAAGTAGAAGGTTTTGCTATACTGTGAGTATGAAAACATTCATACTCACATTCCTCCTGCTTGTAGTCCTCGCTGGTACTTATTTTTATTATCAAATTGATACCAAAGTGGCTGAGGCACCGGTGGTCGAAATTGCTGCAACAGATGAGACGCCACTCCCAAGTACTTCTGCCCCTGCGCAGATTGCGGTCTTTGAAAATACCGATTATGACTTTATGTTCAAGTACCGTATCAAACCGTATGGCTATTCAGTCTTCGAAAACTCAGCACAACAGAATCTCGACATGGAGACACTCTTTGGGGTGACCTTGATTCGCTCTCTGGACTACAACGAATCAGTCAAAGCCGCTGCCGAGGGTAATGCTCATGAT
>Ga0075163_10005908_pt1 | contig 16261 bp, 20 predicted proteins | sample JI1023141ADNA_FD_71478 | JGI IMG/M metagenome (GOLD analysis project Ga0075163, IMG submission 71478) | Wastewater effluent complex algal communities from Wisconsin, to seasonally profile nutrient transformation and Carbon sequestration -... | ecosystem: Engineered > WWTP > Effluent > Algae...
AAGCAAAGCTTTATCTCAAAGACCATTGTAACAGACCTCTTGGAATATGCTTTCAAAAGCAATGAAGCTGCCAAGGTGCAGGTACGAAATGAATTCCTGCGCATAGGTTTAAAAGTAAGCTCTGCGGGAACGTGGAGCTTACAAGGAATCCGACTCTACAAAGACCTTGTCACTATCCGCGAAACAGTGGTAACGGATGCCAGGAATAACCGGATACCTGTGCGCAGGAATACAATACTCGGAGATGAATTGGAAGTCGCTAATGGAATGACATGGTTCAAGTCAATTGATAACAGCATTCTGAAAGTCCCAACGCAGGACGTGAAGTACACTTAAACAATTAATAACAATGGCAAAGTTTGAAAACTTCGCAGGGAAGCTCCTGCGATTAGAGGGAGGGTATGTGAATCATCCATTGGACAAAGGAGGGCCGACTAAGTATGGAGTCATTCTTTCCGTGTGGAAGGAACACGGCCATGACAAAGATGGTGATGGAGACATTGATGCAGAAGACATCAAGAAACTCAGTGAAGAAGATGCGAAGTGGATCGCAAAGAAAATCTTTTGGGATTACTTCCAGGCAGACTTAATCTTAAATGAATCAGTAGCTCAGTTCATTGTCGATTGGGGTTACAATTCAGGAAGGAAGACAGTTGCCAAGATTGTTCAGCGTGTCATTAAGGTAGACGTTGATGGAATTGTAGGCGCAAAAACACTTAGCGCAATCAACTGTACCGACCAGGAGCGTTTGTTCAATCTACTCAAGATTGAGCGTCAGGTATTCTTGAACAACATCATCAAGAGAAGACCTGACCAAATTGTCTTTTATGATGGATGGATGAATCGAGTGAATTCATTCCGCTTTAAGCAAGCTGCATAAATCAAACAAGTAAAGAGTAAAACACATGCTATCAAGAATAAAGGGAATTTTGAAAGAGTACGGCTTTGTCCTATACACACGGCCTTATGAGCTTAACATCGTTGGGCTAAGAAGTAAAAGTGTAGAATCAAATTCCTTTGATGATGAGATTCATGTGTTTTACACTTTGCCTAATGGGAAGTGGAATTATCACATCTATCCAGCAACCACTGACCCAGGAACATTCTGGTTAAATAATCCTGCCTATCCACAAGGCACAGCCATTCTTGCCCAGGGTCAGAATGTGGATGCCTACTCCATTGGAAAACATCGAGGAAAGTATGAAGCGCTTGTTCAGCAAAAACCAGTTACCGTAATACGCGATTATGACCGTGACGCTATTCTGGACTTTAACAATGGCGAAAAACAAACAGGGCATTTTGGAATCAACATTCACAGAGCATCTGTTTCAGGCACAACGAAATCCATTGACCAATATTCAGCCGGATGCCAGGTGTTTAAAAACGCAGATGACTTTCTAGTGTTCATGGAGCTTTGTAAAAACCATGCGAAGCTTTATGGAAATAAATTCAGTTACACACTGATTGATTTCAGATCGCTTAGAAGAATTACGCTCAAGCGAGTAATAACAGCAACAACTGTTTTCGCTGCTATCGCTTTGGGTTGGGTTTTTAAACCAAATATCAATAGTTAATGGAAGGACTTACTCCGCCATTTTATTCGAGAACCGATGAGCTGCTTTATAAAATCTATTTAAAGCTTCAGGGAGGAAGTATGCCTGGACTAACAGCAAACGATATTAATACGCTTTCTAAACTCAATACGATTCTTGAGGATGCAGAACTTATTAGTCAAAGTCAGTTCAACGATACAATTATGGCTTTGCGTGGGAATGTTCCTGTAAGTGCAAATACACTGGAGAAGCTTTATAACATCATTCAAGGTATGCAGTCACTCAAAAGAGAAGACATTGATACTTTAGAAGAGTTAAATGCCATTCTCTCAAACGCAGACCTTGTTCGTATCCAAGATTTAGCAGATGCGCTTGTAGCACTTAATCTTAAACAACGAAACTTTCAATTTTACTTTCCCGATAGCCAATGGGATGACGATCACAACCAAAGTTTGCGAAGAGACCGCTTTGTTATGCGTGGAAAAATTACAGACTTATCTAACGACTTTACAAATGCCCTATCGGCAGTATCCTATAAAACACGAATTGATACATCAAGTACATGGGCATATCACTTAAACACAAGCGCATTACAGAATTGGATTAATGCTAACATCTCCGGAAATGAACAAACAGGAACAAGGTATTGGATCAGATGCATCCCGACTTATAAATCGGGGCATTATGATGAAGCTATGAATGTTTTAACCTACGTTGTTTAAAATGGAACACAACCTTCTATTCAAATGCTTACAGTGCTTCTAGTTCGCTAAAATTTTCCTTAGCACGATTATACTCCTTCTTCATCCATTCGTATTTATTTTTTATACTGTCATCATCGCTCTGTAATCCCTTGCTAATCATTTCTCTTAATTTTTGATAATAGGTGGCTTGATCTGTGTAAGCGCGTACATCTTTAATATAATCAATATGAGAATAGCCAGATTCTTCTATCGCAATTACAAATTGCCCAGGATAATCAGCAATTACTTTATCATCGTCATTTTTTAAATCTAATACAGATTTGTCCAACAAAATTCTTGGATAGTTTGCAATTTTGGATTCTAAATAATAAGCGCAATTCATGGCTGGCCCGAAAACAAATTCAGTGTCGTGATGGATTTGCCCATATGTTATACCTCCTCTAAAAACAACTCCTTCTTTAATCATCGCAATACTCAGTTCTTTGAAAAAGTTGAAATTCATAAAATAATGACCAACCGGTAGGACTGAAAGCACTATCGAATCTGAAAACTGCGTTATTTCTAATTCGCTTTCGGAATTTATTGTAGCATTAAACCAGTCTCTAATGAATCCATCAATTTTCCTAAGAATTGAGTAAATCATGAATGGGTTGTCTAGGTATTCTTTGGAAACCATTTTTCCAAACCCAAGGATATCGATAAAACATACGATCTTATTTTTATAATTAACCATGAGTAATAATTTCACTAAATATAGTGGCAAAGGTGGTGGCAATTTGGTGGCAAAAGAAAAAAATACCTCAAAAAACAAGGCAAAATGGAGGCAAAGTTGTGAGGAAGCCTTAGGAAGAAGTGGCAATAAAACTCATGGTTTAACTCAGGTTTGAGGAAACCTGAAGCAATCCCAGGCAAAAAATTTTAACTCCAGCGGGATCACAAATAAAAGCAAAACAAAGCGCCCCTTCTTGGGGCGTTTTGCATTTAGGAGATTAAACAAGCCTTTGCTTTAGCTTGGTTGAAGAAATAAAAAATGATGGCACGTCAACTCCTAATGATTGCCCGAACCAGGAACCAGGGTTATATTCCTTGAAACAACAGACTACATCTAGAAAACCAACCGACAACGATTATCTTGATGGCAAATAGATATCCTCATGTTTAGCTGGATTGTAGGCGCCATTCTTGTGTTGGCCATTGTAGGGACTCCTCTGGTTTGGCTGTATCAAATCATCCATGAACTTCTCAAGTATTTTCTTTCCGATTGGTACAATCGAAATCTATTTTTTACAACGGTTGAGCCTGCCCGAAAAACTTTCCTCGGAAATAATTTCAATTACTACAAAGGATTAAGTCAGCGCAATCAACAGATATTCGAGCGAAGACTACAGAAGTTTATTGACATGAAAAATTTTGAGGGCCGTGACGAACTAGAGATTACCGTTGAGATGGAAACACTTGTGGCCGCTGCTGCCATTCAGGTTACGTTCGGTTTCCCTAGTGTGTACCTGGAACATTTTGATCGAATCATTCTTTACCCTGATGTATATTACTCTACCATTAATGAAACATATCATCAGGGGGAAGTGAATTCAAAAGGGATTATTGTACTTTCCTGGAAGAATCTCCTCGAGGGATACGGACAACAAACTGATGGTCGCAATCTGGCCTTGCATGAAATGGCCCACGCATTGAAGATTAGCGATGTAAACAGTGCTGCGGGATATGATTTTTTTGACCCAATCGCCTTTCACAGATTCATCGCATACGCTCGCGAAGAAATGAACCTCATTGCCGATGGCGAGCATAGTCTTTTTCGCAAATATGCAGCAACTAATGACCACGAATTCTTTGCAGTAGCCCTTGAGAATTTTTTTGAGAGACCTGCCGAGTTCCGTGACTTTCACGAAGAGATGTATGAATCACTGGCAGCGCTAATGAATCAGGATCCAATTCAGTTGAGCTCGCACTGAAAGTCAATGACTGATTCAGTCGCACTGAGCAAGGTCGAATAGAGCTCAAGCAAAGCTATTCTACTTTACAGCACTCGCTTCCATTTTTTGCGACTTATCAAACCGCTTGATAAAGGAGCAATGCTGACAAAAGTCCTCCACCAACACATTCTTTAAAAAGCCATCTCGCATTTTTACAAATCGTTCGCTCCTAAGAATATCTCTTAACGGTTGCTCTTTCACATTCCCCAGGTTAATAGCACCACTTTTATCTAAGCAACATGGCACCACTGTGCCATCGGCATGAATACCGATGTGGTTGACTGTGCCATGGCAGCGACCGCGTGTTCCTTGATGGGGTAAGGAAAAGGAGGGCCATTCAAAACGGGAATCAAAATGTAAGTAAAGCCTGTTCCAAATTCTTTTGGATTTGATGGCCCCGGTCTCAATGTTTCGATTGATGATGATGTCGAAATATGACTCTATTTTTTGAAACACTTCTTCATTATCTGAATCGTTACTTTGCTGATTCCACAACCTGAAATTGGTATAGAGTTCGGGTCGCAGTGTATAGGCTGCTTTTGCAAAATCAAACAAGGGCACAAGATAGGGATCAAGATCTCGCGTAGGAAAATTGTCCTTAAAGGCCTGGATAGAAAAATTAACTTGTCGAACACAACGGGAGTTTAGGATACGATCTTGATGCCGCTTAATCAGGATGCCGTTTGTCGTCAGATCGATTTGTGTATTGTAGCGTTCACACACCTCTAGTATTTCGGAAAAGCGGGGATGTGCAAGAGGTTCTCCCAACAAATGCAGGCAGACAATCTCCGCGAGGGGTGCAACTTGCTGCAGCACTGCCTCAAATTCCGTCACGTCCATTAGCTTCTTGTCCTTGTCTACTACAGGACAAAAAGAGCATTGCACATTGCAAATGTTCGATATTTCAAGATAGACTCTTTTGAACATGAACTGGTTAGTCTGCATTCTGTCTCTGTTATTCGATTTTGACTACACACTAACAAAGGTAGTTGTCTTTACCATAATTTCATTACCATCTTCCTTGTTGATCAGCAACAGTATCCGTCAGATTCCAGCCAGTACTACTATACTACTGTTCCAAATGATAAGCATTGTGCAAAAGGTAGATGGACACGAATCAGGGCGTAGCTTTGCAATATCCAACCAAAGACTTTGCTACCTTTGTGTTGTATTCCAACTATTCATTCCATGACCGAACGCGAGCTTAGAAAATTAGAAGCGACTATCCGCACGAAGATGGAAGACATCAAAGCGCAACGCATAACACTGAAAGATTCCGGTATTGGTGGTTTGATGAATTCCCTGAAGAAAGTAGACGAAGCCCTGTACGACAAAATACTGCCGGAGTATAAAAAGATGGCTGCGAATTATAATCTGTTCAAATAGTCAATTACCATAGGGCACTTATATTGGAAGATGATGGAGAATTTTACACTAAAAGAAGGCGAAGAATACATCGAACTTAAAAACCTGATCAAACTTCTCGGTTGGGTTGACACCGGAGGAGAGGCTCATGCTTGTATTGATAACCAGGAGATTAAAGTAAATGGCGCTATCGAAACGCAGCGAAGAAAAAAAGTAAGAAAAGGAGATGTGGTGATGTTTGGTAAGCTTCAAGCGCAGGTGTTATAAGAGATCTTTGTTGTGCCTATCTGCGACAAGTCAAGCGCCAATATGTTTTATGATACCACTTTTTTAAGCGCTATCAACAAGCGGTTAATCAATTCTTCCGATTGCAGAAAGGAACCGAGTATGGATGCTAGTGAATTTGATAGATCAGGAATAATCTGAAGGAGTTCATGTATACAGGTTCTGGCTGCGTTTAAGTTGTTCATTTCAGCATAAGAAGCAGCTTTCAAGAGCAACTCCCAGGGCACGCTTTGCCCTTGCATTTTCTCAGCCCAGTAAATGGCATCTTCATACTCGTTCTTTTGAAAGTAATAAATACTTAACCCTGCATTAAACCACCATTGATAGTAAGGGTTAACCTGAATGGACTCACTCAATAGCGAGTATCCCTGTTCGTATCTTCCTGCGCAGATCAGGCAAAATCCCAACCCACCGGCAATGCCAGTGGCGTTCGATTTCAATTTTATCCATTGATCAATTATTTGCAGGCAATCTTTTTGTCTATGTTGAAAAAGATACGCAAGAGCAAGGGTCTGATAGGAATGTTGGCAGCGTGGATCAATACTCAAAGCCCTTTGCCCACACTTCACACCAGCTTCCAATGGATCTGCAACTGAGCAATCGTACCCATAAAAAAATCCTGCTACATACGTCTCTCCTAGTATAGCCCATCCTAAGGCATATTGCGGATCGAGCTGAACTGTATTCTGCATTACCTCCAACCCCTTCTTGAAAGTATCCTCGTTCAAATAATTTACCAGGTGGTAATACCAAAAAACGGCATCATACACTTTCACATCAAGGGCATGCTTTATGGGAGATGCCTTGGCTGCTTCTCTGAAAATAATTCCATGACTACCGGCAATCTGGTTAATCACATGCTTTACAATATCATCCTGAATTGTAAACGTGCCCAGCGTTGATTTCTCCTTTTCGTAAGAACAAGCCCACACCTGATGCTGTGTATTGCTTTGAATAAGCTGAACACGAATCCGAACCAGATTCCCGTTTGATTGAATAGTGCCTGTTAGCAAGTACGCGGCATCCAACAACAAGGCGGCATCTTTGAAATCAATTCCCTGTGAAGAAATTTTTCGTGACGAATAATAAGAAACTACCGATAGTTCACTAAAATTCATGAACTCCGTACAGATCTGATCACATAAGCCATCCGCCAATATCTGCAGATCGCTTTCACCCAAACAATGAAAAGGTAGTACAGCAAGGGTGGGTCTGTAAATAACTGCCTGCGGTTGTAAAGGCACTTGTACTGTTAACGGTTCGACCAACTCAAAGCTTGGCACATAAGCTCCCTTGGGAACCGAAATGAGAACAGGATCGCTACACCCCGGTCCGCTATAATATTCATACAAGGCTCTTCGAAGCCTCCCGGCATGAATTCTGACGGAAGCATCTGCCTGAGGATCGTATCCCGCTTTTTTGGATAAGACGTTCGTTCCAATCGTATACTCCTTCAACAAATGACCTCTCCCGTTGAGCGTTTCCTCCACAATAAACCTAAGAAAACCTGACAGAATCATTGAATTACTGAACACTGGAAACAATAGAATCCGGTTCATCTGCTCAATAATTTCCCGTTTACTGATGGGTAGAGTCACTTCCATTTTACTGTTAATTAACTGCCCGGATTGGCGTCTAAAACTGCAAAATAATAGTTTCGAACGTAAATCACCATGAAATGCTGGTTACTCAAGAACTACAGCCGATCATTTTAAAATTTCCCAATCTCACAACTAAAATTATTCAACTATATAATAATGATCTGAATTTCAAATCTCTCTGCGAAGACTATTTATTGAGCTTAACGCTACTACAGTTGATTAACGAGAATAGCAAAGTAGATCTGGTCTTACAAAATGAATACGATACAATCTGTCAACTACTTGAAACTGAATTACTCCAATACTTAAAAAAATAATACTACAAACAATACACTATGAAAATCACTAAACTAACCCTCCTGCTCTTCGTCATCTTTATTGGTAATTTTAACCTACAGGCACAGATTGATAAAGAAAAACTGGCATTGGATATTTCAAAAGCCGAAGAAGCAAACCATCAAAAATTAAAAGAGTATGTGTGGAAAAGGAGATCCGATGTATTTATAGAAAGTCAATTAAAATTAACAACCATTACAGAGTTTAGCTTCACACCCGAGGGCAAGCTTGAAACGAAAATAGTAGATGCAGAAACAACCGTTAAGAAAAAACCAGGCCTTCGCGGTCAGGCACAGGCCAATGCTGTGGAAGATAAAGTAGAATATATCGAAAAAGCCCTCACACTTGCACTGGACTACACCTTCATGACAAAAGGCGAGATGTTGGATTTCATCAGCAAAGCAACCGTTACCGAAAAGAACGGACAGCTGGAAGCGGTGGCCGACAATGTGCATGTGAACGGTGACCGATTATTAGTACGCATTGACCCAAAAACCCACCTGTTTACATACAAAGAGTTTACCAGTTTATTGGGTAAAGACAAGATAGAAGGAAAACTGAACTATGAGCAATTCAGCAATGGAACAAATCACTTGTCGGTAACCACCCTAAACTTACCTGCACAAAAAATGAACATTGATGCAAAAAATCAGGATTACACAATTCGAATAAAGTAAAGACCTCCCTCCAACAAATTGGCTAACATGAACACCTCATCAAAATTCAAGCTACTACTTCTGTTTGGTTGGCTTACTGTAGCGTGTAGTGCTCCCGTAAAAGTTGTAACAGATTATGACAGAAAAACAGACTTCAGTAAATTCAAATCGTTTTCATTTTATCAGCTAACCGATAAGGGGCCTGGACTAAGCGAACTCAACCAGCAGAGAATCATTAACGCCATTACTGTTGAGTTGGTGAAAAAGGGATTGGTGGAGAATTCAACTAATCCAGACCTGCTGGTGAACGCAACGGCTATTGTAACCGAAAAGAAACAAGTAACAGCCACCAATTATTACAACTATGGAGGATATTATCGCCCGTATCATTGGGGGCCCGCCTATGCCGGACCTACGGTCTATAATGTTTCAGAACTCAGAGAGGGATCGTTGGTCATTGATATCATCGATTCATCTTCTAAGCACCTGATTTGGCAAAGCACCGGCAACAAAGAGATTGATACAGGGTTAAAAAACCCTGAAACCGAAATTCCTGCGGCAGTGGCAAAAATCTTATCTGGTTTTCCTCCGGAAATTAAAAAAGCAAAAACCAAGTAACCCATTAGTACAACGTAAATGAAAAAGCTCTTTCTACTTTTAATTGTAAGCCTGGCCGCGTGTAACCAAAAACAAAACGAAGAGGTGCCTGCACAAAGGCCTAACATTCTGCTGATTGTTGCGGACGATTTGGGCTTTAGTGACATTGGTCCCTTTGGTGGAAATATTCAAACACCGGTGCTGAATAAGCTTGGCACCGAGGCAATGCGCTTCTCAAACTTTCATGTACTGCCCACGTGTTCACCCACCCGCTCCTCCTTGCTTACAGGCAATGATAACCATGTGGCAGGGGTTGGAATCATGAGCGAAGTCAGTTATCCGGCTGTTGCTAATCTCCCTGGTTATTCCGGACACTTGAATGACCAGGTAGTAACCATTCCTGAAATACTACGAGGGCATGGTTACCATACCTACATGGCAGGCAAATGGCATCTTGGAGAAGACGATGGACAGACTCCTGCCGATCGGGGATTTGAAGAATCTTTTACGCTGCTGCAGGGTGGTGGTAGTCATTATGCTGATCAAAAGCCTTTGTCTCCACCACAGGTAATGGACTATCGCGTGAATGGAAAAAGGCTTGCCTCTCTCCCTTCAGATTTTTACTCAACCAAAAATTACACCGACACACTTATCCACTACATCGACAAGCACAAAGCAGATGGGAATCCGTTTTTTATTTATGCTTCTTACACAGCACCACACGATCCCCTGCAAGCTCCAAAAGAATACATCGATAAGTACAAAGGAAAATTTGATATGGGATGGGATTCCTTACGAACGCTACGGCTTCATAACCTGAAGGCTCTTGGAATTGTCTCCCAGGATATTAATTCTTTTGCGCCAAGTGGTATTCCCCAGTGGTCAACACTCAGTGCAGAGCAGCAGGCGGAATTTGCCAAAGACATGGAAGTATACGCAGCCATGATTGAATACCTCGACATGAGCATTGGTCGCTTGCTTGATTACTTAAAACAACAAGGAATGTATGACAATACGCTCATCGTTTTCATGTCCGACAATGGCGCCAATGGTGTAATGGCTACCACCTATCCTGGCAATGGCGATGGAAAATACCTGAGTTCATTCAACAATGCAGTAGAGAATCGCGGGCTACCCAATTCATTCGTTGAAATGGGACCCGGTTGGGCACAAGCTTCCTCCTCACCATTCAGGTTATTTAAGAGCTTCGCTTCTGAAGGGGGTATCAAAGCTCCCTTAATGATTAAGCTGCCGAACGATTCACTCAATCAGGGACAATGGAATAAAAGTTTTGTTCACGTTACCGATCTCATGCCTACCATTCTACACCTTACAGCGACATCGTACCCGTCACAATTTAAAGGTAAAGAAGTAAGGCAACCGATAGGGAAATCGTTAGTACCCGTTCTTACAGGAAACGCTCGCGAAGTTCATTCCAATAAGGAAGGTATGGGATGGGAGTTGTTTGAACGAAAAGCCTACATCAAAGGCAAGTGGAAAATTTTGAGATTACCAGCGCCCTTCAGCACAGGCCAGTGGCAACTTTTTGATCTGGAAAAAGATCCTGGAGAACTTACCGATCTCGCTTCCAAGTTTCCGGCTACCAGAGATTCACTGATCAACGACTGGCTGCTCTATGCAAAAACAAATGATGTCTTTGATCACCGCGGTCATTACGACTCCTTGTTAAGCAAGAGTCTGGTGGGGGATCATTAGGAAGAATAGAACCGCAAAACCAATAAAGATTACATTATGAGCAGGGTACTTAAAATTGCTGTTTTGATTATTTCCGCCACCATGTTTGCCAATTTTCTCTTCACAGCAGGCGTTGGCATTTACAAAACAATTCACGCGTATTCTATTCTGTATTTCGAAGGGGTGGAAGGAAAGCCGGGACTCGAAATTGTAGAGTCGCTTGATCTATTCTTAGTGGCACTGGTATTTCTTATCCTCTCCCTGGGCTTTATGAAATTGTTCTATCCGGATTTTAGCGGTCTCCATAAAATAACACTGCCCTGGCTTAAAGTAGATGACTTCTTTCAGTTAAAGCATGTAACCTGGAATGCCATTTTGCTTACTTTACTCATCACGTTTGGGACACACGTATTAAGAGCAACCGGCCCCTTGCCATGGACGCTACTCATTCTTCCCGCAGCAGTACTGATGTTCTCTGTGAGTTCAAAAATGCTCAAGCACTAATTCCACTCAACAAGCAATACTGTGCACCCTTCCATCCTACAATTGGTACGTCTCAAGCACTGGCTGTCTCTGCTAATGCTTGCATCAACCACTTACGCCATGGCACAAACGGAGCCTGAGAGCAGTCGTAAAACAGAAGCTCTCGAAAAGCACCGGATTACCATACTCATGGCCAATGCCTTTATTCCTGCGGCAGATAACATAGCCGGACAAAACAACTTTTTTATCGTACCGGCCTGGGGCTTTAACTATGACTACTGGCTGAGTCATACAATCGCATTGGGAATTCATAATACGCTTATTCTGCAACAGTATAAGATTGAAGAGAGTAGTGAGAAAAAAATTGTTGAACGAAGCTTCCCGGTGGTTATAAGCGGAGAAGTTTTACTAAAGCCCTGGAAAAATCTTATCGTCTCGGTAGGTGCAGGGCGCGAATTGGAAAAGCATGAAAGCTACACAGTAGTCAATACCGGCATCGAATATGGAGTCGAACTTCAGCGCGGGTGGGAATTAAGTTTCACGCTTCTCTACGACAATAAAATCGATGCGTATGACAGCTGGATGGTGGGGGTTGGCTTCAGCAAACACGTGTCAAAAAGGTGACATCGAAACAATAATGCATAAACGCTTACTAACTAAAAAATAAACTCACAGTCTATGAAAACTACCTGGATGCTTCTTACCTGTATCATGCTTTCCGCTTGTGTTCCTGTTCGTGTGGTCGATTATCAAAAAGAAGTGAAGACAGACCTGAAAAAATTTAAAACCTTCAGCTATTGCCAAACTGAAAAAGCAGGTCTTATTGGTCCCAATTTTGAAAGCAATCTTGCTCTCTTAAAAAAAGCCATTACAAAGGAAATGAATACCGCAGGGTTTCAGGAAGTTGAGAACGGTGGCGATCTGCTATTGAACATCGGTATTGTGGTAAAAGAAGAAGTGCAAACTCGCGAAACAGACTTAAGAACTGATGGCATGCGCTATATGGGACAGCGTAGTTACCATTGGGAGAGCCAGGAAGTAGTAGTAGGACGCTATAAAGAAGGCACCGTAAAAATTGACCTGGTCGATGCGACTACTAACACAGGAATATGGAGTGGAGCCGCTGCTGGCACCATAACGGATAAGAAAGATAAAGCAACCAAACGTATAGAGAAGGCGATGGAGATGCTCTTCAAAAAACTACCCGTATCGAAGTAGCGTACCTCCATACTGCGCAGAACAAAGAAAATATTCGGTATCAGCCCTCATCCTATTCAACGTTACAGTCGGAGCCAAGGCGCTCAGCGCTGGCCGTTGGAGGATGAGGGTAGAAACCTAAAAGCGGAATTCATACCTTAGCTTCTTAGTACGTTGCAACACCTCATGCCCCAGAAGCGGAATCTTCTTCTTTTATTTTTAATCCTGACAACATTCATTGTTCAAGGACAGCAAGCGAGTAAACAAGTCTGGAATGAATACATGTTTAATATTCCCTTTGCCAACCTTTACAATGTAGAGCTGGCCGCGACTTATAGTACTACGCTGGAATCACCAAAATGGAGAGCAATGGACCTGCAAGTCACACCCGAGTGGTCCATCACACAACACATAGATCTAATGGGCGGACTACTGATCGGGAATACTTTTCAAAATCAGGCCAGTACTACTGTCGAGATCCGCGAAATGCTCGGCACAAGAATTCACTTTACACCCCATAAAAGAATCTTAACGCGCTTACTCCTGCGCCTGGAACAGCGAAATCAATTGAACCAGGAAAGTGAGGAGTGGAGCAACAGTACTCGAACGAGGGTAAGAGCTGAGACGGTTATTCCACTCAATAAGCAATCCATGTTTGCTGGCGACAAACTTTTATATTCCATTCTTGATGCCGAAAGTTTTTTTGTTGTCGATCAAAATGTGCAGGAACGATTTGCGAACCGCTACCGGGTACGCATCGGGATGGGCTACCGCATCAATTACAATTTCCGTGTAGAGTTTGTTTACACGCTCCAGGAATCCAGAAATACCCTGGAGGGTAACTTTGATACCACCGATCACATCTTCCGGTTTCGACTCAAACACTACATTAACAAAGCAAAACCCTCAACACCACAAGGCAGTGGGAATTAATCTGAACAACATTGTTCTATTGAAAATACTGACAAGGAAGTTTCTGTTACTACAACTTCCCTTATCACACTTGATCAGCCCATTCTAGTCCTCCTTTCGTGAAATGCATTTTCAATGCTTTAAAGTATTAAGTCAGTAGCGCAGCCGTCTTACTGGTACTTTTAAACCAACTTCATTTATTAACTATTAAATCGGTGGCACAAGCGAGACGATTGCGCCAGTGTGGGGTAAGTGCTAGATACTAAAATCAAAGAACCTCCGACCTTGCGACCGGAGGCTCTACTTACCTCGTTTCATGATTTCTGTGGTTTGGTTTCTAATCAGCGTCTGCGATCTGGCTGGCTTCAAGGCTCACAACTCCAAAGGCTGCGCGGATGTAGCGTTTCACAGCTTGGAGGGTGTCTTCTACCCCTTGTTCACCAAATACGAGTTGCTGTCTTTCCTTGCGTGCCTTACCGAAAGCGATCGATGCCATCTCCACTTCGAACGACTTGCGGGCGAGCTCGTCAAGTTTGTTCGTCAGTGCGTTTAGTTTCAAATCACATTCGTTGGGCGCATAGGTTTCGATGCTTTCCACAATCCTCACGAGTGAGGCGAACGTTTCAGTCCTCATCTCAAAGTGTTTTCTGCTGGCGGCTCGTCTGGCCGGTACGTTTCCGTTAGCAGTTGACACCGGAGGTAAAGACGTTCGTTTTCTCGATGTGCGTTGCAATTGGTTCTTCAAACTGATGGCATCTGCGAGATCCTGATCAGAGACTCCCGATGCTGCCAGCATGTTTACCACTCGCACCGACAACGTGGCAATACCCGCGAAACTCTGTTGCCTGCTGTTCACAGCCAACCGATACGTTGCGCGTGTCACAATTACCGCCTGCTTTGTTTGCTGTAAACGATTCGACAAGTCACTCAGAGCGGTAATGCCGAGTGCGGGTGTCGGGGGTTGATATCGTTCACCGATTGATTTGCAGGATGCTAAGACCTTGTCGAAAGATCCTGCGGTTTTCACTAAACTTTTCATAATTCAACCACTTTATTGTGTGGCCTCCTGAAGTACTTGTACGCCAATACCAATGTTAAGTTTTAGTTTTTGAAAATTATTTTAAAAAAATAACGTAGGGTCTACCTACTAAATTTTCATAGAGGAAATGAACGATGAATGGTTGAATTCAGGTGTTGAAAAACACCGTGCGTTCCGTACCTCCTGGAGGTACAGATACTAAATAGAGAAGTGAAGATCGCAGGGGTGGAAGTACAGATCGTACGAGTAGAAGTACAGGTCGCCACCCGCGAGGTACAGATCGAATGAGTAGAAGAACAGGTCGCAACTCGGGAAGTACTACAGGGGATACAGGGAGGTGCCTCTCGCAACGCTGGAGGTACTACCGGGTACACCGGGAGCTATGCATCGGAACTTCGGAAGTACGACAGGGTACAGGGGAAGCTGCGCATCGCACCTTAGGAAGTATCGATGACAGATTCCTATTTCACGCGACTCTATCTATAGCGTGCTTACATCTTTTCGAAAGAGTTAAGGAGAGCATTCGGACGTTTTTTCTATGCATCCGGAATTTCCGGCTCTACCAACTTCGCCAGTTTTTCCAGCGACTCCTGCCAACCTAAGTAACACATCTCTGCAGGTATCACAGCAGGAATTCCTTCCTGCTTAATGTTGATCTCTGTACCCGCAACGGTGTTGCGAAGCGATACCGTAGTAATCATTTCACCCGGCAGGTTCGGATCGTCAAAGGTATCAGTATACTTCAAAAATGAAGGTTGCTTTACTTCCAGGTAAGTGCCACCAAAAGAATGACTGTTGCCCGTAGAAAAGTTTTCGAAGGACATGCGGAAGGTTCCTCCCTTTTCTGCCTTCAGGTGGTGAACAGTGCAGATGAATCCGTAAGGAGGCAACCAGGTGGCCATGGCCGATGCTTGTGTAAACGCCCGGAATACCTTTTCCGTTGATGCTTTTAAGATGCGGTGAAGAGTTACGCTATTCATACTGTTAGTTATTTGTTATCCGTTTCTAGCTACTAGTTGCTAGCGGCTAGCTGCTAGTAGCTAGAAGCTAGTGGCCAATTATTACTTACTCTTCTTCAACACCACATGCATGGCCGCTTCACCCTGCGCAGTCTCTACTACAGTAAATCCCAGCGCGGGCAAATCAATCCGGTCGCCATTGATTTCGTCAAAGAGGTGTTCGCCCACTCCCAGAAATACAGGCGAGAAAGCCAGGTGCATTTCATCGATGTAACCGGCTTTCAAAAACTGACGAATGGTGGAGGCTCCCCCACCAATGCGAATGTCTTTTCCATTCGCAGCCTCTCTGGCTTTTTCCATCGCCACGTGAATACCGTCAGTAATAAAGTGAAACACCGTTCCCCCTTCCATGGTGATGGACTCTCTGGCATGATTCGTTAGCACAAATACCGGACAATGGTAGGGCGGGTTTTCACCCCACCATCCTTTCCAGTCATCGTTAGGCCATGAACCACGAATGGGCCCGAACATGTTGCGACCCAAAATCCAGGCACCAATATTTTCAAACGACTTCTCTGCAAAGTCATTATCCACGCCTTCCGTTCCTTCTGTTCCTTTCCCTCCGCCATGCATTGTCTGAAACACCTTGGTTGGAAATACCCACGTGTGAAGTTCTGCTCCTCGCTTGCCGAGCGGGTTCTCCAAACTTTGATCGGGCCCGGCTGCATACCCATCCAGTGAAACTGAAAACGATCTTACTTTTACTTTACTCATCATGACTCTATATATATAGTGTTACGCATTCATCTTATCACCCTACCCTTTCCACTGGCTCAAGTATTTTCCAACCCTCCGGGGTAATGCCCATAATCTCCGTCACAACCCCCA
>Ga0075163_10005909_pt1 | contig 16258 bp, 13 predicted proteins | sample JI1023141ADNA_FD_71478 | JGI IMG/M metagenome (GOLD analysis project Ga0075163, IMG submission 71478) | Wastewater effluent complex algal communities from Wisconsin, to seasonally profile nutrient transformation and Carbon sequestration -... | ecosystem: Engineered > WWTP > Effluent > Algae...
CTGGCTCGCTTTGGCCAGAAGCTCGCGACGCTTGCCTTCGCGGTGACGCTCGGTCACGTCCTCGAGGACGGCGATGAAGCCGAACGGCGGCGCCTGGCTCGCGGGATCTACCACGTAGCGGCAATGCATGACGCGGACGCCGTCGGCGTAGCGCACCGGGGCCTCCCACTCCACGGCCTGCCCGGTACGGGTGATGGACTCCACGTGGTGACGGAACGACGCGTACGCTGCGGCCCCCACCACCTCGGCGATGGGTTTGCCCACGATGTCCGCCGGCGAGCGCCCGAAGCGCTCCGCATAGGGCTTGTTGGCGAACAAGAAGCGTCCTTCGCCGTCGCAGTGCACGAGATACGTCGGCGCGTTCTCGGTCATGAGCCGCAGGCGCTGCTCGGTGCGGGTTTGCTCGGCGCGGCTCGCCCGCAGAGCATCCTCGGCGCGGCGCGCTTCGGTGACGTTCTCGGCCACGTAGCACATGCGGGAGCGACCGCTCTCGCCGGTTCCGATGACCGAGACGACTACCGAGAGCAACTGGGGCCCGGAGGCGGAATCGAAGGGGTGCTCGAAGCGCACCGCACCACCGGACTGCTCGGCCTGGCGATAGCGGGCGAGCCAGGTTGCGACCGTCTCCTTCGCGACGCCGAAGGAGGTCGCTCGGACGCCGCACGTGCCGTCCGGCGCAACGCCGAAGAAGGCGCATGCGGCGCGGTTGTCGTACACGTGGAGCACGTCGTCCTCGAGCGGTTCGACGACGCCCATGAGCAGCGGCGCATTGTCGTAGAACGCGCGCAAGGTGCTCTCGCTGGCGAAGAGGGCGGCCTCTCGCTCGCGAAGCCGCGTCTCCGCTCGCTTGGCTTCGGTGAGATCGGCGAAGAACACCAGGACGCCGCTCCCGTGCTGCAAGGCCGAGATGCGGAACCAGTGGTCCATGCCCTCCCCGCCGTAGTGGAGCTCCCGCTGGAGCGGCTCGCCGGACTCAGCGACGCGCACGTAGGCGTCGAAGAGCCCGGCGTCGCGGTTGCCCGGCATCTCCAGGAGGAGCTGCTTGCCCACGAGGTCGGTGCGCCCGACGATGCGGGCGGCTGCGGGGTTCACGTACTGCCAGCGAAAGTCTTCGATGCGCGCCCCGCCGTCCTGGACCGCCGCGAGCACCATCACCCCCTCCGGGTGGCGTTCGAAGGTGCTGTGGGGAATCGGCACGGCTCAGCTGCCTACCCGTGCCTGAGTCGAAAAGCAACAGGCGCTGTGTCGCTAGGCCTCGGTGGACTTGGCACGCCGGCAACTCACCTCGACCGAGTAGCCGTCCGGAGCCCGGCAGTAGACCATGGTACCGCGGCTGTTGACGTCCACGTCGGAGACGGGGAATCCCGCCCCTCGCGCGCGCTCGTGAAACCGGAGCACGGTATCGACGTCGTCCACCAGAAAGCCGAGGTGGAAGCCGACTGGGTAGACCGGGTTGGCGTGCCGCTGCAGGACCAGCACGAAGTCGCGTCCATCGGACAGGATGGCGATGGCGGGGGACGTTCGGCTGCTGCGGAGCTGGAGACCGAAGAGGCGCTCGAAGAAGTCGACGGTGGCGAGGACGTCGGAGACCTGGAGATCGAGATGATTCAGCTGCATGGGGCGACCTTTCGCGGCGACATGGGTGCAATTTGCACGCACGTCGCCAGAAGGCCGTGGGAGCTCACCCGTGCTGGGGGCTCATGTGTCCCGCAGCATGCGGGATGACCGGGGCTCGCCGAGCCGGTCCACCTCTTTCGGCTCGACGAAGGTAGCGCACCCGCCGGCCGCGGAGAAGCGCTTAGCGATAGGGTGCTTCGCCCGCCGCGTGGGCGTGCACCCGGTGCTCCTTCGCGCAGGCCCGGCGATGCAACAGCGTGCCGCAGTGCTTGCAGGTGCGCCCCTCGGCATCGGTGACGATCTTCGCCTTGCAGTGGCCACAAAGCCGGCCGGCGATCTGGTCCTCGGCGCGGCCCCGCCATCGCGGATCGTCGGGCGGCGGGAGCGCGTGCTTGGGGGGCGGCGGACCACCACGGCCGCGTGCGACGAAGAACCCCACGCGCACCACGACGGCGAGGAAGAAGAGCATCAACATTCCGCCGCTCACCTCGGGATCATAGCACCCTTCCCGACCTCCATGGACCTTGGAACTGCCGCGCAGCTGGGGCATAAGCGAGCGCATGGGCCGCACCCTTCTCGTGGGAGACGTGCATGGGTGCCGAGACGAGCTCGACGCCTTGCTGGACCGCACCGCGTTCACCAGCGGAGATCATCTGGTGCTGGTGGGCGACGTGCTGGCGCGGGGTCCCGACTCGCTGGGTGTGCTCGACATCGTCCGCCGCACCGGGGCTTCGATGGTGCGCGGCAACCACGAGGACAAGCTCCTCGGCTGGGCCGACGCACCGCCCCTGCGCAAGCCGGCACTGGGGCCGGTCCACGGGCCGCTAGCCGCGACGCTCCGCGAGAGCGACTGGCACGCGCTGCGCACCGCACCGCTCGCGCTCGACCTCGACGCCCACGAGCTGACGGTGGTGCACGCAGGCGTCGTGCCGGGCATCGCGCTGTCGGCGCAGAAGCCCGCCACGCTCATGGCGATCCGGACCGTGAAGGCCGAGGGCAAGGATCGCCAGCGCGCAGACGTGCTCTGGGGGTCGGTGTACCAGGGGCCGAGGCACCTGGTCTTCGGCCATCACGCCATGGCGCGACTGCAGCTGCATCGGTACGCGACCGGACTCGACACCGGCTGCGTCTACGGCGGCGCCCTCACCGGCCTCTTGCTCGAAGCGGGGCAATCGGTACCGGCGAACGTGTCGGACCGCAAGACGCGGCTCGTCTCCGTCCCTGCCCGGCGCGCCTACTACGTGCCGGCGCACACGTCCGCATAGCTGCGCGTCGCGCAAAGGCTGCGGGTCGCCGCCGGGCAAGATGCGCGAAAGCAGCGCGAGCCCGCCGCGTCGCACGGGCGGTCGAGGGCTTGCATTGCAGAGCTCCACCATGCGCTTCGCACTCGTCGCCCTGCTCGCACTCCATGGGCTCATCCACGTCATGGGCTTCGCCAAGGCCTTCGAGCTCGCGGCCCTTCCGCAGCTCGCCGTTCCCATCTCGCGACCGCTCGGCATCGCGTGGCTCCTCGCCGCAGTCCTCTTCCTGGTCGCTGCGGTGCTCCTGGGGGTGGGCGTACGCGGGGTATGGGCGCTCCCGGGCCTGGCGGCGGTGATCCTCTCCCAGTACGTCATCGTGCGCTCCTGGGGCGATGCCAAGGTGGGCACCGTGGCGAACCTGCTGGTGCTGCTCCCGATACTGGTGGCGACGCTCGACCTTCGCCCTTCGAGCCTGCATTCGCTCTACCGAGCGCAGGCCCGGCAGTCCGTGACCTCCGCCGGAGGCTCGCGCATCGAAGAGGCCGACCTGGGGCCACTGCCAGACGCGGTGCGGCGCTACCTTCGACAAGCGGGCGTGGTGGGAAAGCCGCGGGTGCGATCCGTGCGCGCGCGCTTCTCCGGCGGCATGAGGAGCTCCCACGACGGGGGCTTCATGACCTTCACGTCGGAGCAAGTGAACGTCTTCGCGCCCGCCGCGCGCTACTTCTTCATGGAGGCGAGCCTGCGCGGCGTGCCCTTCGCGGCGCTGCATCGCTTCGAAGCGGGCCGCGCCACCATGGACGTGCGCATCGCTTCGGTGATTCCCATGATTCACGCGGAGGGAAAGGAGATGAACCAGAGCGAGACGGTGACCCTCTTCAACGATCTGTGCATCCTGGCGCCGGCGGCGCTGGTGGACGCCACCGCGAGCGGCGCGATTCGCTGGACGGAAGTGGACGCCCACGTGGTCGACGCCCGCTTCGAGAATGCGGGTCAGGTCATCGGCGCGCGGCTCACCTTCGACGACGCGTTCCAGCTCACGGGCTTCGTCTCCGAAGATCGCTACCAGTCGGAGGACGGCGTGCACTTCCAGCGGTATCCGTGGTCCACGCCGCTGCGCGACTACCGGGATTTCGGGGGCGTGCGACTCGCCAGCCACGGCGACGCCACCTGGATCGAGCCGGGCGGCACGTTCGTCTACGGGCGCTTCGACCTCCAGGAGGTTTCGTACGACGCAGAGCTACCGACCGCCGGGCGGTAGCGAGAGGCGCTCCGCGAGCTTCTTCACGCGCGCGTCGTCGGGGTCCATCGCTTTGGCGCGGGCATAGATGGCGTGAATCTCGTCGAGGCCAGCGGCCGTCGGGAGCCCGCTCTCCAGCCGTTGCAGCGCGTCGGTGGCGAGGTACCAGGCCAGCACCGACTTGGCGTTGGGGTGGTTGGGGCACACCAGGAGCGCGCGCTCGCAGAGGAGGATTTGCTCCGACAGCACCTCCGAGCAATCCGCCAGGAAGACGAATCCCTGCGCCGCCAGCGCCGCCCACGCCACCTTGGAGCGATCCGCCTCGATGCGCGAAGCGAGCGTCTGCACCAGCGGCCGAAGCTGCACGTAGAGCGCGCGCAGGTCCTTCCAGTTCTTGGCGCGTCGCAGCTCCCATGCGAGCGGTTCGGCCCGCTCGAGGGCGAACGTCTCCACCGTCTCGTCGTAGTACGACCAAGCCCACACCGAGACCGCGCCCAGCAGGATGTGGAACCGGGCCTCGGCGCTGGCGTTGCGGGCGGTGGCGGCGTCGAGCTCCTCGGTGAGTCGTTGCAGCGCCGAATCGACCGCGCTCGCGCGGACCCGCGAGAGGTGCCGCACGATGGGCTCGCGGTACGGGGCCGGGAGGGCCGCCATGGCCACCGCACGTTCGCCCTGGGCCAGCGCCACCATGGCGGCCTTCGACGCATCCAGGGCCGCACGACCGGCGGCGCCCGCCTGCGCATTGGCGCCCAGCTCGGCCCGCGCCCCGAGCTCGTCGATGCGAGAGAGCACGAACGCCTGGCTGCTCCGCTCCGGATCGACGCTCTTGGCCTGGGGGCCGAGAATGCGACGGGCGAGCCCTTCCAGATACTCGCGCTCCGCACCCAGCGCCAGAAAGCACGCCAGCGAGCGAAGATACGCGCTCGCAGCGGACTCCACCTTCACGGCTTCGAGAACGCGCCCGAGGCGCTCGAAGTAGAGACCGAGATGGTGGAGCAGCGCCGGCGGATGCGCCTCCACCGGGCTCGACTCGAGCCACGCGACGAGCGGCGCCGGGCGAGCCGCGAGCGCCTGCGCGAGCAGGCCGTGCCCTTCCTCGGAGGCGCGCAGGAACTCGAACATGCCGCTGGCCCGGTCGCTGGGCGCCTCGGCCGAGCCCTTGCGAGGGACGCCGGCTTGCGCTTGCCACACGACGTCGAGGAGGAGCTCGTCCTCCACCCGACGAAGTAGCGCGTCGTCCTCGGGTCGCCACATGAGGGGCCGGAGCGTAGCACGAGGTGGCTGCGGTTGGCCGGCAAGGCCTTGCCGGCTCCGGCAACGTCCTCCCTGAGAATCGGGGAAATTCAGGAAAAATCGGCTCGTTCGGTGCTGGCATGCGGGCTGCTGAAGCCCCTCGACAAGGAGCGTTCATGTTCAATCCGTTCGGCGGTCAGAAGCCCAATCCCCCCCAAGGTCACCCGCAGCAGGGCTACCCCCAGCAGGGATATCCGCAACAACAAGGCTACCCGCAGCAGCAGGCCTATCCGCAGCAGCAGGCCTATCCGCAGCAGCAGGCATACCCGCAGCAGCAGGCCTATCCGCAGCAGCAGGCCTATCCGCAGCAGCAGGCCTATCCGCAGCAGCAGATGGCGGAGGACGACGAGTCGCGTGACTACCGCCTGGAGGCCATCGACGACGTCGCGAGCTTCGACCTCTGGAACGATCTGGGCGCCTACTTCCTGGCAGAGTTCCGCATCGAACGCGCGTGGGAAGATAGAGCCGAGCGGCGCACCCTGTTTCAGACCTTCGGCATCCGCAACGTGCAGCACTACTACCAGGTGAAGGCCACGGTGGAGCGCTTCATGCAGTCGCCGCAGGCGCAGCAGCGTCACGGAACCATCCACGACATGATGCACGTGAAGATGCGGGTGACGCAGGACTTCCTCATGGGCGGCCTCCGGGCTTCGACCCAGCCGGGCGGCAAGCTCGCGGGCGAGATGGAGCCGGTGGCCGGCGTCACCCTCGAGAGCTGGGCCTCGGCCATGGCCTACATCGCCCAGTCGGGCACCCTCGACAACGTGCTCCGTGAGCTCGCCATCGACGGCCCCACCTGGGAGAAGGTCAGCGCCGAGTGGAACGCGCGCATGTCGCGCGACACCACCGCCGCCATCGCCACCGCGTACGGCCAGGCCTTCGTGAACGGCAGCACCGGGCGCTTCTCGGGCGCCGCGCAAGCGGGCGTGGCCAACATGCAAGCGGGCGGCGCCGGCAAGAGCCTCGGCGGCGAGCCGTGCACGATGGAAGCGTGGATCGAGATGGGCGCGGCCATGGAAGCCGCCTCCGCCCGGGGACAAGACCCCCAGGCGGCGCTGGCGAAGCTGGGCTTCACCATCGTGGACTACAGCCAGATCAGCTCCTGGTGGTCGGCCAACTTCGCGAACAACGCCATGCGCGACGAGATGCGTCTCTTCAACGAGCACACCCGGCTCACCGAAAAATACCGCGCGAAATACGGCCTTTGAACCAAGGAGCTCGCGGCCCGCGCCCGGTTGCTATTTGCAGCCGGGCGTTGCATCCGGCGCGAAGGCGCAGGGAATGCAAACCTCGCTGCTGGTGCATACGTCGCGCTTGAGCACCACCGAGGCCAGGCTCAGCATGTCGTCGAAGCACTTGTCGAGGCACACACCCTTGCCGATGATCCCGGCGTCGCACATCACCGGCTTGTTCTCCACGAACGCGGTGGGCACGCACTTTTCCCCAGCGCTGCAGCTGTCGCGCTTGGTGTCGCTACGGTTCTTCTCGGGAATGGCCGTTTCGGCGAGGCAGGTGCCGTTGCTGGTGCCGCTCGATTTGTTGGTGCAGCAGCGGGCCGCCGGCGGGGGCGGAGGCTTGGGCAAGCCGCCCCCGGCGTTGCAGTTCAGCTCCTTGTCCTTGCTCTTGTAGGCGCCGATGGGCTTGCAGAAGGGCGTGGCCGCGTTGCCGTTGGTGGGGTCGGTGCAGGGTACACAGAGCTGCCCGGTCGCGCAGATGTCTTGCTTGAGCGAAGCCTTGTTCTTCTCGATCTGCGGGATGAGCGCCGAGGTGATGCAGCCGCCGGATCCGATGACCGAAGTGCAGCCCTTGAGCTTGCTCCCGTTGGCCGAGAGCACTTCGTCGGGCACGCACACCTGACCGGCGGTGGGGCAATCGGTGAGCGCGTCGGCCAAGGGCGAGAGCGCCTTGTCGTAGCAGTGACCCGCGCCGCCGCCGCAGGCGGTGAGCTTGGTGAGGTCCACCGGCGCGAAGCACGAGTCGAGCTCGGCGCCGCTCTGGGCGGTCTCGTCCTCGGCCGCATCGGCGGCGCACCCGACGAGCACCGGAAGCCCGATCAGCCCTGCGCAAAAGACCCCGACCACCAGCGACCGCTTCTTCATGACGAGACTCCTTCTTCGACCACACACGATTCGAAACTTCAGCAACCAGGGACGTCCTGGCTCGCACCGATGACGCAGGGCAGACACACTTGCGCCGGCCCGCAATCGCCCCGCAGCACCGTCCTCGCACCTGCGAGCTGCTGGGCGAAGCACTGCCCCAGGCACACGCCGGATAGGCCCATCGCCGTGCAGTGAACGGGGTCGCCGTCCACCAGCGAGGTGGGCGCGCAGACCTGCTTCTCCGGGCAGCCGAGGCCCTCGAGCTTGCCCTCGGAGCCCTTGGGTACGCCGTCCTCGCGAATGCAGATCCCGAGCCCGCCGCAGCAGCTCTCGGCGTCGTCGGCCGCCGCGCTCGACGAGCAGGCACGCTCGTGCACGCCCACCGGATCGCACACGTGCGTGCTCTCGCCGTTGGTGGGGTTGACGCAGGGAATGCAGCGCTCGTCCTCGTCGCACACGTCCTGCTTGAGCGAGGGTGCGTTCTTCTTCACGTCGAGGTTCAGCAGGCTCAGGCACGCGCCCGGGGCGTCCTTGATGTAGAACGTGCACGACTTGAACTTGCCGCCCTTGGCCGTGAGCAATTTGTCGGGCATGCACGAGCCGCCCGAAGGACAGGGCTCGACCTCCAGGAACGTGCTCTTGGTGGGGTCGTAGCAGTGGCCCTTCCCGCCCCCGCAGGCCGGGAGCGAGGCGAGCGCCGGCGCCACGAAGGGCGAGTCACAGCGGGTCTCCAGGCTCTGCTTGCGAGCCGGGATGGTCAGGTACTCGGTGTTGGTCTCGCCGATGGAACAGGCCCACACCGGCGCGCCCAGGAGCGCGACCGCGAGCGCCTTTCGGAGAGCCGGAGAAGAGCTCACGGGCACCCCGGCGTCCCGGGCAGGAGCGCGTCGCACGGCAGGCACAGCTCGCTCGCCCCGCAGGTCCCTTGCTTCACCAGCGGCTTCCAGTCGGTGTCGAAGAACGAGTCGGTGAAGCACGTGTCGAGGCAGATGCCGGCCTTGCCGGATGTGGCATTGGGATAGGCCGACGTGCAGCGCACCGGCGTCTTCTCGTAGACGGTGGTGGGGACGCAGCGGTTCGCCGCGCTCTTGCAGGTGCCCTGGGTGGCGGTGTCTTGATACCCGGCGGGGGCGATGCGTGGAACGTCCACACACAGGCCGCGGCTCTGTCCGCTGGCGGCGCAGCAGGTCTCGCTGGGCGGCGGTGCACCGGCATCGGCGGTGCCGGTGCCGCTGCAGCCGGCCTCGCGACTCTTGGTCTTGAACGCACCGACGCTCTGGCAAAACGGCGTGGGGGCATTGTTGTTGGTGGGGTCGACGCAGGGCACGCAGACCTCGCCCGCGGAGCACACGTCCTGGGTGAGCGCGGCCTTCTGCTCGTCGAGCTTGGGAAAGAGCTGTGGCGTCACGCATGCGCCGGGCCCGATGACAGAGGTGCAGCTCTTGAGCTTGGCCCCGGCGGCCTTCAACGTGTCGTCGGGGACGCACACCTCGTCGGCCTTGGGGCAGCGCGTGAGCAGCCCGGCATACGGCGCGCGCGCCTCCTCGAAGCAGTGGCCGGCACCGTTGCCGCAGGGGGTGAGCGTGGAGAGGTCCACCGTCTCGAAGCACGCCGCCTCGGGCCCACCGGAGCTGGAGGTGGGGCCGGAGTCGCCCTTCCGGGTGGCATCGGTGCGCGGCGCTTCGGTGCTGTAGATGTACGTGTCGCTCCCGAGCGTGCACGCGACGACCGATCCGCCGGCGACTGCCAAAAGGACCAGAGCTCGTAGCCTGACATTCGAGAGCGACATGGCGAAGGCCTCCCAGGATCCGATGGGCGCGGAAAGTACGCAGACCCGCTGAATCGAAGCGCGAAGACGGCACTCGAAACGAGCGCGTGAGCCCATCGGGCTCGGGTTCGTTCAATTCAAGGTGCGTGCCGCTACGACGCAGCGCAGCCGGCGGCGAGGGCTGCGCGAGATTCACCTCCGGCGCATTCGCGCGTGAGACACGCGGGGTGGATCATCCGGTGTCGCGCGATCCATCTGCGACATCGCGCACCCCGCATTTGCGGCGGAAAATGCACACGCCGAAGGGAACGCAGCGAAGCGCGTCGCCATTTATATGCAGAATGCACAAATGCGCAAAGGAGCGCTGTCGAGCCGCGGAGCGACCATGTGTGCACATGTAGAGCCCCTTGGTGCTGCCCCCGGAAAGATCCGCTGCGATGGCCTCTACGCAGTCGCGGCGCGTCGTACTAATCTACGTCCGTGCCGAATCTCTTCGAACAGTACGACCTTCGCCCCGAAGAGGGGATCCGCGTCATCACCGAGCGCTTGCGCGAACGCATCGAGGACGCGCGCTCGGAGGAGGAGCGCGCCGCCCTTCGCGACGCCTGGGAGCGCCTGACCCGGAACCCGGAAGCTCGGTTGCGAGAGGCCTTGCTCGCAGCACCGGAAACGCGGCCTCATGCGCCGCTGTCGGCGGGCGAGGTGCGGGCCGACGCCGACGCCGACCTGTCCTTGGGCGACCTGGTGCCACCGCCTCGCGTCGCAGCCTCCTTTTCCCAAGGGCGAAGCACGAGGGTTCCGCTCCACCGGGATCCGCTGCTCCTCGAGGTGCTCTCGTGAGCGTATCGCGCGACCGCGCGGTCGGCATCGACTTGGGCACCACCAACTCCGAGATCGCCTGGCTTCCCCCCTCCGAGCGCGAGGTGCTCATCTACGCCGACAAGTTCGGGCGGAAGACCGTCGCCTCGGCGGTGGCCTGGGACGCCAAGCAAAATGCCTTCGTCGTCGGGCACGCGGCCCGCGCGCGACGCGCATCGGGGCAGGCGCCGGTGGAGTCCATCAAGCGCAAGATGGGCCAAGCGGTGCGCACCCGCGTGGGCGCCGAGACGCTCTTGCCGGAGGAGATCTCGGCGAAGATCCTGGGGGAGCTGACCTCCAAGATGGCCGAGTACATGGCGCAGAGCCCCCACGCGGGCCCGGGAGCGCCCATCACCCGGGCGGTCATCACCGTGCCCGCGTACTTCGACGCGCCGCAGGTGGAAGCCACGCGCAAGGCCGGCGAGCTCGCGGGCCTGTCGGTCATCGGGATCCTGCAGGAGCCCACCGCCGCGGCCATCTACCAGACGTGGAAGCACGAAGAGCTGGCGGAGGACGGCAACGTGCTGGTGTACGACCTCGGCGGCGGCACCTTCGACGTATCCATCCTCCGCGCGCTGGGCGGCGAGTACCAGGTGCTCGCCATCGACGGCGACAATTACCTCGGCGGCGACGACTTCGACCGACGCTTCGCCGAGACCCTGCGTCTCGAGCTTTCCGCCAAGGGCTACGCGCTCGACCTCGACGTGGGGGGTGACGAGAAGGACCGCGCCATCTTCCAGCGCCTGGTGAACCTCGCGCAGGAGATCAAGGAGTCGCTCTCCACCACCGACGTGCTCCACGTGGCCAAGCACGACTTCTGCTCCGACAAGGACGGCGAGCTGGTGTCCTACGAGGGCGACATCGGCCGGGCCGACTACGAGAAGGCCATCGGCGACCTGGTGGAGTCCACCATCGCCTGCTGTGAGCGGGCCATCGCGCGCAGCCTGGAGACCGCGGGCGTCGGCCTCGACTCCATCGATCACGTGATCCTGGTGGGCGGCTCCACCCGCGTGCCCTTGGTCATCGAGCGGGTCAAAGCCGCGCTGGTGGAGAAGACCCGCGGCCAGCGGCTCCTCCAGGACGAGGTCGATACCTGCGTGGCGCTCGGCGCCGCCATCCACGCGGCGCAGGTGGGTGGCCTCGTGATCGAGGACGCGGAGCAGAAAGCGCGGGTGCGCATCCAGAGCCCCCTCGTCAGCAGCCGCGAACGAATCCGCGTCTCGCTGCGGGTCGAGGCGGCACCGCCCGGCACCACCGAGCTCGCGCTGTGGGCGCAGGAGGAGCCGCTGGCACAAGGTGCACTTCCCGCCGAAGGCGAGAGCCGGGTCCTCGAGGTGGCGCTGGGGGAGCTCCCGGAGACCGCCGTCTCCCTCGCCTTCCAGTCGAAGCTCGGTGCCCCGCTGGCCCAGCTGCCGCTCACGCTCTACCGAGGCGACTTGCGGCCGCGGCCCACGGCGCTCACGCGGGCAGCGGTCCTCGCCAAGGACATCGGCATCGAGGTGGTGCGCGCCGGAAAGCGCGACCGCCGGGTGATCCTCGCGCGTGGCACCGGCCTTCCGGCGCAGGTGTCGCGCGTGTTCTTCACCGTCGATCAGACCGGCAGCGTCCTGCTCCGGCTCCTGCAGAATCGGCTGCCCATCAAGACCCTGGCCATCGACGTACCGAAGGATCTCCCGGTGGGCTCGCCGGTGGAGGTGACGCTCACGTGCGACGAGTCCATGCGCATCGAGGCGCGCGCCGAGGTGGGCGCCCAGACCATCAGCGCGGTGGTCGACGCCCCGGACGCCGCAGGGCTCGACCCGGAAGGCACGGTAGAGCGCATTCTCGAGGAGGCCGACGCCTCCGGTCGGCAGCTGTGGGGCTCCATCGGTGACGGGTTCCGACGCGAGGCCGACCGCCTCACCACGCTCATTCGCGAGGCACTCCGCACCGACCCCGACAAGGTGCCTTCGCTTTCGCACCGACTCCGCGATCTCATCGAGGAGCACCGCGGCACTTCGGTCGACGCCATGGCGCCGCCGCTCCACATCTTCGAGGCCGCCCTCGATCGCCTGCGGCGCATCGTGTACCGCATCCAGGGTGAGCTGGTGGGCATGACCCAGGCGGAGTGGGAGAAGCGCATCGACGACATCAACGGTCGCGCCCGGCGCGCCTACGAAGAGAGCGACGCCGGCGGGTGGAAGCGCGTGAACAACGAGGTGCAAGCGCTCCTCGAGACGGCGGGCATCGAGGAGTGGAGCACCGCCAACACCGACGACCCCGCCTACATTCAACGGCGCCTGAACCGCGCCATCGCCTGGGCCATGGAGCTCGAGCTCCGGCTCACCGAGCTCACCGGGGCCGGCGACGAAGCGGTGGAAAAGGCCCGCGCCAAAGAAGCGCAGCGGATTCGCAAGTGGCTGGAGGGCGGCGTTCTCGGGCCGCTCCGGGCCTTGGCTGCGGACGACCCCAAGAAGCTCGACGCGTCCGAGGCGAACCGCAAGATCTCCGATGCGTTCTCCGAGCTCGAGCGCATGGAGCTGGCCATCGACCGCCTCCCGTCCATCGGGCTGGTCACCGACCGCGGCAACGGCGCATGACCTTCGCGGAGGACCTGGCGCTGGCGGGTGCGGCGCGCATTCGCCGCTCGGCGGGCCCGCGCGCGGGGCTCATCGCCTACCGGGCGCTGGCCCGGCGCCTCGATGGTGGCCGGGGGCCGGCCGCGCTCGCTGCCCTCGCGCTCGCGCTCGAGGTCGACGACCACGCGGCGTTCGACGAGCTCGTGGACCTTTGGGGCACGGCGGAGGGCGACGGCTTGCGCGAGGTCGCCGCGCTGGTGCAGACCCTCGACGCCAAGGGCGACCGCACCTCTCTGGTGCGCCTCTTGCGCGCCGAGTGCGCACGCCTGCCGCGCGCCCTCACCGCGTACTTTCTCGGGCGTGCAGCCGAGCCCAGCGGGCCGGAGGGAGACCACGCGGAGAGCGACCGCGCCTACGACGAGGCCGCCGCGCTGGCCACGCGAACCGGTGACGCCCGCCTCGCGCTTCTGGCGCGGGCATCCCTCTCGCTCTCGCTCTCGCGCCGCTCGGAGCACCGGGCGCGGGCGGTGCTGCTGGCGCGGGGGCTCGACCCGGCGAGGATCCCGGAGCTCCCGCCGGACCTTCGCATCGGCGTCGCCCGGCTGCTCCTCGATGCACCGAGCCGCTTCACCCGCGCCACCGGCCTCGGCATCCTGGACGAGGTGGCCAAGGCCGAAGGCCCGTACCGCGAGATGGCGATGGCGGTGGCAGCCGACTTCACCGACAGCGCGGGCCATCGCGCTTCACCCCTCGAGCGCGACCGCTTGCTCGCGATTCTCTCGCGCGATCCCGACGAAGCAAGGCGCGCCGCGGTGGCGAAGGTGGTCGCCCGGGCGTTCACCTGGAACGAGATCGACGCGGCCTCTCCGGCGCGAGCCGCCGAGCAGATCCTCCAGGCGGAGCCCGAGCGGATCGAAGAGGTGCTGCGGGCGCGCGAGGTGCTCGAGAACCGCGCTCCCTCCCGCCGCACTGGCGGGGATCCGGGGGTCGAAGTGGTGGCCGCGCTGCGCGCCGGACGGATCGCCGACGCCGCGGTGGCCCTGGATCATATGCAGAGTGCACGCTCTTTACCGAACCTGGTGCACCGAACCGCCTGGGCCGCGGTGCTGGAGGCGCTGGGGAACGACGCGACCCGGGTCGCCGCCGAGGGATTGTTTCGCCTCCTGGTGGCTCGGGGCGCGGCGCCACGCCACGGCTTTCTCGCCTACGCCGCGCGACTCCGGGGGGAGACCCGGATTCTCGCGCTGCGGCAGGCGCAGCGCTCCGGAGAGCCCGGCGCGAAGGAGCGCCTCGAGCGGGCGCTGGTGGCGACGGCGCTCGAGACGTACCGCGGCGGCAACCGCGAAGCCACGCTCGCGCGGCTCCGGGAGGCGAAAGCCCTGGCCATGCCCGGGGGCGAGTAACGCCCGCGATGTACCGTCAGCCCTTTGCGGGAATGCCGTGCTTGGTCTTGAGCGACTGGAAGTACCGGCGCGCGATACCGGAGGCGGCAGCCGCCCGAGAGACGTTGCCGCCATGGCGCGCGAGGATGCGCACCAGGTAGCGGCGATCGAACTCCTCGCCCAGCAAGCCGCGGGCCTGCAGCAGCGGGAGGTCGGCCAGGAGCAAGCGCTCGGCGATCTCTCCGAGCGAGGCCTTGTCGTCGGTGCGGAGGGTTTGGCCCGGATCGACGGCGTCTTCACCAGTGGTGGCCAGGCGCACGATGGCGCCCTGGAGCTCGCGCACGTTGCCGGGCCAGCCGTAGCTCTCGAAACGACGAAGCGTGACCGGGGGAATGAAGCGGTCCCCCACGTCGAGGGCGTTCCAGAAGTACTGCGCCAGGGTGCGCACGTCGCCCTCGCGCTCGCGCAGCGGCGGAAGCTCGACCCGCGCTCGACACAGGATGGCCGCCAGCTCCTCCTTCACCTTCCCCTGCTGGACCTGCTGATCGACGTCCTTGCGCGAGCCCGCCACGATGCGAACGTCGACGCCCTCCAGGTGGGAGCCATCGCTCCGCAGCACCCCGTGGTTCTCCAGGAAGCGCACGAGCTTCTGCTGGATGGTGGGCGAGAGCTCCGTCACCTCGTCGATGAACAACGTGCCCGAGGCCGCTTGCTCCAGCAGGCCGGGCGCGGCTTTCGTACCGAACAGGACCGCGTCGACGTTCTCGTCGGTGGCGTCGCACACCACGAACGGCTTGTCGGCGCGGTCGCTCTGCTCGTGGATCGCCTCGGCCAAGAGCTCTTTGCCGGTCCCTGCCTCGCCCTCGATGAGCACCGGGACGGGCGATGCAGCCAGCTGCGTCACGAGCGGATAGATGCGGCGCATCGACGGGCTGGCCCCGAGCACCCGCCCGAAGCTCGCGAGCTTGCTCAGCCCGGCGTCGTTGGGCGCCACCGCCTCCACCAGGAACGAGGTGGACCCGAGGCGCAGTTGCTCACCGCCCACCAGGGCCGCCTCGAACACCCGCACCCCCTGGACGAATGCGCCGTTGGTGGAGTCGAGGTCGCGCACACGTAGCGCTGCGTCATGAACCTCGAGGGAGAGGTGGCGCCGGGAGACCGACCGGTCGCTGAGGCGGATGCCACAAGCCTCGCTGGTCCCCACCAGCACCTTCGAAGAGGCCTCCACCCGCCCCACGAGGCCTTTGTCGGGTCCGTCGACGACGGAAAGGGCAAAAGCAGCGGCAACCCGGCTGCCTTTCTTGGGAAGAGCTTCGGTGCCAACCTCGACGGGGGTTCCACTCATAGCCCCGGAGCGTAACATTCCTCCGGGGACGGCGCAGCCAATAGGCGCCACGTGGCGTCCGGTGATATACTGTACCCCGTGGAGCGCACCCCAAACCTCCGCCGGACCCCGAGGCGCGATGGCCGAAGCTGAAGCGTCGCCTCCGTCGTCCGGGCACGCGGAGGACCTCCCGCTCGGTCCCACGCGCGTCGGTCGCTATCGGGTTTTTCAGCCCATTGCGTCCGGCGGCATGGCCACCGTGTACCTGGGGTGGCTCGACGCCGACGAGGCCATCGTGCGCCCGGTCGCCATCAAGGTCATGCACGCCTACGGCGGCGGCTCCGAACGGATGACCTCGATGATGCTGAGTGAGGCGCGCATCGCGTCGCGTATCCGTCACGCCAACGTGGTGCCGGTGGTCGACGTCGTCTCACAGGAGCGGGGCCCGGCGCTCATCCTCGAGTACGTCTGCGGCGAAAGCCTGAGCCAGCTGGTCGAGACGGTCCACTACGCGATCCCGTTTCCGGTCGTGGCCCGCATCGTCGTCGACGCGCTCGAGGGGCTCCACGCTGCCCACGGCGTGAAGAACGAGGCGGGCCTGCCGCTCGAGGTGGTGCACCGCGACGTCTCCCCGCAGAACATCCTGGTGGACGACTCTGGCGTGGCGCGCATCGTCGACTTCGGCGTCGCCAAGGCGCTCGAGCGCGCGTACACGACCGAGTCCGGAGAGGTGCGCGGCAAGCTCGCATACATGTCGCCGGAGCAGATGAACGGCCACGCGGTCGACATGCGCACCGACGTGTGGGCGATGGGGATGGTCCTGTGGCAGCTGCTCGCGGGCACCAAGCCCTTCTCGGGCCTCGAAGCCGCGCAGACCA
>Ga0075163_10005911_pt1 | contig 16253 bp, 15 predicted proteins | sample JI1023141ADNA_FD_71478 | JGI IMG/M metagenome (GOLD analysis project Ga0075163, IMG submission 71478) | Wastewater effluent complex algal communities from Wisconsin, to seasonally profile nutrient transformation and Carbon sequestration -... | ecosystem: Engineered > WWTP > Effluent > Algae...
CTACCTCGGGGTTGCCCACTCCACCGGCGAGGAGTTCGACGCCTCCTGGAATCGCGGCGCCCCGCTGGCCTTCCGCCTCGGTGTCGGCCAGGTCATCCCCGGCTGGGATCGCGGGATCGCGGGGATGAAGGTCGGCGGCCGTCGCAAGCTGACCATCCCGCCGCACCTCGCCTATGGCAATCAGGGCGCGGGCAATGCCATCAAGCCCGGCGAGACGCTGATCTTCGTCGTTGACCTGGTGGACGTTCGCTGACCTAGAGCTCGCTGACCTAGAGCTCGCTGGGCTGGGGGTCGCTGGGCTGGAGAAGTCGGGCGAGGTAGCGACCGGCAGCAGCCTGGCTCAGGAAGTATTCAAGGTCGGCATCGAGCCCCCGGCCCATGCTCGACAGGCTGACCGGGCAGCCGCGCAGCGCCTGCGCCAAACCCTCCACCGGCTCGCTGACCAGGTGCAATCGTCCGCGAGCGCCTGCGGCCAGATCGAATGCCTGGGCCGCGACGAGATCGCCGAAGTCCCCGCCGAGGTGCGGCACGACGACATCGGCGACGCCGAGCGCGATCCGGCCATAGGCGGTCAGGCTGTGATGCGAGATGCCATAGTGCCGCTCGCGGGCATCCGCCGCGCTGATCCGCAGCGCCGCGACCGCCCGGCCGCCGAGGACGTGGACGGCATTGAGCGCCTCGCCGGCCGCGACACCGGTGAACCCGAAGGGGGTGCCGGTGCCGACATTGCCGGGACCTTGGATGACGACGGCGAGGTCGGCTCGGAGCACATGCCGTGCCGCGAGCAGGGCCGAATGCACGGTCACGGCCTCATGATCGCCACCGAATGCCTGCCCGATCGTCATCGTCGCGGCCAGCCACCCGGCCTCGCGCAGACCGGCGATCGTCATCGAGAAGGCGGCCGGCAGCGCGCCGCCATCGGTCATCAAATAGACAACCCGCGCGTGCGGAGCCAGGTCCCGGATGCCGGCGAGAATGGGCGCCAGCGCCGAGTGCAGATCGGCGACCAGGACCGGCATCCCGCCGAGGTCTCCCTCTGCTGCGGGACCGGACACCAGCGCCGCGTGATGCGGGCTCTCCTGCTCATCGATCGCAAGCACCACCTGCTGCTGCGGCAGATAGCGGGCCTTGACGATATGCCCCGGCCCGGTCGGCGGGTCGGGTGGCAGCCGGTCGGGCGCGGCGACGATGAAGGCCAAGCCGCCGGTCCCGAGCCCACGGTCGAGGGCGGCCGTGGTCAACAGCACCCGGTCGCCGGGTTCGAGGTCCCCGACCAGCTCGACATACCCCACGGCCCGCAGGGCGGTGCCGGGGGAGGCATCGCACGCCACGGCATACTGCACGGCGGCGCCCCAGGACCGCTCGCGGGAGGTGATGGTGCCGACTCGCCAGTGCATCACCAGGCCACACTATCCGCGCTCGGGTAGCGTCGCTTCCGACATGCCTGCAACGAACAACCCGGCCGCCAAGACCGAGCGGCTGATGAACCTCGTGATGACGCTGCTTTATACCCGGCGTCCGCTCTCGCGCGCCCGGATCCGCGAGATCGTCGAGCAATACCGCCTGGCGCCCAGCGATGACGCCTTCGAGCGGATGTTCGAGCGCGACAAGGACGAATTGCGCGAGCTGGGGATCCCGCTGGTCACCGAAGAGATCAGCGCCGGCTGGGAGGACGAGCCGGGCTATCGGATCCACCATCGCGACTATGCCCTCCCGCAGATCCACTTCGACTCCGACGAACTCGCGGTGCTCGGCCTCGCGGCGCGCACCTGGTCGCACGCGACGCTGGCCGGGCCCGCCGGCACCGCGCTGCGCAAGCTGCGCACCTTCGGGGTGGAGGCCGATGACGAGGCCTTCGCCTTCATCGAGGCCCGCCTCGGCACCAGCGAGCCGGCCTTCGGTCCGCTGCTGGAGGCTCTCCTGGCGCTCCGGCCGGTGCGCTTCCCGTATGCCCGGCCCGGCGAGGAGGGTTCGACGCGCGAGGTGCGACCGTGGGGCCTGACCTCCCAATCGGGGCACTGGTATCTCACGGGACTAGACACTGGCCGCGGCGAGCCGCGGGTCTTTCGCCTCTCCCGCATCACCGGAAAGGTCACCACGAGCGGCAAGGCCGGGTCGTATGCCGTGCCCGCCGACCACGATCCGGTCGCCATGATCCGCCGGCGCCGCTCCGGGCGCGAGCTGGACCTGGCCCGCCTGCGCCTGCGGCCCGGCAGCGGCAATGCCCTGCGCGCGCGGGGGATCGCGGGCGAGGACGCAGACGTGCTCGAACTGCCTTTCCACGACATCCGGGATCTTGCGCAGGAACTCGCGTCATATGGCGCGAGCGTGGTCGTCGAGGAGCCGGCGGCCCTGCGGGAGGCGGTCATCGCGGTGCTCGCCGCGAGCGCTGCCGCACACCAGGGGGCGCCGGCATGAGCGGGCAGGAGGGCGCGACCGCCCGGCTCTCCCGGCTGCTGTCGATCGTGCCCTGGCTGGTCAACCGGCAGGGCATCGACATCGGTGAGGCGGCGCGCGAGCTCGGGGTGAGCGAGGGCGACCTGCGCGACGATCTCGAATTGCTATTCATGTGCGGCTATGGCCCGATGACCGACGAATTGATCGATGTCTCGACCGAGGGCGGGCGCATCGTGATCTCGAATGCCGACACGATCGCCGCGCCGCTGCGCCTGACCCGCGCCGAGGCGTTGACCTTGACCGTCGCCTTGCGTGCCCTGCGCGGGGCCGAAGGCGTCGCGGACAGCACGGTGATCGAGCGAACGCTTGCCAAGCTCGACGAGGCAGCCGCGAGCGCGAGCGGCCAGGGGGGTCCGCGCGTGGCGGCGGTGCTCGATGACGGCTCGCCCGAGTCGGTGCGCGGCCGGGTCGCCGAGGCGCTGAGTCGCGGCCGGCGGGTGCATCTTCGATATCTCGTGCCGGCGCGCGATGAGTCCACCGAACGCGATGTCGATCCGATGCGCCTGGTCAGCCTGGACGGCCGCTGGTATCTCGAAGGTTGGTGTCATCGCGCCGAGGACACGCGCCTCTTCCGGCTGGACCGGGTCGAGGAGATCCGCGTGCTCGACATCGACGGCACCCCACCCGAGGTTGCGGTGGCCCGCGACCTGAGCGCGGGGACCTTCGTGGCCGGCCCCAACGATCACGTCGTCACCCTGCTCCTGCGGCGCGGCTGGGACTGGGTGGGGGAGTATTACCCGATCGAGTCCGCCGTCCCCGCGCCCGAGGGGAGCACCATCACCCTCCGGGTCGGCGACACCGAGTGGGTTCGCCGCCTGGCCCTGCGCTCGGGCGGCGGAGTCGTCGTGCAGGGCCCGCCCGAGTTGCGGGCCCGCGTGGCCGCGGACGCCGAGGCGGGGCGCACGGCATACGGGCTGGGGGGCTGAGGTATGCCGTGGTGGGGCTGGCTGCTGGTCTTCGCCGCGATCCTGCTCCTCGGGAGCTGGTGGCTCTGGGTGCGGGTGCGGCATACCTGGCGCAGCGTCACCGCCGTGAATCGGCAGCTCTCCGCCTCGGCGGCCGTGGTCCGCGAGGCGGGGGCCACCAACCCAGCGGGCGCACCGGTCACGCCCGAGTTGGCCGTCTTCACCCATCCCTATGAGGCTTACAGGCAACGCACAGAGATCCGTGCGACCTTGGCAGCAGAACGACAGGCTCGGCGCGCGGCGAAACTGCCACCCTGGGCCCGGCGTTAGACTTCAGTGGTAACTCACACGATGTGAAAGGCGCGTCATGCCCCCCTACCTAGGTCCCACCGAGCTGATCATCATCGCCGTGGTGGTCATTCTGCTCTTCGGGTGGAAGCGCCTCCCCGACGCCGCCCGCTCGCTTGGCCGCTCCGCGCGCGTCTTTAAGTCCGAGGTCAACGAAATGAAGGTGGAGGACGAAGCCCGCAAGCGGGCGGAGACCCCGCCCGCCCAAGGCACCTCGGCCATCCGTGAGGACAACGGCCCCAAGACCGACAACCAGTCCGGTCCCATCAACTGATCGTGGCGCCCGGTCTTCCGGGACGCGCCAAACGGGCTTCGCGCAAGGCGAACCCGGAGGGGCGCATGTCCCTCATCGAACACCTCGTCGAGTTCCGGCAGCGCTTGATCAAGGCGGCCTTGGCCGTCGTCGTCTTCTCGATCGTCGGCTGGTTCCTCTATGACTGGGTCTATGCCCACCTGACGGCACCGATGGAGACGGTGGCCGCCGAGCGGGGCATCGAGGCCGACAAAGTCGCCCTGAACTTCGCGGGCTTGACCTCGGCCTTCAGCCAGCGTGTCAATCTCTCCGTCTGGCTCGGGCTGATCTTGTCGAGCCCGATTGTCCTCTATCAGATTTGGGCCTATCTGGTCCCGGCGCTGACCCGGAAGGAGAAGCGGGTCTCGCTGGCCTTCGTCGCTGTGACGGTCCCGCTCTTCCTCATCGGCTGTCTGTTCGGCTATTGGGTGCTGCCCAAGGCCGTCGAGATCCTGTTGAGCTTCACTCCGGTCAATGCCTACAACTTGCCCGAAGCGGCGATGTACTTCCGTTTCGTCACCCGCCTCATCCTCGTCTTCGGCCTGACCTGGGTGATGCCCGTCGCGCTCGTCGGGATGATCTTCGCCGGCATCCTGCCCGGCAACTCCCTCTTTCGGCAGTGGCGCCCCGCGCTCGTGGCGATCTTCATCATCTCTGCCGTGGTCACCCCGACCCCCGACCCCGTGACCATGTTCTTCATGGCCGGGCCGCTGATCATCCTCTATTTCATCGCCGCCGGCATCGGTGTGTGGATCGGCCGGCGCCGCGCCAAGGCCATGCCGGACTGGGCAAAAGTCTCCGACGATCAGGCGTCCGCGCTATAGCCTGGCGCCTGTGACCGCGTCCGCTGCCTCGACCCGACTCGGGCTGGTCGTCAATCCCAGCGCGTCGGCCGGTTCCGCGGCCCGCGAGGCTGCCGCGCTCGCGGCGGCTTTCGCCGGGCATGGCTTCGAGGTGCTCGATCTCTCGGCCCGCAGCGCCGGCACGGCCTTGGCCCACGCCCAGCAGATGGTGGCTGATCGAGCCATCGACCTGCTCGTCGTCGCCGGTGGCGACGGCATGGCCCACCTCGGAATCAACGCCTGCGCGGGCCACGAGATCCCCCTCGGGATCGTCGCCCTCGGCACCGGCAATGACATCGCCACCAGTCTTGGCCTGCCGATCCACGATCCGGCCGCGAGTGTCGCGATGATCGCCGCCGGCCACTCACGCCGCGTCGACGCCGGGCGCGTCGACGGCGGCGGGCACCGGCCCTGGTTCGGCGGCACCCTCTATGCCGGATTCGACGCGATCGTCAACGAGCGCGCGAACCGCTGGTCCTGGCCGCGGGGGCAGGCGCGATACAACCTCGCCGTCGTGCGTGAACTGCCCGTCTTCACCGCCATTCCTTATGCCGTGACCATCGACGGCACCCGCACCGAGACCGAGGCGATGCTCGTCATCGTCGCCAATGCCCGCTCCTATGGTGGCGGGATGCAGGTGACGCCCCAGGCCTCGATGGACGACGGGCTCTTCGATGTCCTGATCCTTGAGCGGGTCGGGCGTGCGGAGTTCCTTCGGGTCTTCCCCAAGGTCTTCGCCGGCACCCACATCGACCACCCCGCCGTGCGGATCGAGCGGGGCCGGCGGGTGCTGCTGGAGGCCCAAGGCATCCGCGCGTATGCCGATGGCGAACCCTTCCACCCCGTCCCGCTGCGCGCCGAGGTCGTCCCGGGCGCGCTCACCGTGCTGGTGCCGGAGCCGGGCTCTCGATGACCCATCTGGAGCAGTTCGCCGCGGGCCTCGCCTTCCCCCTCGACGCCTTCCAGAGCCAAGCCTGCGCCGCCGTTGAGGCCGGGAAGGGCGTGCTGGTCGCCGCGCCGACGGGCGCCGGCAAGACCGTCGTCGGGGAGTTCGCGGTCTCGCTCGCGCTCACTCGCGGCCAGAAGGCCTTCTATACGACCCCGATCAAGGCCCTGTCCAATCAGAAATATGCCGATCTGGTCGCCCGCCACGGCTCCGATCAGGTCGGCCTGCTCACCGGGGACAGCTCGATCAATGGCGAAGCACCAATCGTCGTGATGACCACCGAGGTCCTGCGCAACATGATGTATGCCGGGTCCGCCTCCCTGACCGGCCTCGGCTTCGTGGTCATGGACGAGGTGCATTACCTCGCCGATCGCTTCCGCGGCGCCGTCTGGGAGGAGGTCATCATCCACCTGCCCCCCGCCGTGCAACTGATCTCGCTCTCGGCCACGGTCAGCAATGCCGAGGAGTTCGGTGACTGGCTCGAGCAGGTCCGCGGCAACCAGGAAGTCATCGTCTCCGAGCACCGGCCGGTGCCACTCTGGCAGCACATGCAGGTCGGCCCCCGGATGTTCGACCTCTTCGCCGACTCCACCGCCGGCCCGCGGCTGGACGGCGGCATACCACGCCTCAATCCCCACCTGAGCGACGCGATCCGCCAGGCCGAACAGCGGGGGTATGCCGAGGCGGCCGCCCGCCGCAGCGCCCGGGGTCGCGGGGGTGATCCGGACCGGCGCCGCCGCGGCAGCGCGGTCAGCAGCGGACCACCGGCCGGCCACGCGACCCGGACCGAGATCATCCGCGAACTCGATCACGACGGCCTGTTACCGGCGATCACCTTCATCTTCAGCCGGGTCGGCTGCGAGGCAGCCGTCGGCCAACTGCTGGGCAGCGGCATCCGTTTGATCAGCGACGCCCAGGGTGAGCACAACCGGCGCCTGGTCGATGAGCGCTGCGCCGCGCTGGCAGAGGAAGACCTCGGCATCCTCGGCTACTGGGACTTCGTCGAGGGCATCTCGCGAGGCTTCGCCGCCCACCACGCCGGCATGCTGCCGACCTTCCGCGAGATCGTCGAAGACCTCTTCACCGCCGGCGCCATCATGGCGGTCTTCGCCACCGAGACCCTCGCCCTGGGCATCAACATGCCCGCGCGCACCGTGGTCCTCGAGAAGCTGGTGAAGTTCAACGGCGAGTCGCATGTGGATCTCTCGCCCGCGGAATACACGCAGTTGACCGGCCGCGCCGGACGCCGCGGCATCGACATCGAGGGACACGCCCTTGTCGTGTGGCGGCGCGGCTTGGACCCCGTGCAGGTCGCGGGCCTGGCCTCCGCACGCACCTTTCCCTTGCGCTCCAGCTTCCGCCCGTCATACAACATGGCCGTCAATCTTGTGGCGCAGGTGGGGCGCTCGCGCGCGGTCGAGGTCTTGCAGACCTCCTTCGCGCAGTTCCAGGCCGACCGTTCGGTCGTCGGGATGGTGCGCGAATCGAAGGACCGGTTGCGCGCTCTAGAGGGATATGCCGAGGCGATGCACTGCCATCTCGGCGACTTCCGGGAGTATGCCGCGCTGCGCCACCAGATCTCCCAAGCGGAGAAGGAAGGCGCCAAGGCACGATCCGCGGCCCGAAAGGCCGAGGCGGCCCTCTCGCTGGAGTCGCTGCGCATCGGGGACATCATCCGCATTCCCGAGGGCCGGCGAGCCGGCATCGCCGTCGTCATCGACCCCTCCCGCAGCTTCCGCGGCGAGACCACCTTGCCGACCGTGCTGACCGAGGACAAGCAGGTCAAGACCCTCACTCTCAGCGATGTGCCGGTGCCGGTGCGCCCGCTGGCGAGTATGTCGATCCCGCGGCACTTCAACCCGAAGTCCCCGAAGGCGCGCCGCGACCTCGCCACCACCTTGCGGATCAAGACACCGGCCCGCCCGCGCAGCACCGAGGACCTGGCGGCGGCGGGACGCCGAGCGGCCGGCGGGGAGGATGCGCGCCTGGCCGACCTGCGTCGGCGGCTCACGGCGCATCCTTGCCACGCGTGCCCGGACCGGGAGGAACACGCCCGCTGGTCGGAGCGTTGGTGGCGGCTGCGGCGGGAGACCGATGGGCTGCAACGCAAGGTCGAGGCCCGGACCAATACCGTCGCCAAGACCTTCGAGCGGATCTGCCGGGTGCTGAGCGAGATCGGCTATCTCACCGAAGACGGCGAGTCCTTGACCGCGGATGGTGAGCGGCTGCGCCGGCTCTATTCGGACCGGGACCTGCTCGCGGCGCAATGCCTGCGCGAGGGCGTCTGGAAGCGCCTCGATTCCTCGGAGTTGGCGGCTTGCGTCTCGATGCTCGTGCATGAGCCGCGCTTCGGCGATGCCGATCCGCAGCCAAAGCTGCCGACGGACGGGGTCGCCGAGGCGGCCCACGCGATGCTGCGTCTGTGGTCGGAGTTGGAGGATCGCGAACACGACGCCGGGCTGCCGCTCACGCCGATGCCCGACCCCGGCCTGGCCTGGGCAATGCATCGCTGGGCGGCCGGGCAGCGCCTCGATGTCGTCCTGAAGGACAGCGACCTGGCCGCCGGCGACTTCGTGCGCCGCTGCAAGCAGGTGGTCGATCTGCTCGGCCAGATCGCCGATGCCGCGCCCGAACCGCACCTGCGCACCCTGGCCCGCTCAGCGATGGGCGCGGTCCTGCGCGGCGTGGTGGCCGCCGATCGACTCGACTGAGGTCAGCTCACCGTCAGCTTGATGACCCGGTTGCCCCAGGTGTCCGAGAGATAGGCCGTGGTTGCGCCGGAAAAGGTGACCTGGAAGGGCCCGGCGAACTCCGAGGTGCCCGCCGAGCCGCCGGTGACCTGCTGGCGCAGCACACCGGCGGAGCTCATCTGGACTAGACGCTTGTTCATCGTGTCCGCCACCCAGATCGTGCCATCGGGAGCCGCCGTGACGCCCCACGGTGCGTTGAAGGCCTTGTTCGCCGCTCCGGAGGCCTTGAGGATCGGGGCTTGCCAGGCGCCATTCTTGTAGGACTGGATCCGGCTGTTCTTGGTGTCGGCCACCCAGATCGTGCCGTCCTTGGCCACGGAGATGCCGGTCGGCATGTCGAACTGGCCGGTGCCAGTGCCCTTGCTGCCCAGCACCTTCAACAGCGTGGCCTTCTTGGCGGCGACATCGACCTTGAACTGCTGGATGCGTCCATTGCCGGAGTCCGCGACCCACAAGGTGCCGTCGGGGGCGAACGTCATACCTTGCGGGAAGGTGAAGTCCCCAGGGTTCGCGGTGCGCTTGCCCCAGACGAAGAGTTCCTTGCTGCCGTCATTGGAGAAGACCTTGATTTCGTGGCTCTCCCGGTTGGCGACGAAGACGTGATTCGTGCCCGGCTGGACGGCCACCGCCCACTGGAAGTTGAGCGAGCCGACCTCACCGCGGATGCCGCGCTTGCCCCAGGTGGTGATCGCGCCGGCCGGCAGGGTGCGGCGCACGATGCGCTGGTTCCACCAGTCGCTGACAAAGATCCGGCCGCCGGTGTCGAGGGCCACACCGCGCGGGCTGTTGGCGCCGGTCTTGGTCGCTGCCTGACCGAAGAGCCGGCGGATCAGCGTCGCACCGGAGGAGGTGACCTTGAACTCCTTGAGGGAGTAGTCCCATTCGTCGGCGACCAGCAGCGTGTTGTCCGGCGTCACCTCGATGCCGCGGGCATCGACGAAGGTGTTGGCGGTGGGGGAGCCGATGGCATACAAGGCCTTGCCGTCCGTCGCGGAGAAGGCTTGGACCCGGCGGTTGCCATCGTCGGTGACGAAGATGACGGTGCCGCCGCGCGTCACCGTGACACCGCGGGGATCGCCCTTGAACTGCCCGAGCCCCGAGCCTTCGGAGCCGAAGGCGAAGCGCTTGGTGCCGGACTTGCTGTAGGCGACGATCTGCCGGGCGCGTGCGTTGACGACATAGACCGTGCCGTCCTTCTTGTTCACCTCGATCTGGCGAGGCTGGTTGAAGCCGCCGGCAAAGACCCGGATGAACTTCCCGGTCGTGCTGAAGACCTGCACCCGATCGGAGTCGATGGTGTAGACGACCTCGGCGTCCTTGCCGCTGGCGTCGAGGCCGGGGCCGACGGCCACGCCATAGGCGTTGGTGAACTGGCCTGGCGCGGTGCCCTTGGTGCCCCAGGTCGCGAGCACGGTCTGCAGGGTGGGGTCGTACTTGACGATCCGGTGGTTGGGGGTGTCGGCGACATAGACAGCACCGGCGGTGTCGACCGCGAGCGCGCGGGCCGCGGCGAGTTCGCCGTCCCCATCACCCTTGACCCCGCCCGGCGTCGTCTTGTCGATCTTGCCGGTGGCCCGCACGACCCGCTCGATCCGATACCGGCCGGGATCGACGACATAGAAATATTGGCTGGTGGTCGTGACATCCACCGGGTACATCGCGGCGAAGGCCCCACCGAGGACGGTGCCGGCGTAGGCCGCACCCGCCTTCGCTTGCGGCTCCGCGCCGGCGGTGGTGGCCCCGGCGGCGAGCGCCCCGGCCATGGCCACGGCGGTGGCTCCGGAGAGCAGGATGCGACGGTTGTGCTGAGTCATGTGGTGAGTTCCCAACCCGAGAAGGTGCGCAGATTGCCCCTCGATGGTGCCATGACTCCCCGGGGATCGTCGCATTCAGCCGGGGCGGCTGGCCCCGCCTCGGCGCCCGAGGACGCCGGGGCGCAGCCTAGGTGCCGAGGCCGAGCGCGTCGATGACGCGATTGATCGGGGAGGTCAGGCCATATGTCGAGGCCAGGCGCGACATCGCGGCCAGGTCGGCGATCTCGCGCGGCAGCAGCCCGGGATCGTGCGGGACCGGGGCGTCGTGCGCAACCCGGACCACGAGCGGGCCGACGTCGAGATAGGCCGCGCCTGCCTCCAGGTTGCGTCGCTGGGCGCCCTTGATCGCCGGGTCGCCCCCGTCGACGGCAGCACGGACCGCCGCGAGGGAGCCGTAGGCCGTGATGAGCTTAGCCGCGGTCTTCTCACCGATGCCGGCCACGCCGGGCAGGCCATCGCTGGTGTCGCCGCGCAGGACGGCCATATCGGCATACTGCTCGCCGGTGGCGACGCCATACTTTTCGGCGAGGAAGGCCTGGTCGACGATGTCCGGATTGCGCACCCCGCCGCGCGCCGTATAGAGCACCCGGACCTGCGCGGCATCGTCGACCAGTTGGAAGAGGTCGCGATCGCCGGTGACCACATCGATCGGCATGCTGCCCTTGTGCCGGGCCACCAGGGTGCCGATCGCGTCATCGGCCTCGAAACCGTCGGCGCCGAGACGGGTGATCCCGAGGGCGGCGAGGGCCTCGACGATGACCGGCACCTGCGGGGCCAGCGCATCGGGCACCTCCTCCTCGACCACGGCGCCATCGGCGACCCGGTGGGTCTTATAGCTCGGGATCGCCTCGACTCGGAACTGCGGTCGCCAATCGTTGTCCCAGCAGGCGATCAGGTGGCTGGGCTGGTGCTCACGCACGAGCGTGGCGATGAAGTCGAGGAAGCCGCGCACGGCATTGGTCGGGGGCGCGCTCGGATCAGCGCGATCATCGGGCACCCCGAAGAAGGCCCGGAAGTACAGGCTCGCGGAGTCCAGCAGCAGCAGGCGGGGCTCGGTCATACCGACATCATGCCGAATCCGCGGTGCGTCGGGATTGCGCGATGGGGCATTGGGCGTAAAGCTTGGCCCCGTGGAGGATGTCGACCGGAAACTCGTCGAACTGCTACGCCAGGACGGCCGGATGAGTTTCACCGACCTCGGCAAGGCGGTCGGGCTGTCGACCTCTGCGGTGCACCAGCGGGTGCGCCGGCTCGAGGAGCGCGAGGTGGTGCTCGGGTATGGCGCGCGGGTGGCCCACGATCAACTCGGCGCGGCCCTGACCGCCTTCATCGCGATCACGCCCTTCGACTCCTCGGCGCCGGACGACATCCCCGAGCGGTTGCGCGGCATACCGGAGATCGAGGCCTGTCATTCGGTGGCCGGCGAGGCGAACTATCTGCTCAAGGTGCGCGTGGGTGTGCCCTCGCAATTGGAGGAACTGATCGGCCGGATCCGCACGGCCGCCAGTGTCTCGACGCACACGACGATTGTCTTGTCGACACCCTGGGAGTAGCCCGAGCTCAGCGGGCGATCGGCGCACTGCGGCCCTGCGTGACCGCGAGCAGGTCGGCGGGGGCGAGGCCGATATCGAACCCTCGGCGCCCGCCGGAGACATAAACGACCTGGTATGCCGTGGCCGACTGATCCACCACCGTCGCCAGTGCGCGTTTCTGGCCAATGGGGGAGATGCCGCCCACGACATACCCAGTGATCCGTTCGGCAACACCGGGATCGGCCATCGTCGCCTTCTTGGCACCGAGCGCGGCGGCGATCGCCTTGAGATCGAGGTGGCGTTCGACCGGCACGATCCCGACCGCGAGGCAGCCGGCTCCCAGGTCGACCAGCAGAGTCTTGAAGACCTGCGCCGGATCGAGCCCGAGAGCCTGCGCCGCTTCCAGCCCGTATGACGAGGCCCCCGGATCGTGGGCGTAGACGTGTTGCGAAAAGGCCACCCCGGCCGCGGTCAGGGCGAGCGTGGCCGGGGTGGTGGAGTGCTTCGTGGGCTTCTTGGCCACGGGCTACGCGGGCTTGGGGTGTCAGTTGTCGCGGATGCGCCGCACGACCGCCCACGCGGCGGGCAGCAGCCCGGCGGCGGCGAGGATCTTGAGCCCGTCGCCGAGGAGGAAGGGGGTGACGCCCTTCTCGATCGCCATGGCGAGATCCATGCCCGTGCTGGCCGCGAGATAGGGCACGCCGACCGCATAGATCACCAGGTTGCCGAGCACCATCAGCGCGATGGTCTTGGCGACGGTGCGATCGCCACCACGCGAGGCGAGGGCACCGACGAGCGTCCCGGCGAGCACGAAGCCGATCAGATAACCGAAGCTCGGGAAGCCCCAGCCGCTGGCCTGGCCGGCGAACCACGGCATACCGGCCATGCCCGCGAGGACATAGATGCCGACCGAGGCCAGGCCGCGGGCGGTGCCGAGGGCGGCGCCGGTCAGCAGCACGGCGAAGGTGCCCAGGGTCAATGGCACCGGGGTGAAGCCCAGCGGAATCGCCCACTGGGCGAGCAGGCCGATGAAGCCGGCACCCCCGAGGACGAGCGCAGCATCGCGCACCAGCCCTCCGGGGATGACATCGGCAAGGACGCGGGGACGATCGACAATGGCGGTCACGAGTGCGAGCCTAGCGCGCGGCCTGCTCAGGGCACCGCGAGGGCTGCAGCCTCCCGGGAGGCGGCGGCGCGCTCCATCGCCAAGGCGTGGTCGGCGTCCGCGTCGCCCCGGGCCCGCCACCACTCCTGGCCCTCGGCGGGCAGGGTGTAGATCGGGTCGTAATAGACGTAATCGCGCGAGAGGGCCTCGGTGTCGGCGCCCTCGATGGAGGTGCGATAGTTCTTGCGCCAGAACGACATGCCGAGTTCCCGGTCATAGGACTCGACTTGGTGCACCCAGCGCTTGCCCACGAAGGGGACATCGCAGACGATGCGCGGGGTGGCGAAGCCGGGCAGGTAGCCCATGATCGAGTGCTGGAGTTCCTGGGCTTCTTGCAAGGAGACTCGCCAGTGCTCCGAGAACGGGATCATGTCGCACATATAGAAGTAGTAGGGCGTGATCATCGCGCCGTCGAGCAGGGCGAAGCTCAGGTCCAGCAGTTGGTCGGCATGGTCGTTGACCCCGCGCATCAGCACGCCCTGATTGCGGACATCGCGCACGCCGGCTTCGAGCATCGCCTTGGCGGCATCGGCCACGAGCGGGGTGACGGAGGCGGCGGCATTGACGTGCGTGTGGATGGCCAGGGAGACCCCGCGCTGGCGGGCCTTGGTGGCGACCCGCGCCACACCCTCGACGACATCGGGTTGCAGCCAGTGCTGCGGCAGGCCCATCAGCGCCTTGGTGGCCAGGCGGATATCGCGGATGTTCTCCACCTGGAGCAGCTTGTCGAGGAAGCCTTCGAGGTTCTTCCACGGCATATTGGCGACGTCCCCGCCGGAGACCACGACATCCCGCACGGTCGGGGTGCGCTGCAGATAGTCGAGCATCGCGGCATAGCGGTCCACGGGCTTGCCGGCCAGCTTGAGCTTGGCCACCTGCGGGGTGGAGTTGCCCACGAGATCCATGCGCGTGCAGTGGCCGCAATACTGCGGGCAGGTGGGCAGCATCTCCGCGAGCACCTTGGTGGGATAGCGATGGGTCAGCCCCTCGACGGCCCACATGTCGTGCTCGTGCAAGGAGTCGCGGGTGGCGTGCGGGTGGCTCGGCCAGTCGGTCCGCCGGTCGCTGAAGACCGGCAGCATGTAGCGCCGGATCGGGTCGGCAGAGAAGGCATCGGTGTATGCAGCACCGGCAGCCGGCATCGGGTCCTGAGTCGCCGGCACCATCGTGTTGAGCATCTGCGGCGGGACGAGCATCGACATGGTCGCGCGCTCGCTCTGGTCGCGTTCGAGGTCGGCATAGAAGCGCTCCTCGAGGAGGTCGCCCATCAGTTCGCGCAACTGCTTGACGTTCTTGACGCAGTTGACGCGCTGCCATTGCGCGTCGACCCATTGGGCGCTGGTGACCTCGCGCCAGCCGGGGAAACGGGTCCAGTCCGGCTCGATCAGCTCCCGCTGGACGTAGAGGTAGGGCTGCTCGACGTGCGCTGTCATACATGACAGGATAGACAAGGATTCCCGTGCAGAGGAACTCTGCGCGCAATACTTGCTGCATTTCGTTGGTTCTCAAGGAGATTTTGCATGTCAGCCGAGTCGTCCGTGCCCCGCGGAGAGTCCTCGCCGGTCGGTCTGCACCGGGTCCTAGAGCCGGCGGGGCAGGCCCTGCCGCAGGCCGCGCGACGCATCGATGCCCGCCCGCAGCTCTGGCCGGATGAGGTGCGGATCGCGGTGGAGACCTTGAATCTGGACGCCGCGTCCTATCGGCAGCTGGCTGAGAGTCACCGCGACGGCGATGGCGCCCTGGACGCTGATGCCTTGCGCGCGACGGTGCTCGACATCATCGCCACCCGCGGCAAAATGCAAAACCCGGTCACCGGCTCCGGCGGCATGCTGATCGGGACCGTCGAGGAGGTCGGGCCACTCTCTCCCCTGGGCTTGGCGGCGGGGGATCGGGTGGCCACGCTCGTCTCCTTGTCCCTGACGCCCTTGGCGATCACCGATGCCCTGGCGCGCTGGGACGGGCGCGGGGAGCGGGTCCCGGCCTCGGGACACGCGATCCTCTTCGGCCGCTCGATCGCCGCGAAGCTGCCGGCGGACCTCGATCCCGAACTCGCCCTGATGGTCATGGATGTATGCGGTGCGCCCGCCCTCGTGCGCCGCGTGGTGCAGGGGTATGTCGAGCGCGGCGCCACCCCGAGCGTGCTCGTGCTCGGCGGGGCCGGCAAGTCCGGGTCCCTGGCGCTGGCAGCGGCCGGCGATGCCGGCGCGGGCCGCCGGGTCGCCGTCGTCCCCGTGCCATCGGAGGCGGACCTGCTCGCCGGCACCGGACTGGCCGATTCGGTGATCATCGCCGACGCGCGCTCACCCCTGGGCCTCGCCGATGCCGTCGACTCGATCGGCGGGCCCGCGGATATCACCGTGGTGTGCGTCGATGTGCCCGGCTGCGAACAGCCCGCCATCCTCGCCACCGCCGAGGGCGGGACGGTCATCTTCTTTTCGATGGCGACCAACTTTGCCGCGGCCGCCCTCGGCGCCGAGGGGCTCGCCGCCGATGTCACGATGCTGGTGGGCAATGGCTATGTGCCCGGCCACGCGGCATACGCCCTCGACCTGCTGCGGCGCACGCCTGCGGTTCGAGACCTCTTCGAGGCTCGCCTCCAGCACCCCTGACCGGTGCCGGTGTGGCACGTCGCAGGGGTCGCCGGCGCAGCGATCAGGTCGCGGAGGAGGCGGACCAGAGGTTGATGCCGGAGTCGACGGCGTGGCGTTCGATGCTCGTGAGTTCGGCGGGGGTGAAGTCGAGATTCGCGACGGCTCCGACGCTGTCCTCCAATTGGCGCACCGATGAGGCCCCGACCAGGGCGGAGGTGACGGTGGCGGCGCGCAGCACCCACGCGATCGCCATCTGGGCCAGCGTCTGGCCGCGCTTCTTGGCGATCCGGTTCAGCGCGGCGATATGCCGCAGGGCCTCCTCGGTCAGCAGTCCCTCGCTGAGGCTCTTGTCCTGAGCCGCCCGAGAATCCGCCGGGATGCCCTTGAGATAACGACTGGTGAGCATGCCCTGCGCCAGGGGGCTGAAGGCGATGGCCCCGATGCCGAGATCGCCCAGCACCTCCAGCAGGCTGGCCTGGTCCTGCGGTTCTTCGATCCACCGGTTGAGCATCGAATAGGACGGCTGGTGGATCACCAGGGGCGTCCCGAGGTCGGCGAGGATGGCGGCCGCCTCGGCGGTCTTCGCCGCGCTATAGGACGAAATCCCGGCA
>Ga0075163_10005912_pt1 | contig 16251 bp, 12 predicted proteins | sample JI1023141ADNA_FD_71478 | JGI IMG/M metagenome (GOLD analysis project Ga0075163, IMG submission 71478) | Wastewater effluent complex algal communities from Wisconsin, to seasonally profile nutrient transformation and Carbon sequestration -... | ecosystem: Engineered > WWTP > Effluent > Algae...
GAAATCAAGGATGGCCGTTTGACCGTTGTGTTCGATCAAACCAGCGCTGCGCCAGCCACTGCGGTGGGTATCGCATTGTTATTGCCAGCCGTGCAAGCTGCCCGCGAAGCGGCTCGACGTATGCAATCCACAAACAACCTCAAGCAACATGCTCTTGCGTTCCACAACTACGAATCCGCCTATGCGAAAATGCCCGATCGCTTCAGCACCGATGATGACGACAAACCGCTCCTCAGCTGGCGCGTTCACATGCTTCCCTATTACGGCGAACAACAGCTGTATTCAGAGTTTCACTTAGATGAACCATGGGATAGCGAGCACAATTCGAAATTGATCGAGAAGATTCCTGCTTATTTTCGCGACCCACGTTCCAAAGCGCCAGCGGGTCACACTACCTATGTGGCACCATATGGTGGCGAAGAAGAAACTGCAACCATTTGGGATTTGGAAGAAGGCCGATTCGCAAATGTCACTGACGGACTTTCCAACACCATTCTCTTTATCTCCGTTCCTGATTCCGCTTCAGTTCCCTGGACAAAACCTGACGACATCGATATTTCGGAAGTCGACCTTCCTAAGTTGCTTTCAGAGTTTCGCGATGTATTTGAAGTCGCAATGGCGGACGGTTCTGTCCGAAGTGTTGCCAAGCTCATCGATGAAGAAACACTGAACGCTCTGTTGAGCTGTGCTGGCGGTGAAGTGGTGGATTTCCCCTACTAATCATCCCCTTACTCAACCCGTTTTCTCTACCAAATAAAATATTCCTATAGGATTTCAAAATATGCATTTCAAATTTGCTCACATGAACCTTGCCGGTTTAGGGGTGCTGCTCCTAACCCTTCTCGGCCAATCGAATCTTACCATCGCCCAAGAGAAACCGTCGGTTTATCTTCCGCAAGACTCGATTGTAGTCTTCGCGATTGATGTGGCTGGTATTCGAGGGAACAAGGACCTAGAAGTTGTTCCCTGGGAGGTCCTCACCGCTGCCGGAAAAGATGAAATTGGTGTGGATCCTTTATTGGCTACTCAAGTCTGGGGCGCCGTCGGGCTTCCAACACTCTCCGGCCCTGAATTCGGCCTACACATCACCACATCTCAGCCCGTCAATATTGACGACATGAAAGAAAAATATTTTGGGCCAACCAAAACTTCGGCAAAAGCACCGGATGTCAAATTGCGCCCGATGAACGATTCCCCATTCAGCATCGTTCAAAACAAGACAAACCTGCTGTTCGGTACCGAAGCCACGCTGCGTAAACTCATGGCCGCCAGATCAACACCGAGCCCCTACATTGCGATGATGGCCGCAGATAAAGATCCGATTCGAGTCACAATTGCCATCGAGCCATTGCGCGATCTGATTGTCTCTTCGATTGAACAATATCAATTCATTATGTCGGAAGACATGGCCAAGGACTTAACCGCTCTCGCGAATAACACGGATTACGTCTATATCCGTTCTTCAGTCGGCTTGGACCTGACGGCCAAAATCCACTTCGGCGCTTCGGATGCCGCTGGTGCCCAACAGGTTAGTGAACTACTAACGAACCTACGTGAGCAAGGCTTTGATGAATTACTAAAAACCGTCAACATGCAGATGTCCTACATCAGCATGAGCGAAGAAATGCGAAATGCCTGGAATGAGTATTTGATCAGAGCTCGCGGTATCATTGAAACGAGCACGCAACCCGTCGTCGCCGATAACCGCGCTACGATTGAACTTAAGGAAATTCAATCGCTCTATCTGACCTCCATGTTGTTCAGCATGGCAGTTCCGGCTTTTGAAACAGCGCGTTTCTCAATCGAAGAAGCGCAACCTGCCAATAATCTCAAGCAGATGGGACTTGCATTTCACAACTATGCCGACACCTATCGTAAATTCCCTGCACGAGCCACAACAGATGACGAAGGCAAACCTTTGTTGAGCTGGCGAGTTATGCTTCTTCCCTACTTAGAAGAGGCAGCACTATACAATGAATTTCACATGGATGAACCTTGGGACAGCGAACACAACAAGGCGTTGTTGGCGAAGATGCCCGATGTTTACAAGAATCCAAGAGTGGAATTGGAAGAAGGCTTCACCACATACGTCGCTCCCTACGGTGGTGAAGAGCAAAAACAGACAATCTGGGATATCGAAGACTGCAGCTTTAGAAACGTAACCGATGGCACATCCAACACCATCATGTTTGTGGAAGTGAATTCAGAAGCCGCTGTTCCTTGGACGAAGCCAGACGATTTTGATATCGCAGCCCAATCGCTGCTGGAATTCTTACTTAAGGCTCCTGAGGGAGGAGCTATTGCAATTTGCGATGGCTCGGTCTTTGACTTTGATGAGTCGTTAGACGAGGAAACTTTGGAATCCATGCTCAGTGCGGGTGGTGGCGAGGTCATCGAATTCCGCTAAGCCCCAGCTTTCCAGCCCCTTGAACAATCACTCCACTCGCTTCACCCAAGAAACGAGTGGAGTTTTTTATTTGTCTACTTAGCGACTATTTCTTCACGGCGAAAAATGCCGCTGCGTTGTCATACCATAGTTGAGCTTGCTCTTTTTCAGGTCGATTAGACACAATTCTCGCTAACGCTTCGATCCACGCATTGAGAGGTGCACCCATCAAGCACACCGGCCAATCGCCCCCGAATATCACGCGATTCGGCCCAAAGGTATCGAGACAATCATTCACGATGGGAGCTAAGTCTTCATCTTTCCAACCTTCAGGCGCGCGAGCCACAATCCCCGAAATCTTGCAGATGACATTGGGCAACGTCGAGAGCTGCTTCATCGAGACCCGCCAATCATTGGCATCATGGTCGGCTTTCATCCCTGCCTTCTGATAACGTCCAAAGGCTTTGGGATCTGCGTTACCGCAATGATCAATCACGAAGCGTGTGTCGGGACAAAGTTTGGCAAGTTGATATCCATCGCGCAATTCCGTTGGTTTCATGCATAGATCAAACGACAGACCTTTCTCACCTAGCAACTTGATCCCACGCACGAAATCCGCTTCCAAGCAAAATCCTTTGGGGGTTCCGCCGTGTAAAACCTGGCGAACTCCTTTGACAGCGCCGCGTTCGAGTTGGCGATCAACATAAGCGCCGAAGTCGCTGGAAGCTGGACGGCCTCCCAAAATCGCGCCTAACATCTGATTCTTTCGATCTCGACTTAGACCAGAGATAATCTCTCCTTCTTTATCAAGCATCTCTTCAGCAACATCGACTTCCATATACAGAGTATCGACTTCAAAGCCCTTTACCGCTGCCCGATACTCCTCCAGCCAATACTTCTTGCGCAGCACATCACTTGCTCCTTCGAGCCAAGGAAGTTTCAATTTATCGAGATCCCATAGATGCTGGTGCGTATCAAGAATTCTGACAGGTCGACGCGCATTGAAACACGCTTCTAAGTTTTGAAAATTCTGAATTGCCAAGATACTCGCACTTCCCATTACGATGGAGGAGCGCAAGAAGAGACGTCGATCGATGGGGGACATACCTAAATCTCCAGGAGGGAATTTGAGAAAAGTCTATAACGAGTGGTAGAACAGCGTTGGGCAGATCCGTTAGGATACGTTTCCGCGGATTTCGTGTCACCCCTCCTCCCTGCCTCAGAAACAATTCCTCGATGAAACTCTTCGATTCCAGTTTATCCTGGTGGCGTTGGTGGGTCGCTGTCATGCTGTTGATGGCAACCATGATCAATTACATGGATCGACAAACCCTCTCGACGTTGTCGGTGCGAATTACCAACCAATTCAAACTCTCCGAGGAACAATATGGCGAATTGGAATTTGTGTTTGGTGTCGCGTTCGCTCTTGGTTCACTTGTCTTTGGAGCCTTAGCGGATAAAGTCCCCGTACGCTTGCTCTATCCAGCGGTACTTTTAGCTTGGTCCGTGATGGGCTTTTTAACGGGCTTAACGACTGGCTTCGACAATCTTTGGTATTGCCGAGGATTGCTCGGATTCTTCGAAGCTGGCCATTGGCCATGCGCCTTAGTCGTGACACATGCGGTGCTGACACGCGGAGATCGCGTCTTTGGAAATAGTATTCTTCAATCCGGTGCCTCCATCGGAGCGATCATCACTCCCTTTATTGTCATGGCACTAGCGGGCGATCCCAAAATTGATGATGGATGGCGACCACCTTTCCTGGTTATTGGTGCTGTGGGCATCATCTGGGTTGTTCTGTGGTTTACAACAATTCCCCATAGCGGCCTTGCGAAACCATCATCTGCCGAAGCAACATATTCGAGTTCTTTTTCACTGCAGTGGCTCTTCGACTTTTTCAAAGATCCAAAGTTCTGGGCCTTGGCTTTTGTGGTGCTTTCGATCAACACCTCTTGGCAACTCATTCGCGCTTGGCTTCCAAAATTCTTACAACAGGGGCGCGGTTACAGCGAAAAGGAAACGTTGGCCTTCACCTCGCTCTACTACATCTTCACCGATGTGGGCTGCCTCTTGGCCGGAGCCGCCGTTTTGGCCATGTCTCGAAGAGGCGTCAATGTGCATCGCAGTCGTCTCATCGTCTTCACTGTTTGCGCGATCTTCTGCACACTCACTATTGCTGCCAGTATGTTACCGAAAGGCTATCTGTTACTGGGGACGCTTCTCATCATTGGCTCAGCCACCCTCGGTTTATTCCCTTGTTACTATTCGTTTTCCCAGGAACTCAACGTCAAACATATCGGTAAAGCCTCTGGAGTACTATCGGCTATCGGTTGGCTTGTCTCTGCCCCCACACACAAATGGTTTGGTCGCTTAGCCGATCAATCCAAGTCTTATGACGTGGGTATCATGCTCGTTGGACTTGCACCGCTTATCGGTGTTTTGGCGATGTGGCTCCTTTGGCGAAAGGACAAAACGACAAACACCGATCTTGGCAAATAATACGGCTTAGCGATGAATCTCTTTTGTAAGCCACAGCATCTACCTGTCGTTCAAGTCGAATAGAGGCCCCGATGTCCGCTGGAGACTTGATACAAAAACTTCTGTCGGAGAACATAAACAAGAAACGCATCTGGCGATCGCTTACTCTTACCATCTTGTCAATCATCGCATTCGCACTTATCTCGATCGCTGCGACAAACCATCTTATTGTTTCCGTTCTTGCTATTACGAGCGCTCTGTTGTTACATGAGCTCGGCCACTTCGTTGCCATGTATATGTTGGGGTATCAAAACCTAAGCCTAATCTTGATCCCCTTGTTTGGAGGTGTGGCGATTGGCAAAAAACATGCCGCGCCGGTATGGCAAAATGCTGCCGTTCTTATGGCGGGCCCGCTTCCAGGTCTCTTGTTGGGGTTAACAATCAGATTCTTCTTACCCAGAACCTTGTCCGTCACATCTCCTGAGACCATTCCATTTTGGACCTTATTTCTCAATGACTTTTCGGGCATCCTTGTGTCATTCAATGCAATTAATCTTCTTCCCTGCGTGCCACTAGATGGTGGCCGTATTCTCCAACTGATGTTCGGTCGAAATCACTTTAGACTCTATGTCCTCTTCACGATCGGTTCGGTACTCTTGGGAATCTCGGTTGCCTTTGCCGTGAAGATGTGGCCCCTCGCTATCATCGCCGGTTTGACATTGTTCGACTTACCCTACCAGGCGCGAATCTACACGGAAGCCAATCGCCTCATTAATCTCTCATCTACTTTCACTGCTCGGCTCAGCGAACTCACCGAGCAAGAAGCGCAATGGCTTCTTGAGGCCTCCATAAACGTCAATAGTAAACAATGGGTTACTGTTGAGAGAAACACGCTGGAATATGAAGACAACCTTTTGAAAACAGCCCGAGACCTACACCAAACTTTAGTTCGCCAGCAACTTTCAATTCCCGGCCTGATCGGCCTTTTTTGCGTCTATGCTGCCGTCTGCTCCCTTCCATTCGTCACGACTTTTTTTCCTTTGTCTATAACCGTGGTGACAAACCATCCATCGCCGTAGTAGGCTTGATCATTACTTGCTGAATGAACTGAATGACAGTCTAGTCTTGTGCCCGATCACCTCATCGCGCATTTCGCCATCACCTCAGCAATAGTCTGCTTGATTTGACTTGCATTTCTGGACGTATCACTCCACAAGTGACCGCAAAATTGGACGATTCGGCGCCCAGAATAGACTATAGTGACGCCTATGCCTGCAGAACTGCTTGTCACGATCTCAGCTACTAGTCCATCCGAGAAGCCATGAATTCAGAACTCAATTCCTTTGAAGTCCCCAACGATACCGTCGCACCAACAGCCGTTCCCATCGAACCCGCCCTCTCCGTCACCCAACCCGGTAGAGCTCGGCTGTGGACGGTGTTGGTTACCATGCTGGTTGCCACCGGTGCATATGTCGTCGCCTCCGTGGTTTCCGTGGTTCTGATGACGATGATTTACCTCATCTCGAATGATTCATCACAAATGCCGGACATCGAAGTTCTGATGTCCGAATTCGCCACCTATCCGGGCGCGTTATGGGTTTTGGTCGCCCCGGGACAATTTACGATTTTGGCGGTAACGTTAGCCGCAACTTTTTTGTCACCCGAGAAATTCACCCAACGCCTATCACTTCAAACGCCTAAGTGGCCTATTTGGGTCACCATCGCCGCATCATTTGCAGCCCCGCTGGTTTCGCTGATCTGGTCCATCCCATTATCGATGGTTGTGCAAACCAGCCAACATCTCGAATTCATGGTCACACTCTTTAAGAATGCGGGGCAGGGCATTGGTATTGGGAGCTTGTTTTTGTGCGTATCTATCCTCCCTGCTATTTCGGAAGAATGGTTGTTCCGCGGATATATCCAATCCCGATTGCTCAAAAGATGGCATCCAGCTCTTGCCATTGGCGTGAGTAGCTTGTTGTTTGCAGGCTTTCACATGGACCCGGTTCATGTGGTCGCGGTAATTCCGTTAGGCATATGGCTAGGTGTCATTACCTACTACTCAGGCTCGATTTATCCAGCGATGTTGGCACATGCTTACAACAACGCAATTTCGATCATCGCGACGGTTTACTTGGGGAGCGAGACTCTCAATAGTTCCTTTGCTTCCATCGAGAACTTGGTCATCTTGGGCATAGGACTTCCTGGATTGATCGTGACCATGTTCTGGTTGGCGACGCGCGGTAAAGCCGAACGCGACACAGCAATTGCAGCTTGAAGAAGCCCTATACCGCAGCGGTCAAAAACATCCGTTGCAAATTAACGTTTTTTTCCCGTAATACCTGCAGTTCGAAAGCGTTCGGCATAATCACCGTAACCTTCCTTCTCTAAGTCTTCCACAGGAACAAAACGCAGCGCTGCCGAGTTGATACAAAACCGAAGTCCACCTTGCTGTGGAGGTCCGTCATCAAACACATGGCCCAAGTGACTGTCGGCAATCTTGGAACGGACTTCAATGCGTTGTGTACCGTTCGTAAAATCCACATCGGTTGCAATACCGTTTTGCTCAATAGGCCTAACGAAAGAAGGCCATCCGGTACCAGAATCAAATTTATCCATCGACGAAAAGAGTGGCTCTCCCGACACGATATCCACGTAAATGCCAGGTTCATGATGATTCCAGAACTTGTTCGAAAATGGAATCTCCGTCCCTTTTTCTTGTGTCACTTCATATTGCGACCGCGTCAGTCTCTTCTTCAACTCCTGTCGAGTTGGCTTCACAAATTTGGTCCAGGGCTTGTCTGAATTTTCACCTGATGCATCCTTCATCGAGCCATCGCGGTTTTCATTTTTGGTGGATTTGTCTTCCGCAGCCGAATTACCATTTGGCTTCACTCCCTCAGGGAACGAAATAGGGAGAATCAACTCGTCCGCCTTATCGCCCCAATGTTCAATGATAAAAGGGTCGCGACCACACGTCTGTCGGTAGGCTAAGTAGTTGGCCGTATTCGTATTGTGATAATTCTGATGGTAATCTTCCGCAGGCCAAAAAGCTTTGCGAGCGATGAGCGGGACATTGATCGACTTCTTGTAGACCTTCATGTCATCGATCGCTTTGATCACTTGCTCCGCTAATTTCTTTTCTTCCGGTGTCTCGTAGTAAATCGCTGGACTATAGTTTCGTCCCCGGTCAATAAAGGACCCCGCCTTGTCCCACGGATTGATATGTTTGATCAAGAACTCAACTAGACCTGCATAGGTGACTTTCTTGGGATCGTAGATCACCATAACGACTTCGCGATGACCGCCAGTGGAGTAGTTCTGATAGGTAGGCCGTGCAGCTCGACCACCCGAATATCCCGAAACGACTTCGATCACACCGGGGCATTTTTCAAAGGCCGATTCAACACACCAAAAACAGCCACCCGCGAGTACAGCCGTCTCTTGGCCTTCTGCAATTGCAATGCCACCTGTGCGCTGCGACTCTTGCCCCCAGCACAAAGTTCCACTGGAAAAAATGAAACCAACGGCCAAAAGAATACGGTTTAGCTGAAACATTTGTCGTACTCCGTAGAGAGGCTGTGAGAAGTCTCGCAGTTCGTCAGGAAGTCCAATCATGATAACAAATCAGGGGGCACTGGCGAACATTACGTTCCCAGTCCCCCCCTCAGTTCGTTCCGTTTACCAGCCCAGCACTCTGCGTGCTGGACGATGTGAATATAGTATCCGCTAGGCAAGTCAGCCTAATCTTACCTACTTCACATGAATCTCGGCTGGCCCAATCGCCCAAATGGTGGGTCGACCCGAGACGTTTTGCATGGCATCTCGCAGCAAACAATCCAGCACACTCGATGAAACACCACGCTGGCGCAATAGTTTCAAAGCATCGCTGGAAATTCCCATCAATCGCACTTCTTCGTCGTCGGCTTCACCCAAAATCGAAGAGAGATCGAGACCACCAGAGACGTTGGGGCGATGGACTACAGTGTATTTTTCCAACCCGGCCTTTTTCGCGACGACCGCCAGACAATCATCGAGCCCGCCGATCTCGTCGACCAGACCAACTCGTTTCGCTTGTGTACCGGACCAAACGCGTCCACCTGCCAAATCTTCCAGTTTCTCAACCTTGATTCCACGCGAGTCGCTAACCAATGCCAAGAACTTGGTGTAGACCTCATCGATAGTGCCTTGAAGGGCTTTCTCGTCTTCCTCAGTCCAAGTACGGTCAGGTGAAAATGCGTTGGCAGATTCATCGAGCGAAATGTTCTCGAAATGTAGACCGATGCGTTTGATCAACGATCCAAAACTCAACTTCATCGAGAAAACACCGATGGATCCAGTCAATGTTCCGCGTTCCGCATAAACAGGCACGCCGATGCAACTTACCCAGTAGCCCCCCGAAGCTGCCATGTCACCCATCGAAATAATGGTTGGCTTCTTGTTTTTCAATTGCACCAAAGCGCGACGAATCGCCTCACTGGCCGTTGCTGAACCACCCGGTGAATTGATGCGAACGACAACAGCTTTAATTTTGTCGTCTTTGATGATTTCTTCGATCGCCTTTACGGTTGGACCAGAAACAATTGAACCAGGAGAAGCCTTCTTGCCATCTTCAATAGCGCCAGACAAGTGCATCACAGCGATGGTGTTATCTTTAGTGCGGGATGACGTTTCATCTGGCCCCGACATCAACTTGCCCATCAATTCAAAGACCGACATCTCTTTCTTAGGCTTAGCCGTGGTCTCAATCCACCCCGCTGGCTCCTTAATCCAAGCGTTCATCGTCTCTTTCATCGAACCATAAGGGGCCAACTTATCTACCAAGCCAGCCTTCATCGCTTCGGAAGGTAGGATAACTCGCTTAGCTTGTAGTTCACGAACTTTCTCGGTCGTCAAACCACGTCCCTTCGCCACGATGGAAACCTGTGCCTCGTTCATCGACTTGAGCATTTCCAAATAATGATCCCGAAGATGTTCGCTCATGACAGAGTTCACATAAGGCTCGACGGCTCCCTTGAAATTACCGGCTCGAACGACCGAGGCCTTTACACCCACCAAATCCATTGCGTCTCGATAGAAAATGGATTGCATCGACATCGAAGGCATATCAATACCCCCGAAATCAGCCAAAGCTACGAAGTCGCAACTTGCGGCAATCGCCAAATGGTTCGAACTTGCGTTTTCCAACCAAGCCGACATTTTCTTGCCAGACTTTTTCAACTGATGCAAGCGACGTGTGAGTTCATCGAGTTGTGCCAAATTGAAATCGATCGACGAATCTGACAAATCGAAAACAACATGCGTCACCTTTTCACTGCGTCCCAATTCGTCGAGATAATCACAGAGCTTATAGAACGACTTGCGTTTGCCAGGACCAGCACCGGTCAACAAACTGGTTGGATCAAACGCCGTTGCCCCCATAAGGTCAACATAGGTCCCGCTAAGACTGATAACTTGAACTTGATTCTTCGGAGGAGGTGGTGTTTCTTTCTTCTCAGCCTCTTTCTTCTCAGCAGGCTTTGCCTCTTCTACCTTCTTTTCGGGTGCAACTTCCGCTGGCTTGGTTTCAGCAGACTTTGCTTCTTCCGCTTTCTTCTCGCCTGATTCTGGCGCAGGTTTAGCATCACCTGCAGGTTCTTGCTTAGCAGGCTCGGCCGTTTTTTCTTGTGCCAGCGTGCTGGTCATGTTCGCCACGATACCGCTGACTAGGAACAAACCCAAGACAGCGTAACCCAGAATTCGCGGAAGTTTGAAATTCACTTTTGCCACCATGTATCTCTCTGTTCCTTAAGCTTCTAATAAGAACTCATGCTGCTTGATACTATCCGATCGAGCCCCACCTTTGTAGTGTAGATCTCGTGATCCCAGTCGTCGCGGGCCTTTACTCTTTTTGACCCTAAAAAGTTTCAAAAATCGGTGCTCGACATCTCGTTTTTGGGCCAATTTCCGGCCAAAACCGCAGTATTTCACACCCGATTTCTGCGTAGACGACAACCAGGGGCTAGGCACTAAGCCGTCGCTAGCTAAGGCCCTGCAGGCTCCATCGGTTATCGCAATCTTCATTACTACCTATGTGACCAACTGTCTCGGAACCCATAATTCGAATTGATTCTCTCTCATTTCCTGAACACAATGCACCTGCACTTTTCGAGTGCGTATTGCCTCTCATCGCATCACATCTGGACTGGATTCTTTATGCTGACATCGCTTCGATATCACTTTCTCTTTAAACCTGTCGCAATAGCGCTGACTATATTGTCCTGTGCAACCTTTGTCCCGTCGTTTGCATCCGCGCAAGACAAAGGTGGAACCACCACAAAACGTTTACCGCCGATGGATACACCGCTCAACCAAGAGCTGACAGCCTTAGACAAGTATGTCTCCACGCCAGACCCAACCTACGCCTACAAAATTGTGCGAACCACGGAAGATGCGGAAGGAACCTTGTTTGTTGTTGACCTGACCAGCCAAACTTGGTTGACCGAGAAAGAAGTCAATCGACCTGTGTGGAAACATTGGCTCTTGATCTATCGCCCCAAAGAAGTCGCGAATAACAAAGCCCTAATGTTTATTGGTGGTGGTGCCAACGGCAAAGATCCACCTGCGGGACTGGATCGCAACATCGCCGCTGTGGCGAAAGCGACTAAATCGGTCGTAGCTGAATTAAAACAAGTTCCCAACCAACCACTCATTTTCCACGGTGATGGTGTCGAGCGCGTGGAAGACGACTTGATCGCTTACACCTGGAACTATTACATCAAGACGGGCGATGCACGCTGGCCTGCTCGCTTGCCGATGGTCAAGTCGGTGGTTCGCGCCATGGACACAGTGCAAGCCGTAATGGCATCCGAGCAAGCTGGCAAACTCAAAGTCGACCAATTCACAGTTGCAGGTGGCTCCAAGCGTGGCTGGACTACTTGGATGACTGCGGCAGTTGACAAACGCGTGGTCGCCATTGCTCCGATCGTTATCGATGTCCTAAATGTCGATCGTTCGATGCAACACCATTTCTCCGCTTATGGATTCTGGGCTCCAGCCATCGACGAATATGTGCACCACAAGATCATGGACCTTCGTCATGACCCCGACTATATGGAATTAATGAAAATCGAAGACCCTTATGCTTATCGTGATCGCTTCACCATGCCCAAGTGCATCATCAATGCGACGGGTGACCAATTCTTCTGCCCAGACTCGTCTCAGTTTTACTATGACGACCTCCCGGGTGAGAAACATCTTTGCTATGTCCCTAACACGGAACATTCCCTGAAGGAATCCAATGCAGCCGAATCGTTGTTGGCATTTCATTATGCGATTGTCCACGATGTACCACGACCAGAATTCACGTGGAAGATCGAAGACAACAAAATCACTGTTCATTGCAAAACCAAGCCATCCAAGGTCACCTTGTGGCAAGCCAATAATCCTAAGACCCGCGACTTCCGAGTCGACACCATTGGCCGAGCCTACAAACCTACGGAACTTAAAGAGACTGCAAACGGAACTTATGGCGCCGAACTTTCCAACCCTGAAATGGGCTGGACGGCATCTTTGATTCAATGCGAATTCGACATCGGTGCTCCCGTTCCATTGCGATTGAGCACGCCAGTCAAGATCCTACCTGAAACGTTGCCTGCTGCAGCAAAGTGATTTTTTGAACCATTGGCTACTCGTTCCCAGGCTCCCGCCTGGGAACGCACTGCACAGAGGCTCCAGCCTCTTAGAAATCAGTTCCATTTTGTGATAGGTAGCCGATCAATCTTGCCCCCGCTGGGACAGGCCCAAGCGGAGAGCAGAGTACTTCTTGACGCAACGGTGTGGCCACGAGGTGAAACACTTGAATCATTTCCTTAACAGCATTGATATTGGTGCTCGTGGGCAATTCACCTTGCCACAGAACTTTTACCTGTCACAAGAATGGTTCACGCGTGAAATTACCAAACTTTTCCTCGCTCGCTGGATCTGCGTTGGCCATTGTGATGACCTGCGTGAACCGGGCTCTTTCTACAATTTGAAAATCGGTTCGGAATCGATTCTCCTCATTCGCGATTACCAACTTCAGCTTCAAGCCAACTTCAATGTCTGTCGCCATCGCGGGACACGCATGACCGAAGCACAATGTGGGAAGTTAGGAAAAACAATCCAGTGCCCGTACCATGCTTGGACCTACCAACTCGATGGAACACTCGCCGGAGTGCCCGACGAAAAAGAAATTTCAAACTTTTGCAAAACCGACCACGCTCTCCATCGCGCCTCCATCCGCGAACACGAAGGGCTGGTTTGGCTCCACGCCGGTAAACACCCCACCGACTTCGCTTCGACATATGACGATCTGTTGCAGCGGTTCCGACCCTGGCAACTCGGCAGCTTGAGACTAGGCGCTCATCGCGACTATCTTGTCAAAGCGAATTGGAAACTGGTTTTGCAAAACTACAGCGAATGTTATCACTGCGCTCCCGTCCACCCGCGTTTGGTCGATCTGTCATCACCAACTTCCGGCGGAAACGATTTGGTCGATGGTCCCATCATGGGTGGCTTTATGGATTTGCGTGCCAATGCCCAATCCATGACATGTAGCGGCCAGAAATGCGGTGACTTCATAACGAGCCTGGATGCTCAGCAACGGCGACGAGTCTATTACTACGTTCTCTTCCCGAACATGCTTCTATCCTTACATCCGGATTATGTGATGGTTCATTTGTTGACACCTATCGCGGTTGATCAAACCCGTATCGACTGTCGATGGTACTTCCCTTCTCAAACGTTAGCCGAGCCACAAAACTCAATTGAAAATGCTGTACAATTCTGGGATCAAACCAATCGAGAAGATTGGCAGGTTTCCGAGCTAACCCAACTCGGAGTCGCAAGTTCCCGCTATACTCCTGGTCCCTATAGCAATCGCGAAGCGATGTCGGCCGCCTTAGATCGATATTATCTGCAACAACTCGAAGCACACAGCATGGAAAGCCCCCAGTGATATGACATCTCCCTTGTTGTCCGAAACAGCTCCCAGTCGCACACACTATGATCATGTCATTGTTGGTAGCGGACATAATGGCCTCATCGCTGCCTGCTATCTGGCAGCCGCAGGGCATTCCGTCTTGGTGCTCGAAAAGAATGATTATTTGGGTGGCGCAACGGCATCACAACGAGTCTTTCCGGACTACGAAGCATATCTTTCACGATACGCCTATTTGATTGCTCTGTTATCCCCCCAAATTTTGGATGACTTGCAGATATCGTTTCAAACGCGCCGTCGACGTATTGCGTCCTTTACACCGTATCACGATTCACAGGGAAGACCGAAGGGCCTATTGCTTTCGAACGAAGACAGTAACGTGTCCCGCAATTCTTTGATTGAAATGTGCGGTTCAGTGAAGGCTTGGGATGACTATCAAAAGCTATTGCAATTGGAAACAACGATCGCCGAACTCACTTGGCCCACAATGCTGCAACCGTTGCAACATCGCGATGACTTTAAGGCCCAACTGAAGAACGAATTACAACGTGAGGCCTGGGAATCCTTTATCGATCGTCCACTGGGCGAAGTGATCGAACGCTATGCCGAACATGATGCGCTGCGAGGCCTCTTGCTCACCGATGGCAAAATTGGTGTCTTTGCTTCAGCCCACGATTCGAGTCTTCTACAAAATCGCTGTTTCCTGTACCACGTCATCGGAAACGGTACAGGCGAATGGCGTGTGCCTGTCGGCGGCATGCGAGCCTTGGTCGATGCGCTCGTGCAGCGTTGCCTGCAATTGGGCGTCGAATTCCGTCTTAACGCGGCCGCCTCACGGCTCGATACAGGTGAGAAATATCACACGCTGTCTTATCGTGCTGACGGAATAGAACGCGCCGTCGATGCCACGCGAGTCTTGGTCAACGCAAGTCCTCGAACATTTCAGAGCTTAATCGGCCAACCGTTTACCCCAACAGCCACCGACGAAGGCTCGTGTATGAAGGTCAACATGCTCTTGCGACGCTTGCCGAAATTAAAATGCGGCATCCCATCGGTCGATGCCTTTGCTGGATCGTTCCACATCGACGAAGGCTACGATGCGATGCAGACCTCTTTTGAGCAAGCTTGTTCCGGTCGCATCCCTGACCGTCCCCCAGCGGAAATCTATTGCCACACTCTCACCGACGATTCAATCTTATCACCCGAACTAAAGCGGCAGGGCTATCATACTCTCACCCTCTTCGGTTTAGATGTTCCCTATCGCCTGTTTACCAGCGATCCCAAACAAAAAAGCGACACGATCAAGCAACTCTATATAGAAGCACTCGATCGTTTATGCGATGAGTCGTTTGCCGATTGCCTCGCGCGAGACCGAAACGGTGAGCTCTGTATCGAAGCCAAATCTCCCATCGATTTGGAAAATGATGTGTCGCTCGATCTAGGCAATATTTTCCACAACACTCTAAGCTGGTTCTTCACCGACGATCGCGACAAGGTTGGGAAGTGGGGAGTTGAAACACACATTCCACGAGTCTATTTAGCAGGCTCGTCCGCGATGCGCGGTGGCGCTGTGAGCGGGATTCCGGGGCATAATGTGGCGAAGTGTATTTTGGGAGAGTGATTCAGTTTTCAGTGATTCAGTTTTCAGTGATTCAGTGATTCAGTGATTCAGTGAGATAGTGAGATAGTGAGATAGTTTTGGGTTGATTTTGGGTAGAGATTTATAAAGGAAGAAATAAGATGGATTCGAAAGCGGCGATTAAGATTTGTATCGATACAGCAGACATGGTTTGCTTGGCTTATTTGGGTGACTTGACCGATGCAGAGATGATGCATCGTCCACATCCAGCATGTAATCACATCAATTGGCAAGTAGGGCATTTGATTGTTGCCGAACATCAAATGATGAGCAGTGCCAAGGGATACTCAATGCCTGCGTTGCCAGCAGGTATGGCCGAGATGTATGCCAAGGATACACAAGGCTCTGACGACGCCAGCAAGTTTATGAGCAAAAGCGATTTGATGGCTGCGATGAAAGAGCAACGTGGTGGTACGTTAAAGATCTTAGAACAAGTCAGTGAAGCTGACCTTGATACAGCGACGGGCATCGATTACGCGCCTACCATCGCAAGCCTGTTAAGCATGCAGGGAAGTCATTGGATGATGCATGCGGGGCAATGGGTTATCGTTCGCCGCAACCTGGGCAAGCCAGTCTTGATCTAACAGTGCCGAGCGACTGCGGGAGTGCCTAGAACTCCCGCAGAATTGGCTCACTCTCACCACCACCCCACCAGCCCCCCTCTTCGCGACTGAATCACTGAATCACTGAATCACTGAATCACTGAATCACTGAATCACTGAATCACTGAATCACTGAATCACTGAATCACTGAATCACTGAATCACTGAATCACTGAATCACTGAATC
>Ga0075163_10005913_pt1 | contig 16245 bp, 14 predicted proteins | sample JI1023141ADNA_FD_71478 | JGI IMG/M metagenome (GOLD analysis project Ga0075163, IMG submission 71478) | Wastewater effluent complex algal communities from Wisconsin, to seasonally profile nutrient transformation and Carbon sequestration -... | ecosystem: Engineered > WWTP > Effluent > Algae...
CCCAACAAACAAACCTGCTAACACAGGGGCTTTGGAGATGTCGATAGTAGTTAAACCTGCAGTTCCCATAAAGGCAGCAAATAATGCCAATGAAGTTAAAGCTGCAGAGGCAATGGCAAACCCTTTACCCGTTGCCGCTGTTGTATTTCCTACTGCATCTAATATATCTGTTCTTTCACGCACTTCTTTTGGTAATGCACTCATTTCGGCAATACCACCTGCATTATCTGCAATTGGTCCGAAAGCATCAATTGCAAGCTGCATGGCCGTTGTAGCCATCATACCTGCCGCAGCAATTGCCACACCGTAAATACCTGCAAATGCATATGACATTACAATTCCAATTGCCAAAACAATAATTGGCAACATGGTAGATTGCATCCCTATATATATACCACCAATAATATTTGTTGCATGGCCAGTGCTACTTTGTTCAATAATAGCAGTTACCGGACGTTTGCCCATACTGGTGTAAAATTCTGTGAAGTAACTTATTAATGCGCCTACAACTAATCCCGTGATAATAGCTGCATACACACCATTTAAGGTGATGATTTCACCTGTTTTAATCATGGTCATTTGTTCAGGAAGAATCCATTTTGCAAGGAAATAAGCACCAACTGCAGTAATGGCAATTGAAAGCCAGTTACCCAAATTTAATGCGCCCTGAACGCTGCCACCCTCTTTAATGCGAACAAACCAGGTACCAACTATACTTGCTAATAAACCAAATCCGGCAACCATCATAGGAAATACCATTGGTGCCATTCCACCCATTGCATCATCTGATAAAACTTCACGGCCTAATACCATGGTAGCTAATACGGTAGCAACATAACTTCCAAATAAATCGGCTCCCATACCGGCAACATCACCAACATTATCACCAACGTTGTCAGCAATAGTGGCGGGGTTGCGTGGGTCATCTTCCGGAATTCCGGCTTCAACTTTACCAACTAAATCGGCTCCAACATCTGCTGCTTTGGTATAAATACCTCCACCTACACGGGCAAAAAGTGCAATACTTTCAGCACCTAATGAAAAACCGGTTAATACTTCAAGTGCCACTTCCATTTGCGGACCGTTTACATCACCACCATTCACAAACATGTAATAAAACCAAATGAATAATGAGCCAAGTCCAAATACTGCTAACCCTGCAACACCTAATCCCATTACACTTCCACCTGCAAACGATACGTTTAACGCTTTACTCAAACTTGTTCTTGCAGCTTCTGTAGTGCGCACATTGGCTTTGGTGGCTATTTTCATACCGATATAACCGGCTAAACCTGAAAATACAGAACCAATTATAAATGCAACAGCAACCATCGGATCTGAACGTTCAGATGTGCTAGCCAACCAGGCAAGTAATCCTGCTGTTATAGCTACATAAATTAATAAAACACGATATTCAGCTTTCAAAAAAGCCATAGCACCGTCAGCAATATTCTTTGCTATGCCTTGCATTTTTTCATTTCCAGCATCGCGCTTATTAACCCATAATGCGATGTAAACCATATACGCCAGACCAACTAGACCAAGGGCGGGAATCAAATAAAGAATTGTACTCATAAATTTTACTAAGCTGCTTAAAAAGAGGGTGCAAAGTTACCTTTCGGCCACGTGAAAATGAAATATGAGTTACATTTCTTTGTTGATTTTCTTACGATTTCGAATCAAATTTTTGGTTTTGCACCATTTTCGTTGTTTTGTTTAAGTATTATGGTATCAAAACTGAACTTTTTCATCGATTCAATACACATTACGGTTTTTTAACAAGTCCCAATTTTGCTGACGGATAAAAATTTGTATTTTGCGCTCCAATTAAAACAATCACATTTTATGGCACAACAAAAAGAAGCATGGGGTTCAAGGGTCGGGTTGATTCTGGCGATGGCAGGTAATGCCGTTGGCTTGGGTAACTTCCTTCGATTTCCCGTACAGGCAATCCAAAACGGTGGAGGGGCATTCATAATCCCTTATATCGTTTGTTTCCTGCTAATGGGTATTCCTTTATTATGGGTCGAATGGGCTTCAGGCCGTTTTGGTGGGACAAGAGGACATCATTCAACACCATTTATTCTTGATTCCATGGACAAACGCAAGTTCTGGAAATACATAGGTGTATTCGGTATCTTTACTAACCTGGCAGTAGCCGCTTATTATTGTTATCTGGAATCATGGACATTATCATGGGTTTGGCATACAGTAACACGTTCTTTTGCCGGACAAAGTCAAGAGGAAGTAGCAGGATTTTTTGGCGATTATGTTGGATTGAATTCAGTTGAGCCAATTATTTTTTGGATAATTTGTTTGGTGTTAAATACCTGGATTTTATCAAAAGGTTTAAGCGGTGGAGTTGAAAAAGTGGCCAAAATTGGTATGCCTTTGCTGATTCTTTTTGGTGTATTCCTTGCTGTGATGGCAGTTAGCTTAAAAGCAGGCGAACACGGTGCAATTAATGGTGGTAGTGTAGGATTAAACTTCTTATGGACCCCCGATTTTTCTACTATTTGGAGTCCAAAAGTCTGGCTGGCAGCGGCGGGGCAGATATTTTTCACCCTTTCTGTTGGGATGGGTTCTATCCAATGTTATGCCTCTTACGTGCGCAAAAAAGATGATATTGCCCTCAACGCAATGAGCGCAGGTTGGATGAATGAATTTGTAGAAGTAGTGCTTGGAGCAGCGATTATTATCCCTATTTCTGTTGGATATTTAGGCGTGGATAAAGTGATAGAAATGACTAAATCAGGTGGTTTAGGATTAGGTTTCAGAACACTGCCGTTTTTGTTCGAACAATGGGGAACAGTTTTAGCCATCATTTGCGGCGTTTTCTGGTTCGGTTTATTGTTTTTTGCAGGTATCACCTCATCATTAGCAATGGGAACACCCTGGATGGGCTTTATGACCGACGAATTTGGATGGTCACGCCAAAAAGGTGCATGGAGTTTTGGTGCAATTGTATTAATTCTCGGATTACCTACCGTATTATTTTTTAATCAGGGGGTTTTTGATGAATATGACTATTGGGCAGGGACGGTTTCGCTGGTGGTATTTGCGCTAGCTGAAATAATTTTATTCGCCTGGGTGTTCGGAATGAAACGAGGTATGCAGGAAATAAATTCCGGTGGCGATATTCAGGTGCCTAAAATATTCGGTTTTGTAATTAAATGGATTACACCAATACTATTATTAGGCGTTTTTCTTGGCGCATTAATCACACCTGCCGGTAACGATTGGGCTGGAGCATTACAAAATGGCTGGGTGCTCGACAATGGTTCAATTATCAAACAGATAACTAATTCCGGATTAAAGGAACAAATTGCTGCAGCACAAACAGCAGGCGACCAGGCATTGGTTGATACTTTAACTGAAAAGAAATTATATATTAATGCAGCCAGATTACTATTACTTGCCGTATTTAGCGGCGTAGCATATTTGGTTTATATTGCATATCGTAAACGCATAAAAGAAGGGAGGTTTATATGAGTTCTATCGCATTAACAATGATGATTAGTACTGTTTCTATTGTAGCAGTAATTACAGGATATTTTTTCTGGAAAGTATTAAAAACACCACCAAGAGAAGAACCGGATTCCTTTTCGGAAAATGATGATGAAAAAAGATGATTATTATCATCTGAACTTACTACAGGAGATAGTCAATTGATTATCTCCTTTTTGTTTATTTTTAGGCATGCAAAGAAAAAAGAGGTGGCGTGGATATTTTACTTTCTCAAGGAGAGAGCGAAATGTGGGAATTTATTTAATGGTGATGATTGTGTTTATCACGATAGCACCATTTCTGCTTGGTTTTGTGCAACCTGAACCGGTGCCAATAAGCAAAGAAATAATTGCCAATTTGGATTATCATTTTGTTGAAGTGGAAGAAAAAAAATCAACCAATTATTCGCCCTATCAATACGCACCAAAAAATAATTCGAATAGTAATTTTGTTGATGACAAAAAAAGTCAAATTACTCCAACTGAATTATCATTATTTTACTTTAATCCCAATCAAATTACTAAACAACAATGGATGCAATTAGGCATAACTCCTTATGTTGCCGAACGATTGGTAAATTATGTTGCTAAAGGTGGAAAATATAAAAATAAAACCGATTTACTTAAAACGTATGGATTTACACAAAATGATTTAGACAGATTAAGTAATTATATTTTATTAGATTCTATAATTACACCTATTGAAAATAAACCGGTAGAAAAAATTGTTACCATAAACCCAATTCCTACTAATTTAAATACAGCCGGTAAAGAGGATTTAATGGTGTTAGGATTTTCTGCAGATAATGCAACGCGCATTATAAAATTTCGCGAAGGCGCTGGTGGAATTTATCATGCTGACCAATTAACGACAGTTTTTGGAATTGACGCCGCAGTGCTGGAAGCCGCAAAACCATTTTTGTTGGCAGATGTTAGCGAGATTATTAAAATAAATATAAATACAGCAACATTTGAACAACTTGCCAATCATGTGTATATTTCAGATGAATTAGCGCAAGCTATCGTAGATTATAGAAATACAACCGGCAAATTTTACACATTAACTGAAGTGAGAAAAGTAAATGGTATGTACGCGAATCTTTTCGAAAAATTGAAACCTTATTTAAGCATATGAATATTGAACAAAAAATAAAAAAAGCTATCAGAGATGTAGCTGATTTCCCAAAAGAAGGAGTAGTATTTAAAGATATTACACCATTATTATCTGACCCGGTTTTATCTAATGATATTGCTGAAGCGTTAATGGAAAGAATTAAACCATTAAACTTAGATGCCATAGTGGCTATTGAAAGCAGGGGTTTTTTGTATGGATTTTTATTGGCAAATAAATTAAATATTCCATTTATACCGGTGCGCAAAAAAGGGAAATTACCCGGAGATACGTTAGAATATACTTACGACCTGGAATATGGTTCTGCTACTGTTGAAATTCATACTAAGGATATTGAGCCGGGATGGAATGTGTTAATTCATGATGATTTATTAGCTACAGGAGGTACCGCACAAGCTGCAGCCGAATTGTTGAAAATGCAGGGTGCACATGTTGCTGGATTTGCGTTTGTGGTAGAACTCACATTTTTAAATGGTGTTAAAAAAATAAAACCTTATTGCGACAATATTGTTTCATTGGCTACATATTGATACTTTTGCAGTCCTGAAGATAAAAATATGACTGTAGCTACCTCTGAACATTTGTCAATAATTACCGAGTCTGCCCGCGATTTCGCAGAAAAATTTATTCGCCCCGATATGATGGAATGGGATGAAACTCAACATTTCCCGCTCCATGTATTTCACAAAGCAGGCGAATTGGGTTTAATGGGTGTGCTCGTTCCTCATGAATATGGTGGCGCTGGATTAGGGTATATCGAATATGTAAACATCATAGTGGAAATATCCTCTGTTTGTAGCTCAATCGGATTGTCGGTAGCGGCGCATAACTCATTGTGCACAGGTCATATTTTACAATTTGGCTCAGAGGAACAAAAACATAAATATTTACCAAAACTAGCTTCTGCTACATGGATTGGCGCCTGGGGGTTAACCGAACCTAATACCGGTAGCGATGCAGGTAATATGCAAACCACTGCCGTTCGCGACGGCGACGATTGGGTGCTAAACGGCACTAAATGCTGGATTACCCATGGTAAATCAAGCGATGTAATGGTAGTAATTGCCAGAACTGGCGAGCCGCGCACTTCAAGTAATTGTACGGCATTTATAGTAGAGCGAGGAACTCCGGGTTTTAGCGCAGGAAAAAAAGAGAATAAATTAGGTATGCGCGCCAGTGAAACTACCGAAGTGATTTTCGATAATTGCCGCATTTCCGATGCACAACGCATGGGAGAAGTTGGCGACGGGTTTAAACAAGCCATGAAAGTGCTTGATGGCGGTCGTATTTCTATTGCCGCATTAAGCTTAGGTATAGCAAAAGGCGCTTATAAAGCAGCTATTAAATATGCTAAAGAACGTCAGCAATTCGACCAGCCTATTGCCAATTTTCAGGGCATTTCATTCAAATTGGCCGATATGGCTACCCGTATAGAAGCAGCTGAATTGCTTACCATCAAAGCAGCTGATATGAAAAACAAAGGTCAAAAAGTGACCGAAATTTCAGCAATGGCGAAATATTATGCTTCCGAAATCTGTGTGAGTGTTTCCAATGATGCCGTTCAGGTGTTTGGCGGATATGGCTATACCAAAGACTTCCCGGTAGAAAAATTTTACCGCGATTCTAAACTTTGCACCATCGGAGAAGGCACTTCCGAGATTCAAAAACTCGTAATTGCCAGAGAAATTCTTAAGTAACCAACAGAATTTTTTTCCGTATTAGGTATTTTAAATAACAAACCCTATTTTTGCAGTCCCAAAATAAAAATTAATGTTAATCATCGACGCAAGAGAAGCTGAATCAATTGACAAAGCACTCAAAAATTACAAAAAGAAATTTGAGAAAGCTGGTATCGTAAAAGAATTACGTAGAAGACAATCTTTTTCTAAGCCATCAATTGATCGCAGACAAGAAATTATCAAGGCTCGTTACAAACAGACATTTGTAACTGAGGCTAACAAAGGCTAATACATTAATTCTTTAGTGTAAGGGCTGGTTTGCTAACGTTTCAAATTCGTTTATGTATTTGGAAGGCTTTTACACATACCTACAGTTCGAGAAACGGTATAGCAAAAATACCCTCGAAGCCTACAGTAAAGATATTTCCCAATTTCAGGATTTTTTGATTCAGGAATACCAGTCCGACGACCCGGAGTTACTCCTCGTAAACCATCGTCAGGTAAGGGCTTGGGTAATTCACCTGATGAATAACAACGTCACTCCCAAAAGCGTAAATAGGAAAATCTCTGCGCTTAAAACTTACTATCGTTTCTTATTGAAAAACAACGCCATTGCCAAAAATCCAATGGCCAAGGTGGTTTCACCCAAAATTCCCAAAAAACTGCCCCTTTTTGTCGAAAAAACCGGCATGGAAGAACTTTTTGACGTCCTCGACCAGGTTTACCCGGTTGAAACCGAAGTGCAACGATTTGTCAAACAGCGCGACAGGCTCATCGTTGAATTGTTATATAGCACAGGAATGCGTAGGGCTGAATTGCTGGGACTTGCCGACAATTCTTTTGATAGAGCCCAACAGCAGGTTAAAGTGCTGGGAAAGGGGAACAAAGAGCGAATTATACCCGTTAGCAAGGGATTGATGCTGATGGCGGATGATTATATAGCAGAACGGAAAAGAATATTTGGCGCCGGCGGTCCTTTTATCGTAACCGAAAGCGGAAAACCGGCTTATCCTAAAATGATATATAATATCGTGCATCAGGTGTTAAATCACGTAACCACACTAACTCGTAAAAGCCCTCACGTTTTGCGACACACTTTCGCCACTCATTTGAGTAATAACGGCGCCGAACTCAATGCCATTAAAGAGTTGCTTGGTCATGCCAGTCTGGCCTCCACACAGGTGTACACCCATAATACCATCGACCAATTAAAAAAAATTCATAAATTGGCACATCCTAAAGGATAGCACGATATATTTACACAAAAGAAAAGACATGGACGTAAAAATTCACACCATCCATTTTGATGCTGATCAGCAGTTGTTGGACTTTGTAAACAAGAAAGTGGGTAAAATTGACAAACTCGATTTAAAAATAACCGACCTGCAAGTGTCTTTGAAGTTAGACGCTGCAATAGGAGGGGTGCACGCCAAAGTTGCACAAATCAAAGCCAACCTGCCAGGAAAAACAATTTTTTCTGAGGAGGAAGCTTTCACCTTCGAAGATGCCGTAGAAGCCGCAGTAGATAACGCTTTAACGCAGATTAAAAAGCACAAGGAAAAGCAAAATATTGGCTAGTCCTGAAAAATTCCAAGTATTTTTTTTGAGGTTTTGCACATTCAATTGAAAAACTTCGTATATTTGCATCCATTTTCGTAAAAAGTCAAGCGAAAATCGTTCGATTTTTCTTTGAAATACGATTAGGTACATAGAGGCCAATGTAGCTCAGTTGGTAGAGCTGCTGATTTGTAATCAGCAGGTCGGCGGTTCGAGTCCGTCCATTGGCTCTAGGCGGAGGGAAGATACCAGAGTGGCCAAATGGGGCAGACTGTAAATCTGTTGTCTTACGACTTCGGTGGTTCGAATCCACCTCTTCCCACTATCCATCAGTTCTTTGAAACTGAGAAAGACGCCGAATATAACAACCTTGCAAAGCATTCTGCTTTAATAGGCTTGCTGTCTTCGTCATTTTCCTCAGTCTGTATTTAAAATTTTTAAGCGGGAGTAGCTCAGTTGGTAGAGCGTCAGCCTTCCAAGCTGAAAGTCGCGGGTTCGAGTCTCGTCTCCCGCTCGCTTAATAGCGATAAACGGAATATTACCTTAACGGGTGGTGCTCCGCAAACCTATTGGCAAATGCTTAAAAGGTGAGCACATGGAAAGTGCAGTAGTGAAAGTAGCAACAAAAGCCAATGTAGCTCAGTTGGTAGAGTGCATCCATGGTAAGGATGAGGTCACCAGTTCGATCCTGGTCATTGGCTCAAAAAAATAATCGCAGTGTAATCGGACTGCAAAACAAAGTAGTAGTAAACAGTAAATATTAATAATACAATTTTTTAAATTTTATAAAATGGCTAAAGAAAATTTCGTACGTTCGAAACCACACGTGAACATCGGTACAATCGGTCACGTGGATCACGGTAAAACCACCCTGACTTCAGCAATTACCTCTGTGTTAGCAGAAAAAGGTCTTGCTCAGAAGAAAGATTATGATTCAATTGATGCTGCTCCTGAAGAAAAAGAAAGAGGTATCACCATCAATACAGCTCACGTTGAATATGAAACGGAAAACCGTCACTATGCACACGTTGACTGTCCGGGACACGCTGACTATGTGAAAAACATGGTTACGGGTGCTGCTCAGATGGATGGTGCAATTCTCGTAGTTGCTGCAACTGATGGTCCTATGCCACAAACTCGTGAGCACATTCTTTTAGCACGTCAGGTAGGTGTTCCTGCTATCGTGGTATTTATGAATAAAGTTGACCTTGTTGACGATCCAGAATTATTAGACCTTGTTGAAATGGAAGTTCGTGATTTACTTACTTTCTATAGTTTCCCTGGTGATACTATTTCTATCGTTAAAGGTTCTGCATTAAAAGCATTAGAAGGTGAAGCTGCTGGTAAACAAGCTATCCTTGATTTAATGGCTGCGGTTGATAAAGACATTCCAATTCCTCCGCGTCTGACTGAATTACCTTTCTTGATGCCAATCGAGGACGTATTCTCTATCACCGGTCGTGGTACCGTTGCTACAGGTCGTATCGAAAGAGGTATCATCAACTCAGGTGAAGGTGTAGATATTATCGGTTTAACTGCTGAAGCATTAAAATCAACTGTAACAGGTGTTGAGATGTTCCGCAAAATTCTTGACCGTGGTGAAGCTGGTGACAACGCTGGTTTATTACTCCGTGGTATTGAGAAAGATCAGTTAAAACGTGGTATGGTTATCTGTAAACCAGGTAGCGTTACTCCGCACACTGAATTCAAATGCGAAGTTTACGTATTGAAAAAAGAAGAAGGTGGACGTCACACTCCATTCTTTAACAAATATCGCCCTCAATTCTATTTCCGTACAACTGACGTAACAGGTGAAATCACCTTACCGGAAGGAGTAGAAATGGTAATGCCTGGTGATAACATTACAATTACAGTAAAACTCATTTATCCGATCGCTATGGAGAAAAACCTCCGTTTCGCTATCCGCGAAGGTGGTAGAACCGTAGGTGCTGGTCAGGTAACTGAAATTTTAAAATAAAATAATAGGAAAATCCGCCCGTAAAGCGGATTTTCCGCCCATACGGGTGTAGCTCAATTGGTAGAGTGGCGGTCTCCAAAACCGTAGGCTGGGAGTTCGAGCCTCTCCACCCGTGCAATAAATAAAGAAAATGAATAAGTTAAGAGCATTTATAAGCGAAGCATATCAGGAACTCCGGTTTAAAGTGAGTTGGCCAACATGGCCTGAATTGCAGTCTAGTACCCAATTGGTATTAGTTGCCTTCCTGATTATATCTGTAATAATATTTATTATGGACTTGGCATCGAAGGAACTGCTGGACTTATTCTATGGATTGTTTTAACCACCAGATCATATAACTTATGGCAGACAAAAAATGGTATGTATTAAGAGTGATCAGTGGAAAGGAACGCAAGCTGAGAGATTATATCGAACAGCATGTGAAACGCCTTGGATGGGATGCTATTGTATCTCAAATCCTTGTTCCTACCGAAAAAATCTATAAGATTAAAAACGGTAAAAAGGTAATCCACGAAAAAAACAGTCTGCCAGGATATATCCTGATTGAAGCAACTGAAGGGAAAATGACCCCGGAAATGATGCAAACAATAACCGGTATTACCAGTGTTATTGACTTTCTGGGAAAAGAGCATCCAATCGCGCTGCGCCGTAACGAGGTGAACAGGATTTTGGGTAAAATGGATGAAATGAGTGAAGAAGGCGCTTCAATGAATGAACCTTTCATTATAGGTGAAACGGTGAAAATTATTGACGGCCCATTCAACGAGTTCTTGGGTAATGTTGATGAAGTACATGAGGACAAGAAAAAAGTTAAAGTAATTGTAAAAATATTCGGTAGAAAAACGCCGGTGGAATTAAACTTCGCACAGGTAGAAAAAGTAAGCTGATATGGCTAAAGAAATTCAAACGTATGTAAAACTGCAGGTTAAAGGAGGACAGGCGAACCCTGCCCCGCCAATTGGTCCTGCATTAGGTTCTAAAGGTATCAACATCATGGAGTTCTGCAAACAGTTCAATGCAAGAACCCAGGATAAAATGGGTAAAGTATTACCGGTTGTTATTACGGTGTATAAAGATAAATCGTTCGAATTTATCATTAAAACACCTCCGGCTGCTATCCTTATCCTTGAGGCTACCAAAAAACAAAAAGGTTCTGCTGAACCTAACCGCACAAAGGTTGGTTCAATTTCCTGGGATCAAATTAAAAACATTGCACAGGAAAAAATGCCGGATCTTAACTGCTTTACCGTAGAAAGCGCAATGAAAATGGTTGCCGGAACTGCTCGCAGTATGGGAATCACCGTTACGGGACAAGCACCTTGGATGAACAATTAAGTCAACTAAAAAATTATAAGAAGTGAAACTTACAAAGAACAGAAAAAAGGTTCAGGCATTAGTTGACTCCAACAAACTATATTCGTTGAGGGAAGCTGCTGAACTTGTAAAAAAATCAACAACCTGCAAGTTCAATGCATCTGTTGACCTCCATGTGAGATTGGGTATCGACCCTCGTAAAGCCGATCAGGCCATCAGAGGAACTACCGCATTACCTCACGGAACAGGTAGAGATAAAAAAGTTCTCGTGCTTTGTACTCCTGACAAGGAAGACGAAGCAAGAAAAGCAGGTGCTGATTACGTGGGTCTTGATGAATTCGTAGACAAAATTGTCGGCGGTTGGATAGACATGGATGTTGTTATCGCAACACCATCAGTAATGCCTAAAATTGCAAAACTCGGTCGTGTGTTAGGTCCAAGAAACCTTATGCCAAACCCAAAAGTTGGTACTGTTACCAATGAAGTAGGCGAAGCCATCACCGAAGTTAAAAAAGGAAAGGTTGCCTTTAAGGTAGACAAATACGGAATTATTCACTCTTCAATCGGTCGTGTATCATTTAATCCTGATCAAATTGCCGAAAACTCTGAAGAGCTCATCAAAGCATTGGCTAAATTAAAACCGGCTTCTGCAAAAGGTGCGTATTTCAAAAGCATTACTATGGCCTCTACCATGAGCCCTGGTATCGCAATTGACCCAAAAAGTGTAACTGAAATTCATTAATGCTAATCATCGAAATTCATACAAGATGAACAAAGAACAAAAATCGGCCGTAATTGAAGACCTTAAAGAAAAGGTGTCGCAATACGACAACTTTTACTTGACAGACGCTTCTGCGATGACCGTTGAAGACGTAAACAAATTAAGAAGATTATGCTTTGAAAGAGGCGTGAAATTCGAAGTAGTAAAAAATACTTTATTGCGCAAAGCATTTGATGCTCATGGCGTAAAGTACGAAGGACTTTTCGGAATTCTCCACGGAGAAACTTCTGTAATGTTCAGCGAATCGTCTAACGAACCTGCTAAACTGATTAAAAAGTTTCGCACTGAAAATCAAAAAGATAAACCACTTCTTAAAGGTGCTTATGTTGGTGCTGATGTATTTATCGGTGATAATAGCCTCGATGCATTAATCAACCTTAAGAGCAAAGAAGAACTCGTTGGCGAAATCATCGGGTTACTCCAATCTCCTGCTAAAAATGTTATTTCTGCCTTGTTATCAAGCGAGCAGAAATTAGCCGGAATCGTAAAAACACTTTCTGAAAAAGAAGACAAATAATTCAAATTAACTAACAATTTTTTCTAAATCAATAAAAACTCAAATCAATGGCTGAATTAAAAGAATTTGCAGAAAAGTTAGTAAGCTTATCTGTAAAAGAGGTTAATGAACTGGCAAAAATCCTTAAAGAAGAATATGGTATCGAACCTGCCGCTTCTGCACCCGTAATGATGGCTGCAGCTGGTGGATCTGGCGCGGGCGCTGCTGATGCAGCTGCTGAAAAAACCACTTTCGACGTAATTCTTAAAAACGCAGGTGCTGCTAAATTATCTGTAGTTAAAGTTGTAAAAGACTTAACTGGTCTTGGCTTAAAAGAAGCTAAGGATTTAGTAGATGCTGCTCCGAAGCCGGTTAAAGAAGGCGTAGATAAAGCAACTGCTGACGATATCGCTAAGCAGCTTCAGGAAGCTGGTGCCGAAGTAGAGGTTAAATAATCTCTGCCGGTTCTTTCTGCCCTAGGCGGAAACAAATTTTAATAAGGCTAATCCCGATGATTATCGGGATAGCCTATTTGTTATTTTATTATATCAAAGCTTTGATATTGTATGCCAAAATCTACTGTAACCTCCAGAAAACCTGAAAGAATAAATTTCGGAAAAATAAAAAGAGCAGGTACTTATCCAGACCTTTTAGACATACAAGTTAAATCGTTCAAAGACTTTTTCCAGCTTGAAACAACTTCTGAAAACAGAAGAACGGAAGGGCTGTACCGGGTGTTTACTGAAAACTTCCCGATTACAGACGCACGTAGCATTTTCGTGTTGGAATTTCTTGACTATTTCATCGATCCTCCCCGTTATTCAATGGAGGAATGTATGGAACGTGGTTTAACTTATAGTGTACCGCTAAAAGCAAAGCTCAGACTATCTTGTAACGATGAGGAGCATATCGACTTCCAAACTATCGTTCAAGATGTTTTTCTTGGAAATATTCCTTACATGACTCCGAAAGGAACGTTCATCATCAATGGTGCTGAACGTATTGTTGTTTCTCAACTTCACCGCTCTCCAGGGGTGTTCTTCGGTCAGTCTGTCCATCCAAACGGTACTAAAATTTATTCCGCTCGTGTAATTCCTTTCAAAGGTGCATGGATGGAATTTGCTACCGATATTAATAACGTAATGTACGCGTATATCGACCGTAAGAAGAAATTCCCGGTTACTACTTTATTACGTGCCATTGGTTATGATTCCGATAAAGACATTCTCGAATTATTCGGATTGGCTGAAGAGGTGAAAGCGGATGAAAAAACGCTCAAGAAACATATCGGTCGTAAACTCGCTGCCCGTGTCCTCAAAACATGGCGCGAAGATTTCGTGGATGAAGATACCGGAGAGGTTGTTTCTATCGAACGTAATGAAGTAATCCTTGAACGCGATACCGTAATGAGTGCTGATAACATCATGCAAATCATTGAAACCGGTGCGCAAAAGGTTATTTTAACCCGCGATGATGTTACTGTTGACTACGGTATCATCCTCAATACATTACAAAAAGACGTTTCTAACTCTGAATTGGAAGCAGTTCAGCATATCTATCGTCAGTTACGTGGAGCAGAACCACCAGATGATGATACCGCTCGTGGTATTATCGACAAATTGTTCTTCTCCGATAAACGTTACGATTTAGGTGAAGTTGGTCGTTATAAAATCAACCAGAAATTAAATCACCACCACATTTCAATTGATACCAAAGTATTAACGAAAGATGACATTATTGCCATCATCCGTTATTTAGTTGAGTTATCAAACAACAAGGCGGAAATCGATGATATCGATCACTTAAGCAACCGTCGTGTTCGTACTGTGGGTGAACAATTATATGCGCAATTCGGTGTGGGTCTTGCCCGTATGGCTCGTACTATTCGTGAACGTATGAACGTTCGCGACAACGAGGTATTTACACCTATCGAATTAATTAACGCCAGAACATTATCATCTGTAATCAACTCATTCTTCGGAACCAGCCAGTTAAGCCAGTTCCTCGATCAGGTTAACCCGCTTGCGGAAATTACGCACAAACGTCGTATTTCAGCCCTCGGACCTGGTGGTTTGAGTCGTGAACGCGCAGGTTTTGAGGTGCGTGACGTGCATTATAGCCACTACGGCCGTTTATGTACTATCGAAACACCGGAAGGACCAAACATCGGTTTGATTTCTACACTTTGTGTACACGCAAAAATCAATAAGATGGGCTTTATCGAAACGCCTTACCGCAAAGTAGAAAATGGCCGTGTTGACTTAAAAGGTGATATCGTTTACCTGAACGCCGACGACGAAGACAGATTTGTTATCGCTCAGTCGAATGTTCCGGTTGATGAAAAAGGTAATTTCACTATCAACAAAATAAAAGGCCGCGAACAAGGCGAATTCCTTGAGTTTGAACCTGAACGTGTTCAATACATGGACGTTGCCCCTAACCAGATTGTGGGTGTTTCGGCTTCTTTAATTCCATTCCTTGAACACGATGACGCCAACCGTGCGCTCATGGGTTCAAACATGCAACGTCAGGCTGTTCCGCTGTTAAAACCGCAGGCACCTGTTGTTGGAACCGGTTTGGAAGAAAAAGTAGCATCAGATTCGAAAATGCTCATCAACGCCGAAGGAAATGGTGTTGTTGAATATGTTGATGCCAACGAAATTATTATTCGTTACGATGTTGGTGAAAACGATTCTCTCGTAAGTTTTGAGGATAACCGCAAAGTTTACAAACTGCGTAAATTCAAAAAAACCAACCAAAGTACTTGTATCAACCTTAAACCAATTGTGGTGAAAGGTCAGCGCGTAAGCGAAGGCGAAGTACTCTGCGAAGGTTACGGAACAGAAGGTGGCGAATTAGCTCTCGGAACAAACCTTAAAGTGGCATTCATGCCATGGAAAGGTTACAACTTTGAGGATGCTATCGTTATTTCTGAACGCGTTGTTAAAGAAGATTTATTTACTTCAATCCAAATTGAAGAATTTGAGTTGGAAGTTCGCGACACTAAATTAGGTGAAGAAGAACTTACTTCTGATATTCCAAACGTTTCGGAAGAAGCAACTAAAGACCTCGATGCCAACGGCGTTATTCGTTTAGGAGCTCACGTTAAAGAAGGAGATATTTTAATTGGTAAAATCACGCCAAAAGGTGAAACTGACCCAACTCCGGAAGAAAAATTATTACGTGCCATCTTCGGTGATAAAGCAGGTGATGTGAAAGATGCATCATTAAAAGTACCACCGTCAATTGAAGGTATTGTAATTGATAAAAAATTGTTTGCTCGCGCTAAAAAAGATAAAAATGCCAAAGCAAGAGAAAAAATCGCTCTCGAAAAATTAGAGAAAGATCACACTCGCGCAATGGATGAATTAAGAACTATTTTGTTAGATAAATTAACAGTAATTCTTAAGGATAAAAAATCTGCAGGCGTTAGAACAGCATATAAAGAAGAACTAGTTCCTTCTAAAACTAAATTCAATGTAAAAGTGCTTGAAGGAATTAACTTCAGCAATATTGATCCGTATAACTGGACCGGCGAACCGGAAACAGATGATATGGTTCGTATGACTTTACATAATTATGGTATTAAAGTGAACGAAGAACTTGGTCGTTACAAACGCGAAAAATTCAATATCAGCGTTGGTGATGAATTACCTACAGGTGTAATTAAATTGGCGAAAGTATTTATTGCTAACAAACGTAAATTACGCGTTGGTGATAAATTAGCAGGTCGTCATGGTAATAAAGGTATTGTTGCACGTATTGTTCGTGCAGAAGACATGCCTTTCCTTGAAGATGGTTC
>Ga0075163_10005914_pt1 | contig 16245 bp, 12 predicted proteins | sample JI1023141ADNA_FD_71478 | JGI IMG/M metagenome (GOLD analysis project Ga0075163, IMG submission 71478) | Wastewater effluent complex algal communities from Wisconsin, to seasonally profile nutrient transformation and Carbon sequestration -... | ecosystem: Engineered > WWTP > Effluent > Algae...
CGGCAGTTCACGGCCGTCGTCCATCTTGATCGTCTCCTTGGTCTGCAGGCAGGAGCGGGTGACGAACTTGAAGCCGTTGGACAGGTCCACGAAGCAGACTTCGCGGTAATTGGGGTGAATGCCGTCTTTCATGGATTTGCCTATGCCTTGGCTCTTACGCCATTGATGGTTGCGGCAGCCACACTGCATCAGGGGCAGTGCACTTGCCAGGGGCGGGAAACCGCGCATTATAGGGGATGCGCGGGCCCATGCGTCGTGTCGGTCAGCCGCCGCGGCGCATCATGTCGAAGAAGTCGAGGTTGTTCTTCGTGGCCTTCATCTTCTCGAGAATGAACTCCATCGCCTCGATCTCGTCCATCGGGTAGAGCAGTTTGCGAAGGATCCAGCTCTTCTGGAGGATCTCCGGCTTGAGCAGCAACTCTTCGCGCCGGGTTCCCGACTTGTTGATCAGGATCGACGGGTAGACCCGCTTCTCGGCCATCCGGCGGTCGAGGTGGATCTCGCAATTGCCGGTGCCCTTGAACTCTTCGTAGATGACCTCGTCCATCCGGCTGCCGGTGTCGATCAGCGCCGTGCCGATGATCGTCAGCGAGCCGCCTTCCTCGACGTTGCGCGCGGCGCCGAAGAAGCGCTTCGGGCGTTGCAGCGCGTTGGCGTCGACACCGCCCGTGAGGACCTTGCCGGACGACGGCAGGACGTTGTTGTAGGCGCGCGCCAGACGGGTGATCGAGTCAAGCAGGATCACCACGTCCTTGCGCATCTCGACCAGGCGCTTGGCCCGCTCGATCACCATCTCGGCCACCTGCACGTGGCGCGCGGCCGGCTCGTCGAAGGTCGAGCTGATGACCTCGCCGCGCACTGTGCGCAGCATCTCGGTCACTTCTTCTGGGCGCTCGTCGACGAGCAGCACGATCAGGTGCACTTCAGGGTGGTTGGCGACGATCGCGTGCGCCAGGTGCTGCATCATCACCGTCTTGCCGGTCTTCGGCTGGGCGACCAGCAAAGCCCGCTGGCCTTTGCCGATCGGCGCGATCAGGTCGATGATGCGGCTGGTGATGTTCTCCTCGCCCTTGATGTCGCGTTCGAGCTTGAACTGCTCCTTGGGGAACAAGGGCGTCAGGTTCTCGAACATGATCTTGTGCTTGCTCTCCTCGGGTGTCACGCCGTTGACGCGATCGACCTTGACCAGCGCGAAGTAGCGTTCGCCATCCTTCGGGACCCGCACTTCGCCCTCGATCATGTCGCCGGTGTGCAGGTTGAAGCGGCGGATCTGGCTGGGACTCAGGTAGATGTCGTCGGTCGAGGCCATGTAGCTGGACTCGATCGACCGCAGGAATCCGAAGCCGTCGGGAAGCACTTCGAGCACGCCATCGCCGAAGACCTGCTCGCCAGCCTTGGCGCGCTTCTTCATGATGGCGAACATGAGTTCCTGCTTGCGCAGGCGGCTGACGTTCTCGATCTCCAGCGCCTCGCCCATCTTGATGAGTTCGGAGACGTGCTGCGCCTTGAGTTCGGAGAGATGCATGGGTGAGTACCCTCGGGGAAATCGCTGCCCCGCCACGGGCGGCATCGGTCGTCCCGGACCCCGCCAGCGGCCGTGCGAAGGGGCCTGCTTCTGGCAGGCCATCGGGAGCACGTCGTCAGACGGGGAGAGAGGCCGGAACCTCGCGCCTGGACCGGTGCCAGCTATCGTGCCGGCGTGTCAGGGCGAGGTGGCGAATAACGCCATGGCGGTCCCGGGAGAAACCCGGGTGGAGCCAGGACGCGAGGGGATTATAGGTGCCCGTCGATGAATGCCGTCAACTCGCGCTTCGGGCGGGCGCCCGTCAGTGAAGCCACGACTTCGCCGCCCTTGAACAGCATCAGGGTCGGGATGCCGCGGATGCTGAACTTGGCCGGCACGTCCGGGTTCTCGTCGACGTTCATCTTGACGATCTGCAATCGGCCGTCGTAGTCCTTCGAGACTTCGTCCAGCATGGGGGCAATCATCTTGCAAGGGCCGCACCATTCGGCCCAGTAGTCGACCAGCACGGGCTTGTCGGAATTCAGCACATCGGCTGCAAAGGTGTCGTCGGTGATGTGCTTGATCAGGTCGCTGCTCATTGGGGTTCTCCGTAGCTCTGCGAAGTGGCCTCACAGCGCCGCGGCATTCTGACACAAAGGCCATTCCGGGGTCGGACGTGGCGGCTCCCTGGAAATGGCGGTCGATCCCGGCCTTGTTCGGCGCCTGACCGGCCCGCCGACGGCGGTGAAATCGGCACGATGAGTGCGTCGACCCGATCCTCCACCGCTGCGGCCACAGCCCCGCCGCCGCGTGCCACCGCGGTCCGCAGGCTCGGGCGCTTTCAACTGGCCCGCCTCTTCGGCAAGAGCGAACGAACCATGGCCTGGCTGGCCACGGACATTCGCAGCGGGCAGGAGGTGGTGCTGGTGCTGCCCAGGACGCCACCAGCAGATGACGCGGCTACCGACCTCTGGATGCACCGAGTGCGCAAGGCCGGGCGTCTGGATCATCCCAATCTTGCGCCTGTCGTCGAGGTGGGCATCCACGACCGTTGGCCGTTCGTGGTTCACGACCTGGACGAGTGCGCGACGATGTCCGATCGCATCGGCAACAAGGGACTGGGCGCCGTCGAGACAGCGACCTTGATGGCCCAGGTGCTGCAAGGTCTGGCCTTTGCCCACGATGCCGGGGTTGTTCACCGGGACGTGCAGCCCTACCTGGTGTTGTCGACCGACAAGGGCGTCGTGCGGCTGATCGGGCTGGAGGTCGCAGCTGACGCCGCTGCCGACGACAGCGGGCAGGCCACGCTGCAGGCCGGAGAAACGGGTTCGCTGCGAGCCCAGAGAGATGCTGCCCAAGCGGACGTGCTGCAGACAGGGTTGCTCTTGCATCACGCTCTGGCGGGTGCGCCCGCGCTCGACGAACCGGACACCGCCAAGGTCGCCAGGCGCCTGCCGCCGATCGGCCGCGACATCGTTCGCCTGCCCTGGACCACGCCCCGACCGATCCCGGAGCCCTTGCGGGCGATCGTCAATCGGGCGAGCGACCGCCAGGAGCGGCAGCGCTACCGCAGCGCACGAACACTGGTGCATGCCCTGGAAGGCTGGCTGCAGGTTGAAACCTCGAACCAGGGCGGACCGCTGGTCCTTCTGATCGACCGCATCCGCCATGCCGGTGTCCTGCCGGCCTCTCCCAACGGTGCGGCCCGGGTGGCACGACTGGCGTTGATGGAGCGGGAGCACAACTCCGAACTGGCTCAGGTGGCGATCGCCGACATCGCGCTGTCGTTCGAACTCCTGCGAGCGGTGAACACCGCGCAATCCCGCTCAGGGCAGCTCGGCGGCAGCGGACCGGTCTTGACCGTTCGCCGCGCCATCGCGATGCTCGGGCTCGAAGGCGTGCGCCGTGCTGCGCTCGGTCTGCGGCCCTGGCCGGGGTCCTTGCGGGATGCGCACGCCGACGAACTGACCCGACTCTTCGAGCGGGTGCGGCGCGCCGCCTATGCGGCCGTGGCGTTGCGCCCTGCCGGTTACGACAGCGAAGTGGTCTTCCTCATCACCTTGCTGCAGAACCTCGGTCGCATGGTCGTTCACTACCACTTCGCCGACGAGGCCTTGCAGATCCGTCGTCTGATGCAACCGGCGCCGTCCGAAACCGGTGAAGCGGAAGACCCCGGCATGAGCGAGCAGGCTGCGGCCTTTGCCGTGCTCGGTGTCGACGTGGAGTCGATCGGCATCGCAGTGGCCCGTCACTGGGGCATGGACGACAGCGTGATGCACATGATGCGGCGCATCTCACCGACGTCGACACAGCGCTCGGCCGACAGCGACGACGACCTGATTCGTGCTGTTGCCAGCTGCGCCAACGACGCCGTCGATGCCACGGGGCTTCCGGCTCCCAAGGTCGCTGCGGGACTGGGTGCCGTGGTGCACCGATACGGGAGACTCTTGAACATCACGCTGAAAGACCTGCTGGCGGCGCTGAAATCTCCAGCCGCGCCCGAGGTGGCCGACGTCGTGCCCGCCGGCACTGGCGAGCAGGGCCCACGATGAGTGTCGTGCTGCCTCCGCCTGGCGCCAAGACGCTCGGTCGCTTCCAGTTGCGACGGCTGCTCGGCAAGGGGGCCCAGGCCAGCGTCTGGCTGGCCTACGACCCGCGCCTGGAGCGTGAAGTGGCGGTCAAGTTGCTGGCCATCGATGCCGACGAAGCCGACCTGAGCGAGTGGCTGGACGAAGCCCGCGCCGTCAGCCGACTGTCTCACCCCAACATCGTGCCCGTGTTCGAGGCCGACCAGCACCAGGGTCGGCCCTATCTGGTCTTCGAGTTCGTCGACGGCGTGACGCTGGCCGAAGCGCTGCGCACCCGGCCGAAGCCCTCGGCCCGCGCAGCCGTGGAAACCATGCTCGGCATCGTCGAAGCCGTGGCCGTAGCTCATGACGATGGCATCGTTCACCGCGACCTCAAGCCTTCGAATGTGCTGGTCGGCAAGGACGGCCGTGCCCGGGTCATGGACTTCGGTATCGCGGCGCGTGTTTCCGGTGGCGGCGACGGCCGCATCGTTGGCACGCCGGGCTACATCTCGCCCGAGGCCGCACGTGGGCAGGCGCCGCTGCCCCAGATGGATGTCTTCTCGGCCGGCCTGATGCTGGCCGAGATGCTGGCCGGCCGGCCGCTGCTGCGCGAGCGCGACGTGATGGCGGCATTGATGCGGGTCCAGGAACAGGATCTCACCCTGCCAGAAGACACCGTGGTCGACGACGTATTGCGCACCATCGTGCAGCGTGCCCTGGCGCGCGACCTGGCGTTGCGGTACGAACATGCCGGAGCGCTTCGCGACGCCCTGTCGGCATGGCTGAAGGGCACGGTCGTGCAAGAGGCGCCCGCCAGCGCGGGGCACGGGACCGTCGACTTCCTGCTGCGTCGCATGCGCCACAAGGCCGACTTCCCGGCGCTCGGCTCCTCGGTGGCACGCATCCAGCAGGCCGCGACCTCGGAGTCGGAGAGCCTGAGCAGCCTGACCTCGGAGATCCTGCGCGACGTGGCATTGACCAACAAGCTGCTGCGCATGGTCAACAGTGCGCACTTCAGTCATGCGGGTGGTGGCAGCATCACGACGGTCTCGCGCGCCGTGGCCCTCATCGGGTTTGCCGGCGTGCGCAACATGGCGCTGTCGCTCGTCCTGCTCGAGCACATGCAGGACAAGGGTCATGCCTCGCAGATGCGCGAAGAGTTTCTGCGGGCGTTGATGGCCGGCACGCTGGCGGCTGGCCTGGCAGCGATGGCGCGAGAAGGCGAGGAAGTGTTCATCGGTGCGATGTTCCAGAACCTGGGTCGCATGCTGACGGAGTACTATTTTCCCGAGGAAGCGCAGCAGATCCGCCGGCAGGCCCGCGACGCCAGCGGACCCGCCATCGAGGCCGCGGCGGTGCGGGTGCTCGGCATCGGCTTCGAAGAGCTCGGTGTGGGCATCGCCAAGTCCTGGGGCTTGCCGGAGTTGTTGCAGCGCTGCATGCGCGTGCCGGACACCGACCCGCCGTCGCGGCCCGTGGAGCGTGGCCTCGAGCGAATGCGCTGGCTGGGGCGGAGCGCCAATGCTCTGGCCGATGTGCTGTTGCTGGCCGACCCGGCCGAGCGCGCGCGGAGCCTCGAGTCACATGCCTCGACCTACGCCCCTGCGCTTGGTGTCTCGGCGAAGGAGATCCTGGCCGCGGCCACGTCTGCCCAGGTCAAGCTGGGCGAGTTCGCCCGGACGATGGGCATCCACGTCGGCCCGACGTCCCCGGCGCGTCGCCTGTTCGGAGAAGCGCGGGAGACTGCGGCGGGGCCCGACACCGCCGCACCCGACGCGGCGACACTGGTGCTGGAAGCGGCGGGGCCCGCACTCGATCCAGGTGCCGTCAGCGACTTGCTCACCGCCGGCATCCACTCGGTCACCAGCAGCCTGGCGGGTGACGACTTCCGTCTCAACGAGGTGTTGCGCATGGTGCTCGATACGATGCAGAAGGCGCTGGGGGCGCGTCGCATCGTGTTCTGTCTGCGCGACCCGCGAACCGACTGCCTGACCGGGCGGTTCGGCCTCGGCGAGGACGTCGACCGGGTCTGCAAGGCGTTCAAGGTGCCGCTCGACGCGCTGGGTGCCAAGGGAGTCGACCTCTTTGGCGCCATCTGCCGCAAGGGGGCCGACACGCTGATCGCCGATGCCACCAGTGGAACTGTCGGCTCGCGGCTTCCGCCGTGGTTCCGCCAGGAAGTGGCCGCGCCCTGGTTCCTGCTGCTGCCGCTGACGATGCGCAACGCGCCCTTTGGCCTGATCTATGCCGATGCGGCGAGGCCCAACGCGATCACGCTCGGTGAAAAGGAACTGTCCCTGCTGAAGACCTTGCGCAACCAGGCCGTGATGGCGTTTCGTCAGGCCGAGCGCCACTGATCAGGTGCAGCGCCGATCAAGATGTCACTCTGGAGCGTGATCGGGGAGGGGAGGGTGACGAGCCTTACCCCCGGCACTGGTTGCAACGCTTAGGGCTGCTTGGTTCCCCACCTGACCCGGTTGGGCGCGCTTCCATGCGGGGAGGCCCGTCGCCGACGATTGTAGGGGAGCCGCCGGCGATGTGCTGCGTCTGGAGCTGCGGCCGACGGCTCAGCGCAACTGCAACGCGTCGTCGCCCCACTCGAGCCCGAGCGGCACGATGCGCAGGCGTTTCGGGCCGGTCTCGACGGCGCCGGCGTGCAGCGCAGGAATGCCCATCGAGGCGGCGATGTCCACTGTCCGTCCGGCCTGCGACGCCTCGACGAAGAGCGCGAAGCCGGCGCCCATGTTCAGCGTGCCGTAGGCCTGCTCGTCGTCCAGGCCGGCGTGCTGCTGGATGAACTGCAGAACTTCGGGAACCGGGGGCAGGGCATCGATGCGATAGGCCAGCGAGGCCGGGTGCCGAAGCAGCTTGCGCCAGCCGTGGCCGGTGATGTTGGCGCTGTAGTGGGGAACGATGCCGGCGCGCGCCAGGGCCTCGGTGACGGGGGCGTAAAGCACCGTTGGATCGAGCAAGGCGTCGCCGTAGAGTCGGCCACTGGGCAGCGCGGTAAGGTAGCCCTGCGGCAGGCGCTCGCACAGCTTGCGCGCCAGGCTCAGCCCGTTGGCATGGATGCCGCTGGCGGCCAGCAGCACGATGGCGTCACCCGGCTGCAGCCGGTCACCGAGGGTCAGGCGGGACTTCGGGTTGACGATGCCCGTGCACGAGGCTGCGAGGTCGATGCGGCCGGCTTCGACGATGCCGGCCAGTGCTGGCGTTTCACCGCCGCCCCAGGCCACGCCGCAGGTCTCGCACGCCGCCCGCCATCCAGCGACCAGGGCCTGGGCACGGTCGGCGTCGTCGAACCAGTCGCTGCCGCCAGCGGCCCAGTACGCCTGCACCACCAGCGGCGTGGCGCCGACGGTGATTAGGTCGTTGACCGCCATCGCGATGGTGTCCTGGGCGATGCCCGCGTATCGGCTGCGACTGGTCAAGCGCTGCATCTCGTCGGCGACCAAGGCTTTCGAGCCGAGGCATTCGACGATGCTGGCCAGGTAGAACGGACCCACGTCGATCACGTAGGCCGACTCTCCGCGGGACGCCGTGACTTCCGAGAAGCCGTGAGGCGCGAGCTGCACGCCGGTGGCTGCGGCGGCTCGCTGCGCGGCCACTTTCAGCGGGTCGATCTGGTCGTAGCGGACCCCTGACTGCTCGTACGTCAGCGGGGGCTGGGAAGGGGCGGCGTCGGGTGCGGTCATGAATGGATTATCAGCGGCGCCCAGGGGGCAACCGGTACGCACCGGCCCCGTAGAATGATCCGCATGAGCACCGTCGTCCTGGCGCGAAAGTACCGGCCCCGCAGCTTCGAGCAGATGGTCGGGCAGGAGCATGTGGTGCGGGCGCTGACCCACGCGCTGGAACAGAAACGGCTTCACCACGCGTACCTGTTCACCGGCACACGGGGCATCGGCAAGACGACGGTGTCTCGGATCCTCGCCAAGTCGCTCAATTGCACCGGCGCCGACGGGCAAGGCGGCATCACTGCGCATCCCTGCGGCGTGTGCAGTGCCTGCACCGAAATCGACGCCGACCGCTACATCGACTACATCGAGCTCGACGCTGCCTCGAATCGCAGCATCGACGAAATCCGCGACCTGATCGAGCGTGCGGCCTACAAGCCCGGTGTCGGCCGCTTCAAGGTCTTCATGATCGACGAGGCCCACCAGCTCACGAAGGATGCCTTCAATGCCTTGCTGAAGACGCTCGAAGAGCCGCCCGAGTACTTGAAGTTCGTGCTGGCCACGACCGACCCCGACAAGATGCTGCCGACGGTGCTCAGCCGCTGCCTGCAGTTCAACCTGCGGCCGATGGCGCCGGAGGTCGTGCGCGAGTACCTGGCCCAGGTGCTGACGGCCGAGGCCGTGTCCTTCGATGCCGGCGCCTTGCGTCTGCTCGCGCGCGCCGCCCGGGGCTCGATGCGCGATGCGTTGTCGCTGGCCGATCAGGCCATTGCCTTCGGCGGTGGGCGGCTCGAAGAGACGGCCGTCCGGTCGATGCTGGGCAGTGTCGACCGCGGGCATGCCCGGCGCCTGGTGGACGCGCTGGCGCGCCACGATGGGCGGGAGGTGCTCGAGGCCGTCGATGGCCTGCGCCGGCTCGGGCTGTCAGCCGCGGGGACGCTGGAAGAGCTGGCGATGCTGCTGCAGCAGATGGCCGTGGTGCAGGCGGTTCCGGGAGCTCTGGATGCGCAGGAGCCCGACCACGTCGATGCGGTCGAACTCGCGCCGATACTTGGTGCCGACGAGACTCAGCTTCTGTACAGCATGGTCTTGCACGGGCGCCCCGAGTTGGCGCTGATGAGCGATGAGTACGCGGCACTGACGATGGTGCTGTTGCGCTTCCTCGCCTTCCCGCGGCAGGGGCGGCCGGCGGCCAGCGTCGAGAAGGCCAGCGTCCCTGCGCCGCGGCCGGCCGAATCACCTCGGCCGCCGCCCGTGGCCGCGATGCCGCCGGCCACCACCGTGGAAAGGCCGGCCCTGCGGTCGCTGCCTGCTGACGACATCCCTCCCTGGGTCGATGCCCCCGACGAAGAGGCCATGGTCGCTCCAGCCCGCAGCGGGCCGGCGGCGGAGGCACGACCGGAACCACGCCCGGCTGCGCCGTTGCGCGCCCCTGCCGCACCGAGCATCACCGTGGCTTCGCCTGCCCCAGCCCCGGCGCCGCCGCTGGTGCGCACACCGCTGGGTGACCGCTGGTGCGAGCTGTTGGCCAAGGTGGCGGAGCAGGGCGCGCTCGTGGCCCTGACACGTGAGCTGGCTTGGCAGGCCGGCCCGCTCTCGGCCGAACCTGACGGCGACGGCACGATGTGGCGCCTCGCGGTGGAGCGGGAGTCGCTGCGCTCGAACACGCTGCGTGACAAACTCGCCGCCTTGCTGTCGGCGTATGCCGAAGGGCCGGTGCGGCTGGAACTCGAGCCCGGAACGCCGAGTGACTCGCAAGCCCGTCGCGATGCCTTCGAGCGTGCCCGTCGCCAGAGCGAGGCCGAACAGGTCATCCGCGACGACCCGGCGGTGCTGGAACTGATGCGCCAGTTCAAGACGGCCCGCATCGTTGCCGGCTCGATCAAGCCCGTCTGAATCGATTCCGTTCAAGGAGCAGTCCATCATGATGAAGAACCAACTCGCCGGCCTGATGAAGCAGGCGCAGGCGATGCAGGACAACCTCAAGAAGGCCCAGGACGAACTGGCCAACATCGAGGTCGAGGGCCAGTCGGGCGCGGGCCTGGTCAAGGTCACGATGACCTGCAAGCATGCGGTCCGCCGGGTGGCCATCGATCCCAGCCTGCTGGCCGACGACAAGGACATGCTGGAGGACCTGGTCGCCGCGGCGTTCAACGACGCCATCCGCCGGGCCGAAGAGGTCAGCACCGAGAAGATGGGCAAGCTCACTGGTGGCATGAACCTGCCCGGCGGCATGAAGTTCCCGTTCTGAACGGTCACGGCACGCACCGTGGCCGAACCCGCCCTGGACGGCCTGATCGAGGCCCTGCGCCGCCTGCCCGGGGTCGGCGTGAAGTCGGCGCAACGCATGGCCTTCCACCTGTTGCAGCACGACCGAGATGGTGCGCTGCGTCTGGCGGTGTCTCTCGACCGGGCCGTCGCGCTGACGCACCATTGCGTGCGCTGCCACACCTTCACCGAGGCCGAGGTCTGTGCGACCTGCATGGATAGCGAGCGCGATGCGCGGCTGCTCTGTGTCGTGGAGACTCCGGCGGACCAGGCGGCGCTGGAGCGCAGCGGCAGCTACCGCGGCCTGTACTTCGTGCTGATGGGCCGCCTGAGCCCGCTCGATGGTGTCGGCGTCGATGACGTCGGTGCTCGCGAATTGCTCGAGCGGGCCGGCGACGGCCGCGTGGAGGAAGTGATCCTGGCCACGGGCTTCACCGCCGAAGGCGAGGTCACGGCCCATGCGCTGGCGAGCGCATTGCGTGCGCGAGGCCTGAAGGTCACCCGTCTCGCGCGTGGGGTTCCGGCCGGCAGCGACCTCGAGTACGTCGATCTGGGCACGATTGCCCATGCCCTGGTAGACCGGAGATAAGCCTTGATTTCATTGACGTTGGCCCATGTCTGCATCCTGGTGGCGTGCCTGCTGCCGATCGTCTGCGCGGGCGTAGCCAAGGCGGGCATGTTCTCGAAGTCACCGTCGCAGGGGGGCTATGACAACCGCGATCCCCGGGCCTGGCTGTCCCGGCAGTCGGGCTACCGGGCGCGCGCCAACGCGGCGCAGGCCAACAGCTTCGAGGCCTTGCCGCTGTTCATCGGCGCCGTGCTGGTGGCCCACCAGACGCAGGCAAGGCAGCCGCTGGTGGATGGGCTGGCTGTTGCCTTTGTGGTGCTGCGGCTGGTCTACATCTGGGCCTACGTCGCCGACCGCAACCTGCTGAGGTCGACGGTCTGGTTCCTCGCCGTATCGGCCTGTGTGGCCCTGCTGTTCAGCAGCCGGCTTTGACGGCCGCCCACCGCACATTGCGCACGGTGACAAAAAAACGGCCCCTCCGAACAGGGTCCGGAGGGGCTGGACGAAAGGGCAATGCCCTGCTGAGGAGATAGACAGACACCGAAGTGTCAGGCTGGAGAACGCAACTCCCGTGCCCGGCATTGTCGGGCCAGATGCGACGTATACCGGAGGATCGGACCGGTGCGCAGGTCGTTCAAGGGTGCGCTTTGCACCGCCTCGGTGCCGACCTGCATGGCGTGGATCGAGTTGTCGCCAGGTTGGTGCGCGCCTCATCGGTACACTTCGCCGGTGATCGTTCTCGGCATCGAATCCTCGTGCGACGAGACCGGAGTGGCATTGGTCGAGACGCGGCCCGATGGCCTGATCCGGCTGCGCGCCCAAGCCCTGCACAGCCAGGTCGACATGCATGCCGCCTACGGGGGGGTGGTGCCGGAACTGGCCTCGCGTGACCACGTGCGGCGTGTCGTGCCGTTGTGGCGCCAGGTCATGCACGAAGCGGTTTGCACTCCCTCGCAGATCGACGTCGTGGCGTACACGCGCGGACCGGGCCTGGCTGGAGCCCTGCTGGTCGGGGCCGGGTTTTCTGTGGCACTGGCGGCCAGTCTCGGGCGGCCGGCTCTGGGCATCCACCACCTCGAAGGACACCTGCTGTCGCCCTTCCTGGCCGACGATGCCCCGCAGTTTCCCTTCGTGGCACTGCTGGTGTCCGGCGGCCACACCCAGCTGATGCGGGTCAGCGGCGTCGGTCGCTACGAACTGCTGGGTGAAACGATCGACGACGCGGCGGGTGAAGCCTTCGACAAGTCGGCCAAGATGCTGGGCCTGGGCTACCCCGGCGGGCCCGCGCTGGCCAGGCTGGCGGAGTCGGGGCGGCCCGATTCCGTCGCGCTGCCCCGGCCTCTGCTGCACCAGCCGAACCTCGATTTTTCCTTTGCCGGCCTGAAGACCGCGGTGGCAACGGCCCTGCGCAAGTTGGGGCCATCGCCCAGCGAACCGCAGCGGGCCGATCTGGCGGCGTCGACCGAGGCCGCCATCGTCGACGTGCTGGTCGCCAAGAGTTTGCGCGCCTTGAAGGAGACAGGCCTGCGCCGGCTGGTCGTGGCCGGCGGCGTCGGTGCCAACCGGCGGCTTCGCGCCCAACTGGATGCCAGCGTGGCACGGCTGAGAGGGCAGGTGCACTATCCGCCACTGGCCTTGTGCACCGACAACGGCGCGATGATCGCGATGGCTGCCGCGCTGCGCCTGCACTCCGGTCTGGCTGACCTGTCACATGGCGGCGCCTTTGATGTCCGTCCCCGTTGGCCGCTTGGCGACCACTGAATGCCCGAGGTTCCGAATCCATGAGACCCGCCATCGATGCCTTGCCCGCTTCCCGCATCCGCGAGGTGGCGAATGCCGGACTCGGACGGAAGGACGTGCTGGCCTTCTGGTTCGGTGAGAGCGACGACGTCACGCCCGAGCCCATCCGCGCTGCCGCCGCCAAGGCGCTTGCCGACGGCGAGACCTTCTACTCGCACAACCTGGGCCTGCCGGAGTTGCGCGCCGACATTGCCCGGTATGCCTCTGCATTGCATGGCCCGATCGCCGCGGACCGCGTCGTCGTCACCTCGTCGGGCGTCACCGCGCTGATGCTGGCGATGCAGATGCTCGTCGGCGCCGGAGACGAGGTGGTGGCTGTCGTGCCGGTCTGGCCGAACCTCACGGCGCAGCCTGCGATCCTCGGTGCCGACGTCGTCCGGGTGTCGCTGCACCCTCGTGGCGGCGCCTGGACGCTCGACCTCGACGAGCTCTTTGCACGCATCACGGGTCGCACGCGGGTGCTGATCGTGAACGCGCCCAACAACCCCACCGGCTGGACTCTCAGCCGGCCGGAGCAGCAGGCGATCCTCGACCATTGCCGGCGCACCGGCACCTGGATCGTCGCCGACGAGGTGTACGAGCGCCTCTGGTTCGGCGGTACCGACGGTGACGCGGCGCCGAGCTTTCTCGACCTGGCCTCGCCCGACGACCGGCTGATCGTCGCGCAGAGTTTCTCCAAGAGCTTTCTGATGACCGGTTGGCGGCTCGGCTGGATGGTGCTGCCGGCGGGACGCGAGGCGGCGCCGTCGAAGCTGGTCGAGTTCAACACCTCCTGTTCGCCGGTCTTCGTGCAGCGCGGTGGGCAGGCTGCGCTGGCGATGGCCGATACCTTCGTGCCGCAGCTCGCCGCGCACATGCGCCGCTGCCGCGACCGCCTGGTCGACGGACTGTCGGCGTTGCCCGGCGTCGAAGTGGCGAGGCCGCTGGGCGGCATGTACGCCTACTTCCGCGTGGCCGGCCAGGATGATTCACTGGCGCTGGCCAAGTCGCTGGTGGCGGGGCCGGGTCTGGGGCTGGCGCCGGGCGCCGCGTTCGGTGACGAGGGCGAAGGCTGGCTGAGGTGGTGCTTCGCGTCGCGCGACCTGTCGCGCCTCGATGAAGGCTTGCAGCGCCTGAGGGCAGGCCTCGGTCTATAATTCGGGGTTCCCCGGTCGGGGAAAGCACGGCACCGGTTGGTTTCACTGGTGTCCGCAAGTCGAAACCGGAAACCGTCGCAGCCAGCCCGTGCCGTGCCAGTTCGCACACCGGGCTTGCCGCATGGCGGTTTCCAGCCTCCAAGGAAATCCCATGCCATTGGCCACTGCCCAGAAGTCCGAGATCGTCAAGACCCATGCCCGCGGCGCTGCCGACACCGGCTCCCCCGAAGTGCAGGTCGCGCTGCTCACCGCGCGCATCAACGAACTCACTCCCCACTTCAAGACCCACCTCAAGGACCACCATGGTCGCCGTGGTCTGCTGAAGATGGTCAACCAGCGCAAGCGCCTGCTGTCCTACCTGAAGGTCACGGACGCAGACCGCTACACCGCACTGATCGCCAAGCTCGGCCTGCGCAAGTAATTCGTTTTCCACGGGCGGCCTTCGCGGCTGCCCGCTTGCAGGAGACGGACCACATTCGGGCGATGCTGTGTCATTCCATCGACGCCACGGGGCTGGCTTCGCTGGAATGGCATCACGCCTAGGATCATCCTCTCCCGGTTCGTCGGCACCACCGCAAGCGTGCCATCGCCATACCGGAGTACACCGAATGAGCATCTTCAACAAGGTCACCAAGACGTTCCAGTGGGGCCAGCACACGGTCACGCTCGAGACCGGCGAAGTCGCCCGCCAGTCCAGCGGCGCCGTGGTCTGCAGCATCGAGGACACCGTCGTGCTCGCCACCGTCGTCGCCAAGACCGACGCCAAAGCCGGCCAGGACTTCTTCCCGCTGACCGTCGACTACATCGAGAAGACCTACGCCGCCGGCAAGATCCCGGGCAGCTTCTTCAAGCGCGAAGGTCGCCCGAGCGAGCTCGAGACGCTGACCTCGCGCCTGATCGACCGCCCGATCCGCCCGCTGTTCCCGGACGGCTTCTTCAATGAAGTCCAGGTGGTCATCCATGTGCTGAGCCTGAACCCCGAAGTGCAGGCCGACATCGCTGCGATGATCGGCACCAGCGCCGCGCTGGCGATCAGCGGCATCCCCTTCAATGGGCCGATCGGCGCCGCCCGCGTGGGCTACGTCAATGGCGAGTACGTGCTGAACCCGGGGCAGACGCAGCTGGCCGACAGCAAGATGGATCTGGTCGTCGCCGGCACCGAGAGCGCGGTGCTGATGGTCGAGTCCGAGGCCGACCAGCTGTCGGAAGAAGTGATGCTGGGTGCCGTGGTGTTCGGCCACGACCAGGGCAAGATCGCGATCGCCGCGATCAACGACCTGGTGCGCGACGCCGGAAAGCCCGAGTGGAACTGGCAAGCGCCGGCCAAGGACGAGCCCTTCATCGCCAAGGTCACCGCGCTGGCCGAAGAGCCGCTGCGCGCGGCCTACCAGATCCGCAGCAAGCAGGCCCGCACGCAGGCCTGCCGGGATGCCTATGCCAACACGATGGCCGCGCTGAAGGCCGAAGGCCTGAGCTTCGACTCGGTCAAGGTCGAAGGCCTGCTGTTCGAGATCGAGTCGCGCATCGTGCGCGGCCAGATCCTGTCCGGCGAGCCGCGCATCGACGGCCGCGACACGCGCACCGTGCGCCCGATCGAGATCCGCTCGGGCGTGCTGCCGCGCACCCACGGCTCGGCACTCTTCACCCGCGGCGAGACGCAGGCCCTGGTCATCGCCACGCTGGGCACCGAGCGCGACGCGCAGCGCATCGACGCGCTGGCCGGTGACTTCGAAGACCGCTTCATGCTGCACTACAACATGCCCCCGTTCGCCACCGGCGAGACCGGGCGCGTGGGCAGCCCGAAGCGGCGCGAGATCGGCCATGGCCGCCTGGCCAAGCGGGCGCTGATCGCCGTGTTGCCAAACAAGGAAGACTTCCCCTACACGCTGCGCGTGGTGTCCGAGATCACCGAGTCGAACGGTTCCTCGTCGATGGCGTCGGTCTGCGGCGGCTGCCTGAGCATGCTCGACGCCGGTGTGCCCCTGAAGGCGCACGTGGCCGGTATCGCGATGGGCCTGATCAAGGAAGGCAACCGCTTCGCGGTGCTGACCGACATCCTGGGTGACGAGGACCACCTCGGCGACATGGACTTCAAGGTGGCCGGCACCAACGGCGGCATCACCGCGCTGCAGATGGACATCAAGATCCAGGGCATCACCAAGGAAATCATGCAGGTGGCGCTGGCCCAGGCCAAGGAAGCGCGGCTGCACATCCTTGGCAAGATGGTCGAGGCCGTCGGCGGTGCGAAGGCCGAGGTCTCGTTGTTCGCCCCGCGCCTGTACACGATGAAGATCAACCCGGAGAAGATCCGTGACGTGATCGGCAAGGGTGGCGCGACGATCCGCGCGCTGACCGAAGAGACCGGCTGCACGATCGACATCGGCGAAGACGGCACGATCACCATCGCGTCGACCGACGCCGACAAGGCCGAGTTCGCGAAGAAGCGCATTACCGAGATCACCGCCGAGGTCGAGATCGGCAAGATCTACGAAGGCCCGGTCACCAAGATCCTGGACTTTGGTGCCCTGGTGAACCTGCTGCCGGGCAAGGACGGCCTGCTGCACATCAGCCAGATCGCTCACCAGCGCGTCGAGAAGGTCACCGACTTCCTCACCGAAGGCCAGGTCATCAAGGTCAAGGTGCTGGAGACCGACGAGAAGGGCCGCGTCAAGCTGTCGATGAAGGCGCTGATCGAGCGTCCGGAGGGCATGGAAGAAGAGCG
>Ga0075163_10005918_pt1 | contig 16241 bp, 12 predicted proteins | sample JI1023141ADNA_FD_71478 | JGI IMG/M metagenome (GOLD analysis project Ga0075163, IMG submission 71478) | Wastewater effluent complex algal communities from Wisconsin, to seasonally profile nutrient transformation and Carbon sequestration -... | ecosystem: Engineered > WWTP > Effluent > Algae...
CTTAATAATGACAAAGTCACCATCATAGATACCATCCTCGATCATCGACTCGCCTTTGACCTTGAGGGCATAGCAATCACTATCGCCATAGCGACTCTCGACCTCGAGAAAATCATCGCCTTGAATGGCATCGATAGGATTACCGGCAGCAATAGCACCAGCCAGTGGAATACCAGGGCGAGCGGGAAAAGCAATGGTTTTGGCGCTCGCCTTGCTGACAGGTGAGGCAGGGGCGACGTCAGAAGCCCCCTCAACGGCACGACCAAGCTGAACAAACCCCTCTGGCAATACTCTCAAAGAGCGGTTAAGACCAGGCTCCCAGTGGACAAGTCCCTTTTTGCGTAGAGCCGCGACGTGCTGATGCACGGTCATGCGATTTTTGAGACCGAGGCTATTAGCCAGATCTGCCAGTGTCGGCGGGTAGCCCTGCGCTTCTGTGAAGCTGGCTATTAGGCTCAGGACTTCCTTCTGGCGGGTTGGAAGTGGCTTAGTCAATTCCACAGTGATACTCCTTGTCTAGAAAAATCTCTCAAAGCATACATAAGTATAGTACCCCAAATTGATCTTGTCGAGCACAAATTGGCAAAATTTTGAATTTAGTCAAAATTTTTGCGATTACATATATCCGCGCACCAGATACAGTGAAAAGTTACGGTGGCGCCTTTGGTACTATTATTACAAGATGTTTTTGCCCAGTGCCGATTGCACCAGCTCGACACATAGCTCTGCCGTTTGATTACGTATATCGAGGGCTGGATTTAATTCCACAAAATCCACTGATCGCAAGAGCCCGGTATCGGCCAATAGCTCTAGAGCCAGGTGACTCTCACGATAACTCAAACCACCGCGGCTATCGGTGCTGACACCAGGGGCGATATCAGGATCCATGACATCAAGATCAAAAGAGACGTGGATGCCGCTCACTTTATTACCAATAAAATCGAGACATTCTTCAGTAACCTTTACTATGCCTTTTTCATCTACATTGCGCATGGTAAATGGCAATATACCGCTCTTTTCGATGAGCTTACGCTCGGCGCTATCGAGGTCTCGAATACCGACCAGAGCACAGCGTTTATTTTTGACTTTAGGACTATATCCTAAAAGCTCAGTCAGTCTCTCATCACCATCGCCCAGTGAGATAGCAAGTGGCATGCCATGTACATTGCCTGAGCTAGATGTAGCTGGAGTGTTGATGTCGCCATGGGCGTCATACCAGACCAAGCCAAACTCTTCTTTGTTTTTGCGATAATAACTGGAGACTCCGGCAATGCTACCAATCGCTAGCGAGTGGTCACCGCCAATGGTGACAGCAATAGTGTTGTCAGCCAGGGCTGCTTCCACAGCCTTAGCCACATCCAGACTGACTGCTCCTATCTCTGGCACACAGTGCGCTACCTTGGCACTTTTTTCCCACCAGTAGAGGACTTCGGGCACAGCAATGTCGACTTGTTTTTTGACTCTAAAACCAAGCGACTCGATTTTACTGACGAGCCTGGCCACCTTGACGGCAGCCGGTCCCATACTGACTCCCGCATGAGGTCCACCAAGATGGAGCGGGCAGTAGATGATCGTCACATCTTTAGTTTTTTTGGAGGAGCTACCGTCCTTTTTGTGAGCGCTCTGCTTAACAACCTCCCGGGCAGCACGTTTGCCTTCGTGGTTTCCCGAAACGTTCTTATTACTTGCCTTATGGGCTTTAGACACCTTGACCTCCAGAGGGACCGATAGCTCAAATACCTATGGAGAGCTTACAGTCTGTGACAATCCTGGCAAGATGAGTGAGAGAAAAAATATATAAAGAGAGCTTAGTGTATACTTTGGAAGGTTTTCTGATGGTATCCAGGTAAGGAGTCACTCTTCACTTGGTGGATTTATCCTGTAAATTCGATTCGAGGTCAGGTCAGTGTTTCGTCCGATTATAAAATTAGTCTTTCTAGCGAGTGCGGCCTTTGAAGTAGCCCGTGAAAAAGTTGAAGACGCGCTGGATACCTTTACTGCCCGCGCCGGGGAGTACAAGTCAGATGGCTCCGATAGAGTGCATCAAGCTAAAGACAAGTTCAAACAAGTTATTTCAGATGCCACCCAGACAGTTTGGCAACGCTCCGATGTGCTCGAAGGACAGGTCAGAGAAAAAATCCGCCGTCAAGTAGCCGATTTTTCACTGGGCGCCCTTGGCGACAGCACCGAGATAAACGAGCTGAGAGCCGAAATAGCCACTTTGAGAGCAGAAATTTCTGAACTCAAGCAAAAGACACCTGTCTAGCTCTTAAGTACACAAGCATCATCAAAGCCGGGCTATGTCCGAATTAACTGCAAAAAACTCGGCTAAAGACGCAAATGACTCAATGTCTGGCACTTTGGCTGGAGATAATAGCTCAGTCGAAAATAAAGCAGTGGGTGTCTCTACAGGCACAGATATCCTCCAGACAGGCAGCCAGCCCGTTGGGGGCTATGATCCGCTACAGGCGGACAAAGCTGTCCAGGTCAGAAGACTGCTCAAAGACAAGCGCTTCTGGAGCACTCTCAATACACTTTTGACCCTGGTCTCATCGGCAGCCCTCGACACTCTTGTGCGAGACAAATTGCGCTCAAAAAAGCCAAGCGACTCTGACAAGCGCAAGCGCAGAGCTAGCCATATCAAACAGGCATTTCTTGAGCTGGGCGCTACATTTATCAAGCTTGGGCAGTTTTTATCCACGCGTAAAGACATAGTCTCTGAAGAGCTAGCCGAAGAATTATCTGCGCTACAGGACCAAGTACCACCTTTTGACTTCGAAGTGCTCAAAGCAACAATTGAGCGCGAGCTCGGTGCGCCACCTGAGGTGCTATTTAAAGAGTTTGAGAGTACTCCTATCGCCTCAGCCAGTATCGGCCAAGCACACCGCGCCAGGCTACACGACGGCAGACCGGTGATAGTCAAAGTACAACGCCCAGATCTCGCTGAGATTTTTTATCAGGATCTTGGCTACATGCGCTTTATCGCCAGACTTGGTCCGATAATCAGGCCAAGTGGAGACTGGGAGACCTGGGCAGCACTCACGGCCGAATTTGGTCGCACCCTTTTTGAAGAAATTGACTATCTAAAGGAAGGTCGCAATGCCGACAAAATCCGGCAAATTTTAAAAGAGCACAAGAACGTCAGAGTGCCCCGCGTCTACTGGAAACTAACCGGTCGAAAAGTACTCACTCTCGAATATCTACCCGGCATAAAAATCAACCAGGTTGAAGAACTCAAGCGCATCGGAGTCGACCCGGTGGGCATTGGCAATAATCTGGTGGCAAGTTATATGGAGCAGGTTTTGACAGCTGGGTTCTTTCACGCCGATCCGCATGCTGGCAACCTGGCAGTCAGTCCCGATGGACAGATAGTCATTTATGACTTTGGCATGATTGGCGAAATCAGTGCACCGCAACGCGAAGCCATCCTTGGATGCATCGCCTCTGTAATCAATTGCAACGGACCAGAATTGATAAAAAATCTAATCACCCTTGGAGTAGTCAAAGAAGACGCCAAACAAGAGTCACTTTTGCGCACTGTCGGACCCTTTATCGAATACTACAAAGGTAAACAGGTACGTGAGCTCGACTTTACCAGCCTCGAGCACGATATCGATCAGATAGCCATGGACCGCGCGCTCAAGCTGCCACCATCACTGGCCTACCTATTGAGAACAGCTTCATCCTTAGAGGGCATTGCCCGCTCCCTGCATCCCAACTTTAGTTTTGTGGAAGCGGCCAAACCAACCGTTAAAAAGTGGGCCCTGGCCAACCCAGCCCAGGCCTATTTAGCACTTGGCTATCTCACCCAGGGCAAGCTTTTTCGTCAGATGGGTGTTTTTTCTGAAGAGGGGATTGTCAGGCTGTTTCAAAACAAAGGAAGCGGTCAATCCGAAAATGACACAAATAAACTTTTACCTAAAGATAAGAGTCCCCGCTCTCGTAATTCTATAAAAGGCACAGCTGGCGCTTTTCAGCTTGATGAGCGGGACAAAGAGCTAAATTCCAGGCTCGCCGAAATACGAAAATTAGAAGCACAAATATATATTTTGAAGAGAGAAGCTAAGACTCTTTCCAAAAATAGAGTAAAGTTATTACTCGCAATTCTTGCCTGGTTCACCGTGTCTCTAATTTATTGGGGCATAACTTCAAGGACGGGATACCCGCAATTTATCGAGTATTTTGTGATTGGAAATGGTGTAATGGTGGCAATTATTATTTGGCAATTGGTAAGACCACCTGATTTGGCCTCCCGAAAGCAAGTCGACAGATCAAGAGGTAGACGGAGATAGACAATGCTGAAATGGCGTGCCGCGGCACGAACTGATGCGGGTTGCCAGCGTCAGAGAAACGAGGATAACTACTACGTAAGTCCAGACAACCGTGTATTTGCTGTGGCAGATGGCATGGGTGGGGCAGTAGGTGGCGCCAGAGCGAGCAAGCTGGCGATGGAAGCTGTAGAAAAACAGTGGAAAGACGAAAATCCTCCTACGAATGACAACGAAGCGATTAAGGTCTGGTTGACCAAAACGGTCAACGAAGCCAATGCCGCAGTTTGGAATTCGGCCGAAGAAGACCCGTCAGTCCGGGGCATGGGCACAACCATTGTTGTGGCTGTCCAGTCCACCGATAACTACATGCAAATCGCCCACGTGGGTGATAGCCGTGCTTATCTGTACCGGGAAGGCAAAGTCAAGCTACTTACCAATGACCACTCGGTTGTACAAGAAATGGTGCGCGCCGGTCGCCTGACCGAAGAGCAAGCCAGAATCAACCCTTACAAGAATTTAATCACCCGTTGCTTAGGTCACGAAGAACGAGTCGAAATCGATCACACGCCCCTTGAAATGAAACCTCAAGATTGGATCTGCCTGTGCTCAGACGGTTTGCCAACAGTGCTCAGAGATGAGCAAATAGGCGACGTTATGGGTGCCGGAGTAGAGCCTGAGTCGGTTTGTGAAGAGCTAGTCAAACAAACCATTGATGGCAATGCTCCTGATAACGTCACCGTTGTAGTCGTCAAGTATTTTGACGAAGCAGACAACGGCGCGAAGTAAGGCTTAATCACCTTTAGTTTTGGGGTATTAGGTCTAATACTGACGACTTCCGGCTCACGGAAAGGCTTCCTAAGATGAGAGCGGCTTTTTTATTCAACAAGATAACCAATGAGCGTCACCCGCTTAATCAGTCTGTGAGCAAAATTGGTCGGGATCAAACCAACAATATATCGGTCGCTCAGGACCACTATGTCTCCAGACACCATGCCTGGGTATTGCAGATGCAAGGGACATATTGGGTGGAAGACCTGGGCTCCACCAATGGCACGCTCTTAAACGGCGAAATACTGTCCGAACGAAGACAGATTGCTCCTGGTGACAGACTGACATTTGGTAAGACTGAACTTATATTTGTTGTCGAATAAAAGCTAAAAATGGATGACCATTGCGGGCGCTACGAGCTGCTCGGAGAAATTGGCCGAGGAGGCATGGGTATTGTCTACCGTGCCATAGATCCGCGCGTCAATCACATCGTCGCCATCAAAAAACTGGTCCTCGAAAATATTGCCCCCGAAAAGCGTGACGAATTCAAAGATCGCTTTGTCCGCGAAGTGCAAACTATTTCCAAGCTCAAGCACCCAAATATCGTCCAGGTGCTCGACGTATCGCTTACTGATGGCAACTACTTTTATGTCATGGAATATCTCGACGGAGATAGCCTGCGCAAGGACTTGCAACGTCGGGGCGGCAAGATGGAGCTTTACAACTTCCTGCCTGTTTTAACACAAGTCGGCAACGCCCTGTCTTTTGCTCACTCCATGAATATAGTGCACCGCGATGTCAAACCAGACAATATCTTTGTCCTCGAAAACGGCACGGTAAAGCTAACAGATTTTGGTATCGCCCGGGCAGCAGAATACGAAGACGCCCACCTCACCAAAACGGGCATCATGATGGGCACACTCGCCTATGTTTGCCCTGAACAATTGCAAGACGCCAAAAGCGTAGACCACCGTGCCGATATATTTTCACTGGGGGTAGTGGCCTACGAAGCTTTGTCAGGCACTTTGCCTTTCACTGCCGACGGTATTGCAGCCACTATCGTCAAGATTATCTCCCAGGAAGAAAAACCGCTCCATATTGTCGACAGCAATATCTCACCAGGTATTTCAAGCGCTGTAGCTCGTGCTATGCGCAAAAAACCAAGAGAACGCTACCGATCTATTGGAGAATTTGTCAAAGAATTTACTAGCTATGTACCTCCAGACGAGAGACTGGAGTTAGCCGAGCTCTTGCCACCGCGTGATAGCAGCACGGCAGGCTCAGACATCAAACCTTTTATCCCGGTAAGCACTCAATTTGGTGTCACATCCGTAGACTTTGAAGCAGATAAGCACCAGACAAAAGAGCCAGACATAGATCAGACCAACGTCAACTTTAACAAAGATCCCTATCTCAGCACACAAGCAGAAATCCCTGCCAGAGCCAGAGAACAAAACAAAAGAGAATTTGTCCAGGAAAAATCTGACGAGTCTGAGAGCGCTAAAGAGCAGGACAGCTACGAGCAAAAGCCACCGTCGCTTTTTGCGGCCGTACCGGTAGCGTCACGCAAAAGCTATAAGCATCCAGAAGCGCTGCAATTTGTCACCAGTTTGCAAAATCAGAACGCTTATACAGCACTGCCAGGCAAAGCCAAGCCCTTTATCGAGCCAGCGGTACTGGCTTGTCACTCTGGTCGCCTTGCCATCGCTGATGGTGCGGCTCGGACAATAAATATATTTAGCTATGACGGTAGCAATCTTGAAGGTACTTTGCGCTGGTTGTTTGAAATCGAACACAAGCCCAAAGAAATACCGCAGCAAGGCAAAAATGCACCACCGCAAGTGACGACCAGTCGCACAAAATTTGGCAAACTAACAAGACCGGGCGGACTAGCTTTTGATATGAAAGGTCGCCTCTTTGTCTGTGATGCCAGCGACCAGTTTGTGCGAGTCTTTGACGGACGAGGATTTTTTCAAAGCGAATTTAAAAACATCCAGGGGGCATCATCCGGACTGGCTGGCATCACATTTGATAGCGGTGGCTTGCTCTATGTATCTGACTCTGCCAATGCTTGTATTCAAGTATTTCAGCCAGAGACTGGAGTCTGGCTGCGCTCAATATCGACCAAGTCAGATTTGACCCAGCGCTTGCCAGGCTCAGCCTATGGTGGCAGCGAGACTACTACCATCAAAAAAGACAACATGGAGCTGCGCCTGCCAGCCGGTCTGACCACCGACCGACTCAATCAAATATATCTAGCCGACTACGGCGCATCACGTATCTTTGTATTTAACAAACAAGGACAGGTGATTAAATCATTTGGTAAAAAAGGCAGCGAGGACGGCGAGCTTAACATCCCACGCTCAGTTGCTGTAGACAAATTTGATCGCATCTATGTGTGTGACAGCTTTAATAATCGCCTCTCTGTTTTTGATACCGCCGGCGGTTTTATCTACAATTACGGAGTAAGCGATAGAGACGGCGATATGACGCTCTCGGCACCATCAGATATTGCCATCGACCATCAATTTGGTCTGGTCTTTATCGCGGACAGAGGCAATAAGCGCGTACAGATACTGAGGATGAGACAGGAGAGCAGCTACACTGCGTCACACTTTTGAAACAACCAGCAAAGCAATTTAAGATCATCCTGGCATCAGGCTCGCCCAGACGAGTAGAGATGCTGCAAAGTCTCGGACTCAAATTTGAAGTCTTGCCAGCCGATGTCGACGAAACCGTCACGCCCGGCATCACGCCACCGGATTTAGTATCGTCGCTGGCGCTTAGCAAAGCTCAACGAGTAGAAGAAATCATCAAAGAACGGCAAAAAACAGCTGAACATGACATATTGATAATAGCAGCCGATACAGTGGTTGCTCTTGGTATGGAGATACTGGGCAAGCCCATCAACCGCGATGACGCCATAGAGACACTAAAAGCCCTATCCGGCAAAGCGCACCAGGTGTTTACAGGGGTCTCTTATCTGCACCTCGATAAAGGCCTAAATAGAGTAGCCCACATCGAACAAACCGATGAGACAGAAGTATTTTTTAGAGAACTAGATATCGATGAAATCACAAGCTATGTCGACACGGCAGAGCCCATGGACAAAGCAGGCGCCTATGCTTTGCAAGGCATCGGAGCTTTTATGGTAAGCAAAATCAATGGCTGCCCGGCCAATGTCAAAGGTTTGCCTACACCACTGGTAGTGCAACAGTTGAGACAATTTGGCATCCTGGTGATGGGACTTTGATGAATAGTAGAGACAGAGCACGCAATCAAGATGACCCAGAGTTTCCTATTGTAGAGCAGCTGACAAAGGCTCTAAAGGCTAGCGGCGCCCTCAAAGGCAAGACCATCATCTGGCACTGTCATTTGACCTTACTGACTGAGCTTGCAGCACAAGCGGTGCTGGCAGCCGGTGCCAAAATAATATTTAGCGAGTGCAACAGTGGCACCACACAAATAGAAGCCGTACAAAATTTACGCTCTATGGACTGCCCGGTCTACACCGGCAAAGACAGCACTAGCCACGCCATCGAGCATCAAGCCGACATCCTGGCCGACACCGGCTATGTACTCATCCCCGCATACATAACAAGCGCCAAAAGCGGCGTAATCGGTGCTAGTGAAATTACCACAAGCGGCATACTGCGCCTGCGCCAGCAAGAACCCCCACCATTTGCTGTAGTCAATATCAATGACGGCACACTTAAGAGCCTGATTGAAAACTTCCATGGTGTCGGAGACGGACTGGTGGAAGCCCTGGATGCCAATATAGCTGGCGGTTTGCAGTCAAAAAAAATCACTGTGGCTGGCTACGGCCGAGTCGGTGCAGGCTGCGCCTATCATCTAGCCCTGGCTGGAGCCCATGTCTCGGTCGTTGAAGCAGACCCGGTGCGAGCATTGACGGCTCACTTTGATGGCTATTCCTTGACTGACCTCACAAGCGCCCTTAAAACCAGCGACATCCTGGTCACTGCCACCGGTCAGGCAAGATTGCTTAACCAGGAGCAATACAAAATAGCCAGAGACGGTATCTATATCGCCAATGTCGGACACCTTGCCGCCGAGGTCAGCCCAGAGGCGCTGGAGCAACTTTGTAGCTCCAAAAGCTCAATTAGCCGAGGGCTCACTAGCTACGAGCTAGACAGCGACGACTACAAAAAGGACAAATCGATCTACTTGTTTACCGATGGTAACCCGGTCAATGTTGCACTTTTAACCGGATCAGATAAACCGACGATGATCCACCTTGCTACTGAGATTTTTACCTGGGACTTTATTGCTCAAAATGGACCACTGGCAAGCCTTAGCCCCGGCGAAATGGCCATCCCCGCCGCGGTCGAAAAAGCAGCAAGTAAAGTGGCTTTAGCCGCTCTTGGATATCAATTAATGTGATCTCACCAGATGAGAGCCTCTATTGGCTCTAAAATGTACTGTTGTGCAGTAAGGCTGTTGTGCAGTACAACTGCCATTAATAAACCTCAAGTTACTAGAGCAAGCAAACAGATGAATTGTCTTTTTACTTTTAAATCAGCCCGGGCTTTATCTCTATCACTGACACTGGCACTTAGCTTTAGCCTCACTGTTGGTAGTAATCTCAGCGTTCTGGCTCAGGATGAGACCAGTAGCGATGCGCCAGATGCCTCGATGGACTCGATGTGGGAAGAAGGCAACAAGTCTACTGAAACAAAAAAGACAGCTATACAAAGCAAAAGCACAAAACCCTCTGAAGAAGTGCCACAGGCAACTCAGAGCAGACAGGATTTGATGGATGCTATGTCATTACCGCTTTGTCAGCTCAGTAATTTTAAAGAGAGCGAACTGGTCAAAACATCCTGCTGGCCTGGTGTTGGTCCCTTTATGGCAGATGGCAACAGCACCGAATTGACCGATCCACAGGACAACAAGCTAAACGTCCAGGTTGATGGCGACAAACTCACTTCAGCCCAACTCCTGCTGGTAGGACAGAGTCAGGACGCGCAGGGCATCCTCAATCTTGAGATGGTATCGGACTTTATGCTCGAAGCCCTTGGTCTAAAAGGCAAACGCATAACCGAATTTAATACCTACCTCGAAAAAAACAAAGAAATTCTCACCACCGATAGCAAGTACAAGGGCGCCACACTGAGCACTGCTTCTGGTCCATATGTGATTAGCCTCAAGGGCTCTGGCGCTGGCAACAATCCCTCTTATCTTATAGAAGTACACAGCAAATCGATCAGTCCTGATCAAGTCAAAAGTCATGACCTGACAGCACTACTCAATAGCAGCAGCACTGCCCCCAAAGTAGAAGCTCAAGATGACGACACCACACCTGTCACTCCAATCAAAACACAGACTCAGACAGGCATTGCGGTACAAAACAACACCAGCAAAAAGCCTCCGGTAGTACAGTCAAAAACACCGGTCAAAACAGTTGACAGTACCACTAGTGGTACTACAAAAACGACTACACCAGTCAAGCCTGTTGCTGCCACCGAGGTCAAAACCACGCAGGCCACTCAACCAGTCTCAAGCGGCAGCGAAGACGGCATAAAGAAAGAACTGGGCGACGCCATACGGGCATGGCAGCAACACAAAAAGATGGTTTTGAGAGAAAGACAAGCCGGCGATCTCAGCAAGTATTTGACTGGTCGGGCTTTGATCAATCAAACATCTGGCGTTAAGTGGCTCATTGACCATCAAAACTATTACGAGATGACACCCAAGGGTGTGACTGTATCCAGTATCCAAAAGTTGAGCGACTCACCCAAGCGCTATTCGGTTATTGTCAACGTCAAAGAAGCTAGCAAACAAATTAAAGAGCCCGAAAAAACAGTAATCAAATCTACTGACGACTCCTACAACGTCAACTATACCCTCGAAAAAGCAGAAGACACCTGGCGCATAGCTGACTACAAATTGCTCAGCGCCACAAAAAAATAGGCTATCTGCAATCTCTGTTTGAAACGGGCTATTAGTTAGCGCCATTTTTGAGTAAAATCTTGTAAGTCCAGCCAGGGCTGACAAGAGCACGTCGTGCAAGGAAGAGGATTTATCTAAATGAGCGCTGATAAACAAGGCAAAATCAAAATGTTGGGTCCTAATCTTTGCCTGGCATTGAGTCTCGTCCTGATGCCCGGCGCCATATTTAGTGCGGCTCTGACTAGCCCCGCTTTTGCCGAATCAAGTAAAGAATCCAAGAGTGACACTGCCAACAAAAAAGACAGTGACAAAAAGGAAACTGATAAAAAAGACAGTGGCAAAGCCAGCAAAGGCGATAAAGACAAGGATAAAGGCGCTGACAAAGACGACAAGAAAAAAGAAAAAGTCGACAAGAAGGCACTAAAAGAAGAAGAGAAAGCCAAAAAAGCTGCTCAAGCCAAAGCCGAAGAAGAAGCGAAGAAATCGGGCAAGAAAGGATTTTTTGGTTTTGGCGGCAAGGCCGAAGCTAAAAACGTCAAAGACACAAAGCCCGTTGAGCCAGCCAAACCAGCACAAGCTCCGGAAGTAAAAGTCGAAGCAAAAGCAGCAGCGCCAGAAAAGAAAGCTGAAGAAAAGCTGCCAGACTTTGCTCCTGACACCGCTCTTATCAGCGTGCTCAAAGACATCAATAATATGCTCAAAGATTCAGAAGAAGTAAAGAGCATCCAGGATGAAAACGAAAAATTCATCGTCGCCTTAGCCCAGCAAGTCTTGGACAAAGCACTGAGCGATCCCAAAGTAGTAGCCAATCGCATTGTCGCCAGAGAAGACGAAAGCCGCGTCAAAAATCGCCTGACAGCAGAAAGCTGGTCTTCGGGTGACATCGAAATCAATGATAAATTTCACGGCGCGCTCTCTACCGTGTGGGCAAAACGCATTGGCGGTCTGGTGACACTGACAATCGCTGGCAATAGCAGCGCCAAAGCCCCCGATGGCAAGGCAATCAACGAATTTATTGTGGTACTGACAGCACACTCTCCAGTAGAAACAGGCTTTGATATCCAGAGCCAGAACAATGTCACATACTGGAAGGGCAAACTAGACAAAATCGCAGTCGAATCTGACTTAATCAAAAAAGCAGATGAAAGCGCTGGCGGCGAGACTCCAGAAACAGTAAAAGAAAGCGATGCCTCATCTAGTGATGGCAGCGCAAAAAAAAAATCACTGAGCCTGCCACCACTGCTCACTGAGCGCTATCGCAAGCACTACGAGCTTATTGTTTTAACAAGCGCCCGCCGCCAAAAGCTGGCCCAGGCTCTGAGCGAGCCGGGTATCACCCCCAGGCCTAGAGCTGTAATCAAACGCGTGGTCGAGATTGAAGAAATCGATGGCTCAGAAGACGGCGTCGAAACAACAATCGTCAAAAGAGTGCCGGTAGTTGCCGCTGTCAAAACCAAAGTGACTGCCGCTAAATTAGAAAACATGGAAGCAGCAGATCTCGATGAAGCTGAAAAAGACATCGAAAAAGTCGATAAAGAAGTGGCTGCTAGCGAAAATCCGAAATCAGGCAAAAGCGTAAAGGCGACCACCCAAGCGAGTACAACTGCTGGCAAAAATGAAGCTCAAAGTGCAGAAAACGAACCGGCCGTGAGCGAAAAGCCAATCGAGAAAGTAAAAGTTGCTGAAACAAAAGTAGAAAACGAAAAACCAGCTCAGCCACAAGTCAAAGCAACTGCTACTGCCAAAAGTGAAGACAATCACAAGACAGCTTTGCAAACCAAAGTAGAAAACGAAAAGCTGGCCATGGTGACGCCAAAGGCTCAAAATACTAGCACCAGAGATAGTGGCGCTGGAGAGCAAGAACAATTAAACGAACCAATCTTGCGTAAACCCAAGTCCAACAGCGTCCTGGTTTTGCCAGATCGCGCCCTGGCTGGACAGAGCATAACAGTTGCTCTATTAGACGAAAAACGCAACCCCGAGCCAAATATCGAAATCTGCTTTAACGGATTGTCACTTCAAACAGATCATAACGGTCAGGTTGTCTATCAGGTACCTGAAGACGCCACACCGGGTCGCTCTCTCAATATTGCCATGCCCTCGCGCTCCGAAGATCTGCCAGCCGTAGTCGACGTACTGCATCCGCTCAATTTTGATACCACAACTAGACAAGCCCCCAGGCTGGATCGCACCAATCCCCTTATGACCCTGGGTAAACGCACCATGGTTGTTGATGGTCATAACTTTGATGGTATGGCACAAAACAATCGCATCATCATTGATGGTGCCCTCGAAGCACAAATCATCGCTGCCTCTCCTGTGCAACTGCGCTTTACTGTGCCAGCTGGCACCCTCAGACCCGGTCCACACAGTCTCGTGGTAAGTTGCGAAGGCATGCGCTCTAACCCAGTGCCTTTTGAGTTTGCCGCAGCAGAGATACCTGCTGATGCCCAGAATGGCAAGGATGGCAGCAAACTAACAGTCAAAGTGCTTGGCACCGCGAGCAAAGTCAATGTCAAAATCATCAACCTCTCTCCTGATATCGTCAGGCTAAGCCACGATCAAGACGCTGACATCACAAGTACCGGTGGAGCGGATAACAAAGCGGTAGTCTCACTACAGCGCATCAAAAAAGGCACCTACAAACTACAGGCAGAGATAGTACTTTAAATGACAGCTAAGCTCGGTCGAGAGACCTCAAGCACTCCCATTGAGCACGCCATCCTGCCACCAGGAGCGCTACCACTTGCAGCTCGTCTGGAGCGCTACAAGCAATCAATCTCTGCCGGTCAAAAGATCAAGGAATTGATTCCCGGTGGCGTTGACAGTCCATTTAGAGCCTTTCACGAAGTGGGGGGCGAAGCCATATTTTTTGACTCGGCCAGTGGCTCTAAACTGACAGATTTAGACGGCAACGAATACATAGACTATCTGGGTGCATGGGGACCGGCTATCCTGGGTCACGCCCCTCTTGAGACAACAAAGGCACTCAGTGCCGTCATCTCCCGTGGTGCAGTATTTGGCGCGCCGCACATACTGGAGTTAGAGCTTGCTGCTCAGATTGCCAAGATAGTGCCATCTATTGAGTCTTTGCGCTTCGTCAATTCGGGCACAGAAGCGGTAATGAGTGCAGTCAGACTGGCACGCGGCTTTACTGGTAGAGACAAGATCTTGATGTTTGGCGGCGGCTACCATGGTCATTCAGACTCAGTGCTCGCTTCTACAGGACATTCTTCATCGAGTGGACTACTGGCAGCAGCCCGTGATAACACTTTGCTGGCCAAGTACAACAGTCTCAGTAGTGTCGAGGCGCTCTTTGGAGAGCACAAAGGACAAATAGCCGCCATACTGGTAGAGCCAGTCTGCGGCTCTATGGGACTGGTCAAAGCCGAGCCTGGATTTTTGGCTGGACTGAGAGAGATAGCCAGTCAAAATCAAGCACTGCTGATATTTGATGAAGTAATTACAGGCTTTAGAGTAGCCTATGGCGGCGCACAAGCGCTCTACAATATCAAGCCCGATCTGACCTGTTATGGCAAAGCTCTCGGTGGCGGCATGCCAATTGGTGCTTATGGCGGACCTCGCCACATAATGAGCAAACTAATGCCCGAAGGTGATGTCTATCAAGCCGGCACTTTTAGTGGCAACCCGGTCACCATGACTGGTGGCATCCAGACACTCAAAGCACTGGCTGACCCCCAGCTCTATAAAATCATGGAAGAGCGGGCCGCAGCACTCTTTAGTGGGCTAAAAGCAGTAATTGAAAAACACAGCTACCCGGTACAGTTAGCCCGAGAAGGCTCAATGTTTGGCATTGTCTTTAGCAAGACACCGGTCAAAAACTTTGAGCACTCAAAGTCAATAGATGCTGCCGCATATGCCAAATTTTTCCACCATTTACTGGACAATGGAGTTTATATGCCGCCATCGGCATTTGATGCTGCGCTAATATCTGTGGCGCACAGTCCTGATGACATTGCCAGCACCGTGGACAAGATGCAAAACGCCTTTAAATTTGCCTTTGCCTAAGTAAATAACAGGTCTACCATGCCACAGCTACGAGCCAGTCCAGCAAAATTTGCACTGGGCATAATATTGACCATTTTGCTAACCTGTTTTATCCAGGCACTGCATTTAGATAAGGGCTTTGCCAATATTTCGCTGCTCTATCTATTGCTTGTCTTTTCGTTGAGCATCTATGCTGGACGCGCCTGCGCTATTTTTTCAGCGGTGCTTTCATTTCTTTGTCTCAACTGGTTTTTTATTGAGCCCAGACACACTTTTACTGTGCAGTCACCAAGTGAGTGGCTCACACTTACTATGTTTTTATTGGTATCGACAATAACCGGACATTTGACGGCAAGGCTCAAAGCCAGCGAGCTTGAAGCACGTCGTATGCATTTGCGCGCCGAAAATTTAGCACTTGCTCGCGAAGTATTGATAAAAAAGCAAGCCCAGGTAGAAGCCTTAGCTCAAGCTGACCGGCTCAAAACAGCGCTTTTGTCTATGGTCAGCCACGACTTTAGAAGTCCTCTAACTGGCATAAAAGCCGCTGTCTCAGTCCTGCAAGAAGAGTCGTCAACTTTGCGACCATTTGAAAACGCAGAGTTGAAGTCACTTTTACAGGGCATCGAACAAGAAGCAGACCGCCTCAATCGTATGGTAGGCAATATCCTCGACATGTCCAAACTGGAGGCTGGTGCCTGGAGACCAATACTGGAGAGCGCTGCCATCGAAGAAATCATAGGCTCAACACTTAGTGGCTTTAGCGAAGCAGATAATGCCAGAGTGACAATCCAACTAGAGGAGCCAGTTGTCGAAGTCTTTGTCGATCCTGTACAAATCGAGCAAGTCTTAAAAAACCTGGTCGAAAACGCACTTAAATATTCTCCGCCCGAAAGCACAGTCGAAATCAAGGTCAAAACATCCGATAGCGAACTGATAATGCAAGTAATGGACCGGGGCAAGGGTATCAGTGAAGACGACAGTAATCACATATTTGATTTGTTTTTTAGGGCTAAAGCCTTAACCGAATCATCCATACCAGGTGTTGGTATTGGACTATCAATTTGCAAAGCCCTTGTCGAAGCCCATCATGGCAAAATTGAAGCCTCTCCCAGGGAGGGCGGTGGCACCACAGTCAAGGTCGTGATACCCTCTAGAAATCCAGATCATCAAGTCAGCCCGGGAGCAATCAATGAAAGTACTGGTAATTGACGACGAGCCCCAGATTAGACGAGCACTCAAGATTGGTCTTGAGCGCAATGGCTATGCAGTACAGCTGGCTGCCAC
>Ga0075163_10005919_pt1 | contig 16240 bp, 10 predicted proteins | sample JI1023141ADNA_FD_71478 | JGI IMG/M metagenome (GOLD analysis project Ga0075163, IMG submission 71478) | Wastewater effluent complex algal communities from Wisconsin, to seasonally profile nutrient transformation and Carbon sequestration -... | ecosystem: Engineered > WWTP > Effluent > Algae...
CGTGCGCTGGATGCCCGCATCGAGGTCTACACGGAGCTGGCCCCCGCCACGCCCCAGGGCACCCACCTGCCTTCCACCGAGCTGCTGCTGGACATGCACGAGGCCGCCGGTGTGCAGCTCGCACGGTTGGAGACACGGCGGGTGGACCTGCGCGATCAGCGGCGAGTCCTCGAGCGCCAACTCCAGGCCGCGCGCGCCCTGGTGCACGCGGATCCCACGCCACCCCGGTTCACCCGCGGCGTGCAGTTTGGCCTCACCGGCGTCGAAGGCGCCACTGAGGTGCTGATCGAGTACTTCGTGGAGGCGGCCCGCTGGGTGCCCGCCTACCGCCTCGACCTGGAGGGCGGCCACGCGCGCCTGCGCTTGGATGCCCTGGTGGCTCAGGCCACCGGCGAGGACTGGGCGGGCGTGACGCTCTGCCTGGGCACGGCCGATCTGGAGCGGTCCACCAGCCTGCCCACCCTCGACTCCTGGCGCATTGGTACGGCGGGGGTGGCGCGACCGGCCTTCCGCCCGCTGCCGGGGGACCTGGAGACGCTCTTTGCGGGCTACGACGCGGGCCGTTTGGCACCCAGCCGGCCCAGCGCGATGGACGACGATGAGGACACCAGCCTCCACGCCAGCCGCGACACCACCGGCACGTTCCGGGCGGAGGAGGAGACGCGCACGGTGGTGCGCTCGGCGCCCCTGCCCCGCTCGGCCCCCATGCCGCCCCCCGCGCCGCCGCCGCCACCGATGATGCTGGGCGGCGCGCCCATGCCCGCCCAGGCGCCCGGCGCAATGGCCGATATGATGCCCAGCATGCAGGCCCCCGCCCCCAAGCGCGGAGGCCCCGTATTTGGCGGTGGCGGCGGCAGCCCCCCGCCCGAGCAGGTGGATGTCACCCTCGGCGGCGCCGGACCGCCCAGCGGCGATGCCCAAAAGCGCTTTCGCTACGCATGGTTGCGCCTCCAGGGCCCCGACGAGCCGCGGCGCGGGACGCTGGTGGAGGTGGATCCCCTCACCCACCTGTGGTCGCTGGTGGAGGATCACGATGTGGCCGATCCCGAGCTGCTGCGCCGCGCGGTGACCGCCCTGCGCACCGCTCGCAGCCGCCTGCGCACCGCGCCCACCCCCGCCGGCACCCGACCCACCGATGATGGCTTTCACCACGTCTTCGCCGCGGCCGGCGCCCATGACCTGCCCACCGACGGTACGTGGCACCGCGCGGTGGTGCGCACCGACGCGGCGCCCGCCGATCCCAGCTACCGCGTGGTGCCCCGCCACAGCCGCGATGTCTTTCGGTTTTGCAGCATCCGCACACCGAGCGCGGTGCCCTACCCGGCCGGCCCCATGCAGGTCTACATCGACGGCACCTTCCGCGTGACCGCCCCCCTCACCTCCGCCGGCGGCGGGGCGCCCCTGGAGCTCAACCTGGGCCTGGAGCGCGGCGTGCGGGTGGTGGATCGCGTGACGGACGTGGGCCAGCAGGACAAGGGCCTCATGACCCACACCACCCACGTGGTGCACACGGTGACCTTGAAGGTGCGCTCGGCCCTCGCCGAGCCCGCGCCGGTGGTGGTCTACGACCGCTTGCCGGTGGTGGCCGAGGACGAAAAAGAGATTGAAGTCGCGCTGTTGGAGAGCGAGCCCGCGCTCGACCGCACCGACAAGGGGCCCGACGACGAGCGCCTGCCCGGTGGGGTGCGCTGGCGCTTCACGCTGCCGCCCCAGGGCGAGCGCACCCTGACCTGGCGCTATCGCGTGGCTTTCCCCGCCAAGGCCGAGCTCGCAGGAGGCAACCGTCGTGAGTAGCATCACCCCCATCGACCTGCCCGTCCGCCGCGTCACCGTGTTTGAAGATCGCGCCGAGGTGGTCCGCGAGGTGGAGCTCACGCTGCCCGCCGGCCGCTCGACCCTGCGCGCGGAGGATCTCAGCCCCCTCATCAGCGACGCCCACCTCACCGCCCAGCTCGCCCAGGCGGTGGAGGGGGTGCAGATCGAGGATGTCCAGCTGGAGCGCGTCCTGCGGCCCATCACCGCCGGCGGCCCGCCCAATGCGGAGCGCCGTGAGGGCCTGCTGCACGCCCTGGATGAGGCCGAGCGCACCCTGGCTCATGCGGAGCGGGCCTTCAGTCGGGCCGTGCAACGGCGCGATGCGGCGCTGCTCTTGCTGCGGCGCTTCGCCGGCCAGGCCACGCGCGCCCTCTGGAATACGGACGGCGCCGCCGGGTGGCGCGAGGGCATGGCGCGCCTGGAGGCCGCCCTGGATGCCGCCGAGCGCGCCGTGGCGGCCGCCGAGGCGGAGCGCAGCCAGGCTGCCGAGGACCACGGACGCCGGGCGGCCCTCATCCGCAACGCCGAGGATCGCCGCAGCCACCTGCGCGCCTGCCTGACGCTGCGGGTGGCCGCCGAGCAGGCCACCACCCTGCGCTTGCAGGTCATCACCGTCACCGCCTGCGCCCTCTGGCGCCCGGCCCACGAGGCCCGCCTCACTGCAGGGCGCTTGGAGTGGCAGACCTTTGCCACCGTTTGGCAGCGCACGGGCGATGACTGGGCCGGCGTGGAGCTCATCCTCAGCACCGATCGGCCGGGGGCGGGCGCCGTGTTGCCGGCGCTGGGCCAGGACGAGCTGCGCCTCCAACAGAAGGCCGTGCGCAAGCGTGTGGTGCTCGCCCACCGGGAGCAGGCGGCGCGGCGCGACGACGATGATGCGGTGCCCGGCGTCTACGATGGCGGGGAGGCCCGCGTCTTTAAGGTCGCGGATCCCGTACACATTCCGTCCGATGGGCGCCCCTGCCGAGTGGCCACCGGCGGCTTCGAGGCCCCCGCAGCGCTGGCGCTGGTGGCCCGTCCCGAGGTCAGCCCCCAGGTCTGTTGGCTGGCCCGCACCCACAATGCGGGCGCCGATCCGCTGCTGGCCGGGCCGGTGACCCTCGTGCGGGATGGCGCCTACGTGGGCGCCGGCCAGATCGACTACCTGGCCCCGGGCGAGCGCTTTGACCTGTCCTTCGGCAGCGACGATCGGTGGCGGCTGCGCGCCCGGCGCTCCCGCGACACCGAGGATCGCCTGCTGGCCCGCGCGCGCACCCACTTCGTCACCCATGTGGAGCTGCGCTACGCGGGTGCCGAGGCCGCTCAAGCCGAGGTGGTGCTGCGCTTGCCCATCAGCGAGATCGAGCAGCTCAAGGTGGTGCCCTCCAAGCAGTGGTGCACCGAGGGCCTGCCGCGGCCCGATGCCGACGGCCATGTGGTCTTCCCGGTGACGCTGCAACCCGGCGATCGCAAAGAGCTTTCGCTGGGGTTCTACTTCGAGACGTCTGGGGACGTGGTGCTGCCCGATCCCTGGTAGCCGAGGGCGTCGCGCAACGCGTGCTCGCTGGGCAGGGCGAGCTGGCGGGCCACCGTGTCGGCGTCCACCGCGCGGGCCCGCGCCAGGCAGTCGAGCACCTCGGGGCCCACCGCGCCGGTCAGCACGAAGTGCACCTTGGCCAGGTTGTAGAGCACGATCGCGTCCATGCGATCGCCCACCACACAGGCCTCCAACAACGGCAGGGCATCGGCGGGCCGGTTCTCCAGCAACGCCGGCAAGGTGGCCAGGCAGATGCGGGCGATGCGCACCAGCGGCGGGGGCCCACCGGCCACCACGGCGTTGAGCAGCGCGGCCGCCTCGCGGCTGCGACCCGCCTTCACATGGGCGATGGCCTGGTAGTAGCGCGCCGGGTGGGCCAGGCTGGGCGCCAGCTCCGCCACCGTGGCCATGCCCTGAATGAGCGCGCCCAGGCGGTCGGTGCCCACCCGCGGCGGGGCCATCCGGCGCGCCACGTCCCGCAGATCCACCCCATCCACCCGGTCGGCGTCGTGCCAGTCGCGCAGCTCGTCCACCAGCTCCGCCCCGCGGCGCCGCTGGGCCCCCGGATCGGAGATGGGCGCCTGCTGCACCGCCAGGCCATCGCCGTAGTCGTGCAGGAACTCCGCCTTGAGGATGGCGTAGAGCACCTGCCCGAGCTGGTCGAGGTCGGCGTTCTGCAAGCGCGCCGAAAGGCGAGCAAAATCGGGGAGATCCTCGGGCAGGCACGCATCGGCGTCGTCGAAGGCGAAGGCCTCATCCGCCGCCCAGCGGTGCAGCACGAGCTGCTTGCGCAGCGAGGCGTAGAACCGGGCGCACCGTCGACAGGTGGCCAGGTGGGCGTGCACGGCATCGGCCCGCCAGCCCGCCAGCGCACCGTCCAGCAGGACCACCAGATCGTCGGCCACCTGCTCGCAGCCGAGCGCATCCATCGCGCTGACGCCCACCCGCACCTCCCCACCAAGAGCGGCGCCAGGGTAGCCGGCCCGCACGCCGGACGCCACCAATGGCCCGGGCCACTGGGCGCCTCAAGCGCGCGTGGCTTCCAGCTCCGCCTGAAGCTGCGGCCCATCCAGGTTCACGCCGATCAACACGAGCGTGGTGGCCGGCACCTCGTCGGCCCGCCAGGCCCGCGCGGCCTCCAACGAGAAGAGATCGTGCACCCCTTGCAGCACCACCCGCCGCGGCGGCCGGCGCCCGGTATGCACCAGGCCCTTGTAGCGATAGAGGTCGTACGGCCGGGTGCGCGCCAGCCGGCGGATCCAGGCCCGCACCCGCCGCAGGTCGTGAGGACCGGGATCGGTGAGCACCACGCTGGTGAAGTCCTCGTGCACATGGCGGGCAGCGGGCACCAGGCGCACCCGAGAAAAGGCATCGAGATCAAGCACGTGCGCCGGGTCGACCTGGCCGTGCAGCGCGCGGATGCGGGTGGCCATCGGGTTGGCCGCGGCCAACTGCGCCTCCACCTCTGCGGCCACCTCGGGGGTCACCAGGTCGGTCTTGCTCACCACCAACACGTCGGCGAGGGCCACCTGGGCCTGGGCGGTGGGGCTGTTGGCCAGGTCCACCCGGATCTGGCGCGCGTCGGCCACCGTGACCACGGCGTCCACCCGGAAGGCGGCCGCCACGTCGTCGTCGCCACAAAACGTCTCCACGATGGCCCCCGGCTCGGCCATGCCGGTGGTCTCCAACAGCACCCGGTCGAAGTCGATGGTGCCGGCCACCCGGGCGGCCACCAGCGATCGAAAGGTGTGCCGCAAGTCACCCTGCACCGCGCAGCAGATGCAGCCCAGCACCGTGCGCACCATGCCGGGGGCGATCTCGTCGAGCAGCTCGGTGTCGATACGGGCGGCGCCAAACTCGTTCTCCACCACCACCACCCGCTCGGCGTCGATGTGGCGCAGCACGTGCCGCAGCAGCGTGGTCTTGCCCGCCCCCAGAAAGCCCGTCAGCACCGTCACCGGCGTCGGCTCATCACCCCGCTGCGCCATCGTCCACCTCCAGCCCCAATGCCCGGGCCACGAGGGCCTTGTGGGCATAGAACCCCACGAGATCACTGTCTTTTCCGCCCCGCGGACGGGGGTGCACAAAGCGACCGATGCGCCCATTCAAGGCGTGGCGGCCCTCGTGCTGCACCACCCAACGAATCTCCTCGTAGTCGTCGCACACCGCCGCGCGCAGGCGCGGGTCGTCGAGGTCGAAGGCCGCTGCACAGAGCACCCGCGAGCGGGACTCGGCGGCGTCCTCGAAGGTGCGGCCCACCACCACCAGCCGATCGAGCTTCTCGAGGAGGTGGCTGTCCTCAAACTCGGTGACCTCCAGGTCGGCCGGGGTAAACGCCGTGATCGCCATCGTTTCCTTCAGCCGCCAGCGCCCATCGGCCGTGGCCACCAGCGACACCACCTTGAGCTCCCAGTCGCCAAAATCGGGGGCCTGGCGCGCATCGGGCCGGCGGCCCAGGAAGCGCTCCACCGTGTGGCCGGCCCAGCCCTTGTTGCGCTGACCGCCCAGCCAGACGGTGATGCCGTAGGAGTCCGCCAGGGGTCGCAGGTCCTGGCCAACGAGGGCTTGCAGGCGCGCGAGGGCCTCGGCGCGGGGCAGCGGCGCGGCGGGCTGGAGGAGGTCGAGCTGGTCCATGGGCGTCGCTTTGAGATCAACCGGGGCCGTGGAGCGCACCCTGAACGCGAACCGCCCGCCTGCACAAGGGGCTTGCGACGGCCCGCCGGACGAGTATGCTCGGCGCGCCTGCGAGAGGAGACAGATGAGCATGCAGATCAAGTACTTCGCAATCCTGGCCCTGGCCCTGGCCGCCTGTGACTCCAAGCCCGGTGCCCAGGCCCCCGCCAGCGGCGCCGCCGCGGCCGCCCCCAAGAGCGCCGCCGCGGCACCCAAGACCGAGGCCGCTGCCGCCCCCAAGACCGAGGCCGCGGCCGCCCCGATGACCGACGCCGCGGCCCCCGCCAGCGCCGCCGTCGCCCCAGCCACGGCTGACACCGGCATGGGCACCGCGGCCCCCACCGGCGACCTGCTCGATCCCAGCAAGGCCACCGAGACGGCGCCCGACAAGTTTGCCGTGCGCTTGGAGACCACCAAGGGCGAGATCATCATCGATGTGGACCGCGCCCTCGCCCCCAAGGGTGCGGATCGCTTCTACAATTTGGTGAAGATCGGCTACTACAACGACGTGGCCTTCTTCCGGGTGATCGACGGCTTCATGGCCCAGATCGGCATCCATGGCGACGGCAAGGTCAACGAGGTGTGGCGCAACGCCCGCATCGACGACGACGCCGTCAAGGGCAGCAACACCCCCGGCATGGTGACCTTCGCCACCGCCGGGCCCAACACCCGCACCACCCAGTTCTTCATCAACTTTGCCGACAACAACCGCCTCGATGGCATGGGCTTCGCGCCCTTCGGCAAGGTGCGCGACATGAAGGTCGTGGAGCTGCTCTACAAGGGCTACGGCGAGGGCGCGCCCCGCGGTGCCGGCCCCGACCAGGGCCGCCTGCAGTCGGAGGGCAATCCGTACCTCCGCGCGCAGTTCCCCCAGCTCGACTACATCAAGTCGGCCACGATCCTGTAGGTCTGTCGGAACCGCTCCGCCTGCGCCCGGGGTGGCCGTGGTCACCGCGGCGCCCACCCCCGAGGTGCCTCATGAAGCCCGTCGAAGTGGTGCTCATCACGCCCCCACCCGCCGACCAGCGGGTCAGCCGGGGCGCCCGCTTTCCCGCCGAGGGCGAGCGCAAGACCCGCTACAGCCTGCCCACCCAGCTGCGCTCGCCTTCTCCGGTGGGCTACCGCACGCGCCTGTCCTTCACCCGCGCCGAAGCCGAGGAGGCGGTGCAGCTGCTGGCCATGACGCGGCCCACCGGCTTCGCGCCCACCGCGCCCATCACCGAGCGGGCGCTCTTTGAGGAGTGCAGCCTGGGCGTCTTGGCGGCCCGGCAGTCCACCAACTTCCGCGGCTTTCGCCAGGTGACCCTGGGGCCGGAGAAATCCGAGGAAGTTCAGGCACTTCTGGCGCGCTTGCAAGGTCGAGAGGCCGAGCCCTTGGCGGGTGCGGCCTACACCCACTTGGTGCTGGGGCGGCCCTACCGCAACCCCTTCACCATGCTGCTGACGTTGGTGGGGCACCGCCCCGGCCTCTCGCCGGTGTCGGTGGCGGCGCGCCTGTTTCAGAAGCGGCTGCGGTTCATCGACGACATCCCCACCATCGGCTACCTGCCCCACCTGCACGTCGGCATCCTGGCGGACGCCATGGAGCGCGCGGCGGTGGTGGCCTCCGCGGGCGAGCGGCGAGGCCTGGGGTTCATGGCGCCCTTCTGTGGCGGCGCCCGCAAGCAGAACAAGGCCGCCATTCGGGCGCTGGAGCGGCTGTGCGGCCTGACCTCCATGGAGCGCGCCGCCGGCATGTCGCTGGCGCTGGCAGTCCAAGTGGGCGGCGCGCTGCCCGGCGAGCGCATTGCGCTCTCACCGGAGACCGCACGCCGTATCGGCGCGAACGTGCTGTCCTTTCGCAGCGAGCGCATCCAGCCCGGCGTCAACCAGGAGGAGACGGCGCCCACCCCCTACCAGGGTCGGCAGGACATGGACGTCTCCCCCGCCCTCACCGAGATGGCGGGCCGCGCTGGCTACAACGCCTTCACCCACTGGATCCCGGTGGACCGCACCCGCTCCAAGGACCTGTTGCTGCTCGACCGCATCGACGTCCTCACCCCCGGGGGCAAGGCGCGGCTGCGGGCCATCCGCGGCAACAACAACGCCATCACCGACCGCGTGATCAAAGAGATGCCCATCTGGGCCGACCTGCCCACCGGCCGCGCCTTCAGCCGCAACGCCGAGCGCGGCCGCAAGGCCTTCGCGCTCGTGGGCCAGCGCATCTACATCGGCGGCTTGAGCCAGCCCGAGGTCACCGAAGCCGGGCTCGACTGGCTGGCCACCGTGCGCGCCGTGGGGGCCGCCGCCTCCCGCAGCGCCCTCTACGCCGAGCTCATGGGTGCCACCGAGATCCCCGAGGATTGCGACCTGCTGGCCGGCGTCTGCCTGATGGCGGGCCCGGTCAACCAGAACGACATCGGCAAGACCCACTACGGCATGCCCGATCTGCTGGCGGAGACGTGGCCCACCCGCCAGCCCACCTCGCTGCTGGTGTGGACGCTCAAGGCCAAGACGGTGGCCGATCCCATCGGCAACGAAGAGCAGCTGCTCAACGAGAAGCGCAAGGGTGCGCTGGTGGATTTGCGCCCCGGCCCCCACGAGGTCATCGAGGTCGCCCGGGGCGGGCGGCGGGCGCCGATGCGCCAAAAAGGCAAGCAGATCAACGAGGAGCGCGCCTTCGGCGACCAGGGCAACTTCGTCAGCGACCCCAACGGCCGCGGCATTCCCGGCAACGAGGGCGTGGCCTGGCCGGGGGGCGACGAGCTGGTCTGGCAATAGCCGCCAGCGCTGCCCAGGCGGCTTGAAGGTCTCATCGCGGCCGTTGCAAGGCCTTTTCATGCCGTTCGGACCCCCCAAGAGGCCGTTGCAAGGCCTCGTAACCCCACCGCGGGGTCCCGCCCAGCCTTTACGAGGCCTCGTCACCCCACCGCGGGGTCCCTCCCGGCGGTTGCAAGGCCTCGTAACCCCACCGCGGGGTCCCTCCCGGCCGTTGCAACGCCTTGCAACGGCACCGCGGGGTCCCTCGCGGCCGTTGCGAGCCCTTGCAACGGCACGCTGGGGTCCAAAGGTGGCCAACCGCACCCTCCCGTAGGTCCAGGGGAGCATCGGCTCGGCTGCGCCTCACCGCCCAGGTCGTCCGCCCGGGGGGGACCCAGGCCGTCGGCTTCGGCAGGGTCGGCCAGGCCGCGGTGCAGGGCGTCGCGATGCACGGTCGAGCGGACCCCCCGGTGGGCGCACACTTCGCGGACCCCTTGACCCGCAGCCCCCAAAGATCGGAATGGAGCACCCATGAAGGACGCCTGGCACCCCCGACTCTCTGCCCCCGACCTCGTGCACCACCTCCAGCGCCTCCGCGCGGAGGGCCACCTGGGCGAGGCCATCCTGGCCCACGATCTGCCGCGCTTGCGGGCCAACCTGGCCGCGCTGGTGGCGGCGTTTCCCGCCCGCACGCTGCATGCGGTGGCCATCAAGGCCAACCCGCTCGTGGGCCTGCTGCGGGTGGTGGTGGAGGCCGGGCCGACCCTGGGCCTGGAGGCCGCCTCCATCGAGGAGGTCCACCTCGCGCTGGCCGCCGGCTGTCCGCCCCACCGGATCGTCTACGACTCACCGGGCAAGACCCGCGAAGAGCTCGCCGAGGCCCTGCACCTCGGGGTGCGCCTCAACGCCGACAATCGGGAAGAGCTCAATCGAATCGCGGCCTTGCTGCCCGCTCGGGGGGCCGCGCCCATCGGGGTGCGCGTCAACCCGGCCGTCGGTCAGGGCGCCATCGCCCACACCAGCGTGGCCGGTCCTGGCTCGCGCTTTGGTGTCGCGGTGGAATCCGTGCCGGGCCTGCTGGCCGACTTCCCGTTCCTCCAGGGCCTGCACGTGCACGTGGGCTCCCAGGGGTGCCCGCTGCCCCAGCTCGTGGAGGGCGTGGCGCGTATCGCACGTCTGGCCGACAGCTTCGGCGACCGCATCACCACCCTCGACATCGGCGGCGGCCTGCCCACCTCCTACCGCTCCGATACACCGCCCCCGTCGCCCTTTGCCTATGCGGACGCCTTGCGCGACGCCCTGCCCACGCTCTTTGATGGCCAGCGCGAGCTGGTCACGGAGTTGGGTCGGGCGCTCTTGGCCGGGGTCGGCTTCGCCGTGAGCCCGGTGGAATACGTCAAGGAAATCAATGGGATCCCCACCGCGGTCATCCGCCTGGGGGCCGATCTGCTGCTGCGCCCGGCCTACCGCTCCGAGGAGTGGAAGCACGAGTTCCTGGTCTTCGATGCCGACGGCCACCTGCGCACCGGCCCCCTGGTGCCGGTGAAGATCGCCGGCCCGCTGTGCTTTGCCGGGGACGTCATCGGCGAGACGCAGCTGCCCGCGGTGCAGCCTGGCGATCTGGTGGTCATCCGCGACACCGGCGCCTACACGATGGGCATGTGGTCGCGGCACTGCTCCCGCGGCATGCCGCTGGTGCTGGGGCTGGAGGCCGAGGGGACGTCGGTGCTCCGCCGACGCGAGACGCCCGCCGATATCGTGCGCTTCTGGAGTTGAGTCGGTTCGCGGGCTGCGGTCGGTGGTTGGGGGATTGCCCCGCTCCACCCCATCGGGTATCCCTGGCCGGTGGACTCCATTCTCCTGATCGAGAGCCGGTTTGAGGAGGCGCACCCGCGCTTCTTCGACGACCTGTGCGCCACCCGGGACACCGGCCCACTGCGACGCTTTGCCCTGCGCTGGGTGGGCGATCCGCGGCCCTGGGCGCGCGGCATGCTGCGCGACTACATCGCCGACGGCTGCACGCGGCCGGGTCACCGCTGCCTGGTGAAGGCGCTCTACAAGGCGGTGGAGGCGGCCGACGACCGGGAGTTGCTGGGCCGGTTCATGGCGGTGTTCGATCGCTGGGCGCCCCGCACGCTGCGGGAGGTGGAGTACTGGGATTGGCGGGTGGGCGCCATGACCACCACCGCCCTGCTCCAGGCCGATCCGCAGGTGCCGGCCAGCGTGGTGCGGGCCGAGAAGCTGGGCCAGTTCACGCGGCGCACCCGGCTCTACCTCGCACGGCGTGCGCTGCGCACCCTGCGCCACCTCGGCTTCCGCGATCTCACCGCCTACCGCGAGGCCGCTGCGGCCGCCCTGCGGCTGTACCAAGACGAGCACCTGCAAACCCCCGAGCGCCTGCTGGACGCGTGGGGCCTGCACCACCTGTTGTATGGCCGCTCGCCGGTGCTCAATCGCCGGGTGACGGGCACGGTGGTGCGGTCCGGGCGCGCGCTGGCCGAGTTGGAGCCCGCCCCGCTGCACCCCACCGCCTGGGCGGAGGCCGCCGGCGCCCCCGTGCTGCTGGGCCTGCTGGCCGAGGCCGACGCTGGCATCGTGCGGGGCTGGGCGCTCACCCTGCTGCGGCGCCACCACGCCGAGGTGCTGGCCACGCTGGACTTCGCCTCCTGCCGCGCGCTGCTCCTCAGCCCCTACGAAGAGGCCCAGCAGGTGGGGGCCGAGCGCCTGCCCCACCTCCCGGATTTGGGTCGCCTGCCGGTGGCCCAGTGGCTGGATCTCCTGAATGCTCGGGGGCCGGTGGCGGTGCAGGCAGTGGTCCTACTGGCCTCGCACTGGGTTGATCCGCAAAGACTTTCGCTTGCCGAGTGCATCCGCATCGCGCGGCTCCCTGCCGCCCCCGTGGCCGAGCTGGGGCTGGGTTGGGCGCGTGCCATCGGCATCCATGGGCTCGCGGCACTGGAAGCAGCGCTGCCCCTGGGCGGCGCCCGCGTGGAGACGGTGCGCACGGCCGCCGCCGATTGGCTCGCGGCGACGCTCCTGACCTCGACCCATGCCACGCCGCTGCATGTGCGCGAGCTCATCGACGCGCCCCATGCCGATGTGCGCGCGCGCGGCCTGACCCTGCTCGACCACGAGCGCTTCCGCGATGCGGACGTCCTGTGGCTGGCGCTGCCGGAGACCACGTTTGCGGACGTGCGCCGGCACCTGCTGCGCCACCTCAAGGCCCGCCGCCTCACGGTGGATGCCCAGCGCCAGGTCTGGGCCGACACCCTGCTCGCGCTGGGCAGCGGAGGGCGCGCCCGCGATGCGGCGCTGCGCCAGATCGGCCACCGCCTGGAGCACCACCCTGCCGAAGCCCCCGGGCTCCTGCGCCTGCTCGCCGTCGCCCTGCGCGGCGTCTCGGCCCCCGATCAGCGCCGCGCCCTGGCCGTCCTGGCCCAGGCCCTGGTGCGCCGCCCCGAGCTGCGGCCCGCGGTGGCCGCCCACCTGCCCGAAATCGGCCTGTTCCCGGAGGCCGCATGAGGTTCGACCTCGCCTACCTCGGGCAGAGCGAAATCAAGTCCATCGCCGGCGGCGTCGCGCTCAGTTTTGCGCCCAACCTCACGCGATCACAGGTCTTTTTCGACGGCTCCCTGCGCCATCCGGTCCGCTTCCGCGAGGCCATCTCGGCCCTGCACGCGGTGGTGGTGGGTGATCTCCGCATCCAGCCGCGGGACCGCTCGGCCTGGCTGGCCTGGAAGGCGGAGCAGATACGCAGCGATGCCGCCCTGCGGCAGCGGCTGGTGGCGGAAGGTCAACAGAAGCTGCTGGAGGCCACCGCGCAGGTCCCGCCCGATCTGGAGCTGCAGTTCTATCGGCAGCACGGTCTGTACTGGCAGAAGCGGGTGCAGTGGGCCAACGAGCTCTCCCGCGAAGACCCAGAGCTCTTCCGCCACCTCGTACCCTGCGACCCCGTGGTGACCGTGGCGGACGACGTGGTGTTTTTCGAGTGTTTCTCAAAGGATGAGTCCAGCTACGGCCTGTTGACCGTCAACCGCGACGCCTTTGGGGGCGGCGACGGGGGGCGGGGCACCACCAACGTGGACTACTCGCTCGGCCTCTACAGCCACTTCCAAACGCTGCGCACCTACCGACCCACGCGGCTCCAGGTGGATCCCACCGGCTTTGAGGTGAAGGTGGAGGGCCGGGGGGACTATCGCGAGCAGAAGATCGACCTGCCCGCCTCGTGGCTGCGCGGCTTTGGCCAGATCGGAGCGGCCACCTGCCTGCCCACCCGCGCGGTGCCGCTCAGTGTGGAGGTGGTGCACGGTCTGTTGGCCTGGCTGAAGCGCAACCGCGAAAAGACCGGGCCGCGGGCGCTGCGGTTTGAGCTCAAGCCCGGCCACGCGCCGGAGGTGGTCATCGAGCCGTGGGATGTGCGCCTCACCAGCCACGGCACGCGTTATGCCGGCCCACGGGCCGAGACCATCAAGGTGTGGGGCCGCCGTCGGCTCATGGCCCTCGCGCGGGTGTTGCCCCTGGCCGAAGGCTTCGACGTGCACCTGCTCGGCAGCGGCCTGCCCAGCATCTGGGTGGCCCGCATGGGTGAGATGAGCTTCCAGCTCGCGCTGTCGGGCTGGACGGCCAACGACTGGTCCGGCGGCGCGCGGTTGGACCTGCTGGCCGGCAGTGGTCAGGTCAGCAGCAGCGCGGTGGCGCGGCTGGAGAAGGCGCTGGTGGTGACCCCCGCGGCCACCCGCGCCCAGATCGAAGCGGCGGTGCCGGTGGAGCAGCTGGGGGGCGCTTTGCACCAGTTGGCCCAGGAAGGCCAGGTCATCTACGACTTTGCGGCCGCGCGCTATCGCCACCGCTCGGTCATGCCGGCCGCCCTGACCCCCTCGGTGCTCGGGCTGGAGTCGGAGGAGGTGGTGGAGGGCCGCCGCCTGCACCGCTCGGGGGCGGTGGAGATCGGCCGCGAGCTCAGCCTCGATCGCAATCGACTCTCGGTGGCGCGTGTGGCGGGCACCCGCTGCGAAGCCCTGGTGGACCCGGACGGGGTCTTGACCCGGGCGCGCTGCACCTGCAAGTTCTTCCACGCTCACTGCCTCCGCAGCGGACCGTGTCGCCACTTATTGGCGCTGCGGCTGCAGGTGGAGGGTATGGTATGAGTGTGTGTTCTCGTCCCGGAGAGGCGAGCCACCGACTCGAGCCCTTCAGTGTGCGGTGTTCCGCCGCGCCCGAGTTCGGTGTCTCATGCATCCCCGCGCCCGATGCGCTTGGGGCGCCTTATCTCCCCTGGCTGCCGCTCCTGAGGCGACTCAAGAGTCCAGCGGCAGCCAGGGGAGTCGGCGCCTGGGTGATCGGACGCGGTCCACGGCTTGAAGTCGGGCCGGTGGCTCGCCTCACCGGGATGAGACCATGAGTTTCTGGCAGCGCGTGAAGCGCTTTTTCACCGGGGCACCCGAGGCCCCGGAGGCCGCACCGCCCGCGGACGCCGGAACTGCCCCGGGGCCATCCCCCGCGCCGCCCGGGCCTGCCGTCGCCGGGTCCAGTGCACCCGCCGCGCCGCCCGCTCCGCGCAAGCACCCCTATCAAGCCAACGAAATCATGGGGTTAAGCGCCGCCTCCCTGCGGCGGCGCGCCCTGCGGATCACGCCCTGGCGCACCGCGTGGATCGGCCGAACCGACGTCATTCCGCCGGCCAGCGACGAGCGCACCGCGCTGATCGACCGCGGCCTGGTCTTGCGGGGTCTGCTGACCGAGGCCCAGCTCGAGCAGATCCACCAGGTGGGGGATCTTTGGCTGGCCCACCGCGAAGCGGTGACCCTCGCGCGGCTGCGGGCCGTGGGCAACGCCCAGGCCGCCCTCGACCAGCTCCGGCAGTCGCGGGTGGACCGCAAGCAGGAGAAGCAGCGCCTCGCCGCCGAGCGCGACGCGACCCACCGCCAGCGGGTGATCCAGCGGCGCGCCCATGACATCGTGTATCTGGGCCCGGGTGTCAGTGGTCGCTTGAACGACCGGCGCAGCCATGTGGAGGCCCTGACGGCGGCCGGCCTGCCGGTGCTGGCGAGCCCCCAGGACCTGGCGACCGCGCTTGAGCTGAGCATCCCCCGCCTGCGCTGGTTGTGCCACCACACCGAGGCGTCGGCCAGTGTGCACTACCACTGGTTTGAGGTGCCCAAGCGGTCGGGCGGGGTGCGCCTGCTCGCTGCCCCCAAGCCCGAGATCGCGCGCTGCCAGGCCTGGATCCGCACCCAAATCCTCGATCGCCTGCCGGTGGAGCCCCCCGCCCACGGCTTTGTGGCCGGACGCTCGACGGTGACCAACGCCCGGCCCCACGTGGGCGCGGGGGTCGTCGTCAACCTGGATGTGGAGGACTTCTTCCCCACCATCACCTTCCCCCGCGTGCGGGGGGTGTTCCGGCGGCTGGGTTACTCGCCCGCCGTGGCCACGCTGCTCGCGCTGCTCTGCACCGAGTGTCCGCGCCGGCCCATGACGCTGGCGGGCCGCACTCTGTGGGCGGCCGTGGGCCCGCGCGCCCTGCCGCAAGGCGCCTGCACCAGCCCCGCGCTCTCCAACCAGGTCGCGCGCCACCTCGACCGTCGCCTCACCGGGATGACGGCCCGCCACGGCTGGGCCTGGACGCGCTACGCCGACGACCTGACCTTCTCGGCGTCGGTGGAAAACACCAAGGATATCGGGCGCTTGATGGCGTCGGTGCGCCACATCCTGGCCGAAGAGGGCTTCGTGCTGCACCCCCGCAAGGGGCGCGTGCAACACCGGGGATCCCAGCAGACCGTCACGGGCATCGTGGTCAATGACCACCCTGCGCTGCCGCGGACGGAGGTGCGCCGCCTCCGGGCCATCCTCCACCAGGCGCGGCGTGATGGGCTGGCGGCTCAGAACCGCGAGAATCGGCCGCACTTTGAGGCCTGGCTGCGGGGCAAGCTGGCCTATCTGGCCATGGTGGATCCCGAGAAGGGCCGCCCGATGTTGGCCGAGCTGGACGCACTGGTGGGGCGCGCGCCCAGGGCCGAGCGGCTCTAAAAACGCCGCAGTTTCAAGTACTTCCCGACCGGATCAGGGCACCACAACACAGGTGTCGGGGTACTCGGGCCCGAGGCCGTCGGTGGTCACGGCGCTCTGGCCATTGCGGATCTGGTGCAGCTCCAGGAAGCGATAGCCCCAGTCGGTGACCCCGGGCGGCGGGACGTGGCCGCCGGTGTGCTCGCAGGTCACCACCACGTGGCCGTCGGCGCGCAGGTCGTCGCGGAAGAGGTAGGTGGACTCCTGGAAGTTGATGACCCCGCCGTACTGATCAGTGGGTCCACCCCACGCGAGCAGCACCGGCAAGCGGTAGGCCGGGGTCTGGTAGCGCAGCAGCTGGTTCACCCCACCACTCATGATCAGCGCGGCGGTCAGATACTCCGCTCGGTGGGTGACCAGGTAGCTCGACCACAGCGCGCCCGCGCTGAAGCCGGTGGTGTAGGTGCGGGTGCGGTCGAGGCCATACTGGCT
>Ga0075163_10005920_pt1 | contig 16240 bp, 17 predicted proteins | sample JI1023141ADNA_FD_71478 | JGI IMG/M metagenome (GOLD analysis project Ga0075163, IMG submission 71478) | Wastewater effluent complex algal communities from Wisconsin, to seasonally profile nutrient transformation and Carbon sequestration -... | ecosystem: Engineered > WWTP > Effluent > Algae...
TCGCGCACCAACGTCAGACAATGGTCGCGCGACGTGGCGCCGCGCAGGTCCAGGCCGGTCAGGCTGAGACCGGTGGCGGTGAGGTGGACGTGACTGTCCACGAACGCGGGGGCGACGAAGGCGCCGTCCAGATCGACGACGTCGGCGTCGGGGAACTCGGCGCGGGCGGTGTCATCGGCGCCCAGCCACATCACCGTCCCGTCGGGACCGTCGCCGAACGCGATGGCGGTGGCGTCGGGGGCGGCAGGGCTGTGCACCCGTCCATTGATCAGCAGAGTCGTCACGAAGGTGACAGGTTAATCGGCGGTGGGGGTCCGCTGCTCCACCGAGGTCGGTTCGGTGTCGACGACGTCGATGACCTCGCCGTCGACATAATCGGTGCGGCCGGGCGCCCGGTAGCCGGCGTAGCCCGCCGAATACGTCATGACCAGCGGAGTGGCGCCGGCCAGCCGCTTACCGATCGCCGCGACCGCGACCGGGCGCGCAATGCGCCGGGTCGGGGGCATCAGCAGCAACGCACCCAACACCGAGCTGGCCAGACCGGGGATCACCACCAGGACTGCGCCGAGCGCGACCAGTGCGCTGTCGGTGGCCAGCTCTCCGGAGGAGGAGCGCGCGTTCAGCGCCGCCTGCAGACGTCGGATATGCCGGGCGATCTGGGAACCGGCCACCGCCAGCCCGACCGCGAACGTGGCCAGCACCGCCAGTACCGTCCAGCCGAACCCGATGGTCGACACCAGGGCGACCAGCACCGCCAGCTCGACCAACAGGTACACCCCGAACAACCGCTTTGCCATATCGGGACAACGCACGAGCCACCGGAAGGGTTCCAGCCTCGACTCGGACTAGGGTTCGCCGACCGGCACGACCTCGATCGCGGCGTGCACCTTGTCCACGCCGCCGCGGATCAGGGCCTGCGGAATCCACCACCAGGCGTGCCACCAGTAGCGCCGGGTGACCATGTCGAAGACCCGCCGAGTCTCCGATTTCGGCAGATTACGCGCGACGGCCTCGACCGGTTCCCCCTTCACCTTGCCCAGCACCCCGCACTTCTGGATGGTGACCCGCGGGGTGTTGTTGATCCTCTTGGTCTTCCACGAACCGTCGTCGGTGCTGATCAGCAGCTTGCCCTCGTGCGGCACGCCCCACACCGGGGTCGGCTTGGGCCGGCCGTCCTTGGTGAAGGTGGTCAGCAGCAGGTACTTCTCGCGGTAGACCTCATCGAATGTCGCAGCCATGACCCCATCAGAACACGACGGTCTCGTTGTCGTGCCGGACCACCCGGTCCTGGCAGTGCCAGAGCACCGCCCGTGACAGCACCGCCCGCTCGACGTCGGCGCCGAGGCGCACCAGGTCCTCCACGGTGTGGGTGTGGTCGATGCGGACGACGTCTTGCTCGATGATCGGGCCCTCGTCGAGGTTCTCGGTGACGTAATGCGCCGTCGCCCCTACCAGTTTGACGCCGCGCTCCTTGGCACGCCGATAAGTGTTCGCGCCGATGAACGCCGGCAGGAACGAATGGTGGATGTTGATCAACGGGGCTCCCACCGCGTCCAGAAACTCGGGGGTGACGATCTGCATGTACCGGGCGAGCACCACCAGATCGACGTTGCCGCGCAACAGCTCCAGTTGACGCGCCTCGGCCGCGGCGCGGGTGTCCCTGGTCGCCGGGATGTGCACGAAAGGAACACCGAAGGGCCGGACCTGCTCTGCCAAATCGGGATGGTTGGCGATGACCATCACCACCGACATGTCGAGTTCGCCCCGGCGGTTGCGCCACAGCAGGTCCAGCAGGCAGTGGTCGGCGGTGGACGCCAGGATCGCGACCCGTTTCGGTGTGGCGGCGGCGGTGAACCGGTGATCCATCTCGAACTCCGGCGCGATCCGAGCGGCGAATTCGCGTTCCAGCTCGGCGCCCGCGGCTGCCAGGCCCGGCAGGTGAAAGACCGTGCGCTGCAGGAATACTCCGCCCTCGGCCTCGGTGGAATGCTGATCCAGCGAGATGATGTTGGCGCCGGCGGCGGTCAGGAACGTCGATACCGCGGCGACGATGCCGGGACTGTCCGGGCAACGCAGCAGCAGCCGGCCGATGTCCTTGTGACGAACGGACGTCGAGGAACCAGCGGGATAACTTCCGGTCATCGTCAGTCGGCCGCGCGCAGCTCCAGCGCGAGGTTGTTCTTCATGCCGCCGCGCAGTTTGGAGAACAGGGTGAAGACCTTGCCGATCAGGCCGTAGCGCCTGCCGATTCCGTCGTAGACCCGGCCGACCTCGGACTGGTCCAAGATCGCCGCCACCGCCTCCACGTCCTCACTCTTGGGGTTGCCGCTGCGATCGCAGACCGCCACCGTCACCCGGGGGGTGTTGCGAATCCGCTTGACTTTCCAGGCCTTCGCCTGGGTGATGGCCAGCAGCCGGTCACCGTCGGGGACGGCCCAGATGGCGGTCGGCTTGGGCCTGCCGTCCTTGGTGAAGGTGGTGAGCAGGACATAGTCGGCGGTGGCGACATCGGCGAAGGTGAGAGCCATGGGGCAATCCTATGTGCACTTCGCGCACGGGTCAGCCTTCCAACTCCCCCTCGGTCTCCAACAGCACCTGCTTGAGTCCGTCGAGCGTGGCCGGGTCCGGGGCCGCCCACATACCGCGCCCGGCCGCCTCCAGCAGGCGCTCGGCCATCCCGTGCAGCGCCCAGGGATTGGACTCGTTCATGAACTTGCGGTTCTCGTCGTCGAGCACGTAGCTCTGGCTGAGCTGCTCGTACATCCAGTCCGCCATCACGTGCGCGGTCGCGTCGTAGCCGAACAGGTAGTCCACGGTGGCGGCCATCTCGAAGGCGCCCTTGTAACCGTGCCGGCGCATCGCGTTGATCCAGCGCGGGTTGACCACCCGCGCCCGGAAGACCCGGGTGGTCTCCTCGTTGAGGGTGCGGGTGCGCACGGCGTCGGGACGGGTGTTGTCACCGATATAGGCGGCGGGGTCCTTACCGGTGAGCGCGCGCACGGTCGCGATCATGCCGCCGTGGTACTGGAAATAGTCGTCGGAGTCGGCAATATCGTGCTCGCGGGTGTCGGTGTTCTTGGCCGCCACCGCAATCCGCCGGTAGGCCCGATTCATCTCGTCGGTGGCCGGCGCCCCGTCCAGACCCCGTCCGTAGGCGAAACCGCCCCACGCGGTGTACACCTCGGCCAGGTCCTGATCGTCGCGCCAGTTCCGGCTGTCGATGAGCTGCAGCAGACCCGCTCCGTAGGTTCCCGGCTTGGACCCGAAAATTCGTGTTGTGGCCCGTCGCTGGTCACCGTGCTCGGCCAGGTCCGCGGCGGCGTGGGCCCGCACGAAGTTGTCCTGCGGGCTCTCGTCGAGTCCGGCGACCAGCGCCACGGCATCGTCGAGCATGGCCACCACGTGCGGGAAGGCGTCCCGGAAGAATCCCGAGATACGCACCGTGACATCGATGCGCGGCCGGCCCAACTCCTGCAACGACATCGGTTCCAGATCCACCACCCGCCGTGACGCGTCATCCCAGATCGGCCGGACCCCGAGCAGCGCCAGCACCTCGGCGATGTCATCGCCGGAGGTGCGCATCGCCGAGGTGCCCCACACCGACAGTCCGACCGACGGCGGCCAGGTCCCGTGGTCCTCGCGGTACCGCGTGAGCAGCGAATCCGCCATGGCCACACCGGTTTCCCAGGCCAGCCGGGACGGCACCGCCTTGGGGTCCACCGAGTAGAAATTGCGCCCGGTGGGCAGCACATTGACCAGTCCGCGCAACGGCGAACCCGACGGGCCCGCCGGGATGTAGTGACCGTCGACCGCCCGCAGCACCGCCTCGATCTCCCCGGCGGTGCCCCGCAGCCGCGGCACCACCTCGTCGGCGGCGAACCGCAGAATCGCGGCCACCGCCGGGTCGTCGGTGATCCCGCCGACCGCGCCACTGTCCCAGCCGGAGGCCTGCAGCGCGGCGACGAGTTCCCGCGCCTGCGCTTCGGCGGCGTCCACGGCCGTGCGTTCGTCGGCGCCGTCCTCGGCGAGGCCGAGCGCCTGGCGCAGCCCGGGCACGGTGTGCTCGCCGCCGAACAACTGGCGGGCACGCAGGATGGCCAGCACCAGATCCAGCTCGGACTCCCCCACCGGCGGCTGACCGAGAATGTGCAATCCGTCGCGGATCTGGACGTCCTTGATCTCGCAGAGCCAGCCGTCGACGTGCAGCAGCATGTCGTCGAACGAGTCCTCGTCGGGCCGGTCCTCAAGGCCCAGATCGTGATCCATTTTCGCCGCGCGCATCAGCGTCCAGATCTGCTGGCGGATCGCGGGGAGTTTCGCCGGATCCAGCGCCGAGAGATTCGAGTGCTCGTCGAGCAACTGTTCCAGACGGGCGATATCGCCGTAGGTTTCGGCGCGCGCCATCGGTGGGATCAGGTGGTCGACCAGCGTCGCGTGCGCCCGGCGTTTGGCCTGGGTGCCCTCACCGGGGTCGTTCACCAGGAACGGGTAGATCAGCGGGAGGTCACCCAACGCCGCATCGGTGCCGCAGTCCGAGCTCATGCCCAGCGTCTTGCCCGGCAGCCACTCGAGGTTCCCGTGCTTGCCCAGGTGGATGACGGCGTCGGCCTTGAACGCGGCCGCGCCGCCGAATTCGCCGTCCAGCCACCGGTAGGCGGCCAGGTAGTGATGACTCGGCGGCAGATCGGGGTCGTGATAGATGGCCACCGGGTTCTCACCGAACCCGCGCGGCGGCTGCACCAGGATCACCACGTTGCCGGATGTCATTCCGGCAATCACGATTTCGCCGTCCGGATCGTGGGTGCGGTCGACGAACAGCTCCCCGGGCGGGGGCCCCCAGTGCCGCACCACCGCGTCGGCGAGATCGGCGGGCAGCGTGGCGAACCAGCGCCGGTAATCGGCGGCCGAAACCCGAATCGGGTTGCGCGCCAGCGTTTCCTCGGTGAGCCAGTCGGGGTCTTGACCGCCCCGTTCGATGAGGGCGTGGATGAGCGCGTCGCCGTCGCCGGCGTCCACACCGGGAACCTCGCCGATGTCGATACCGCGCTCGCGCATGGCGCGCAGCAGTGCCACCGCCGACGCCGGGGTGTCCAGACCGACGGCGTTGCCGATCCGAGCGTGTTTGGTCGGATACGCCGAGAACACCAGCGCGATCTGTTTGTCCGCGGCCGCGACGTGGCGCAACCGGGCGTGCCGCACGGCCAGACCGGCCACCCGCGCGCAGCGTTCCGGGTCGGCGCTGTAGGTGATCAGTCCCTCGTCGTCGATCTCCTTGAACGAGAACGGCACGGTGATGATGCGCCCGTCGAACTCGGGCACCGCGACCTGGGTGGCCACATCCAGAGGGGACAGCCCGTCATCGTTGTCCGACCAGGTGGCCCGCGAACTGGTCAGGCACAACCCCTGCAGGATCGGCACGTCCAGGGCGGCCAGGTGGGCGACGTTCCAGTTGTCGTCGGTCCCGCCGGCACCGACGGCGGCCGGGGTGGCGCCGCCGGCGGCGAGCACCGTGGTGACGAGCGCATCGGCGGTGCCCAGCAGTTCGAGCAGTTCGGGTTCCGGTGTGCGCAGCGAGGCGCAGTAGACCGGCAGCGGGCGGCCGCCGGCGGCGACGATCGCGTCGCACAGTGCAGTGATGTATCCGGTGTTACCGGCCAGGTGCTGCGCGCGGTAGTACAGCACCGCAACCGTCGGCCCGTCGCCGTCGGTCTGCGGATGCGGCAGCACGCCCCAACCGGGTACGGACACCGGCGGGTCGAATGCCTCGCCGGTCATGAGCAGGGTGTCGCACAGGAACCGATGAAGATTGGCCACGTTGGTCACGCCGCCCTGGGCGAGATAGATGTGGGCCTGCAATGCCACGCCGGCCGGGGCGGTCGAATACCGCATCAATTCGGCGTCGGGGGCCTGTTCGCCGGAGAGCACCACCGTGGGCACCGGACCGGCCACCAGTGCGTCGATACCGTGCTGCCAGGCGCGGTAGCCACCCAGGATGCGCACCACCACCAGATCGACGCCGTCGAGCAGTTCGGCGAGCTCGCGGTCGAGTTCGTCCTGCAGCAGCCGGGCTGGATTCGCCCACCGATAGTCGGCGCCGCTGGCGCGGGCGGTGATCAGGTCGGTATCGGACGTAGACAGCAGCAGCACGGTCGGCACCGCTCAATCCTGCCGCACCACCGGCGCGGCGTGGTCCGCCGGTTCAGCGGTCGGAGCGGCTCCACCGGCCGTACCACGAGTCCCGGTAGGGCACCGAGATGGCGGCGACCACGAGGGTGACGCCGAGGGCAATGGCGATGAGTGAGGCCATGTTCTGGCCTCCTTCCTGAAGGAGGTACCGGCGGTACCGGGTTGATGATCGAAACGTAGCCCCCGGATGCGCCGCTACCGGCATTCTGTGCCTGAGCTGACAGCCGAGGAAAATCTGTGACATACCTCATACACACGATGTCGGTGTCGTCGCCCGGCCACCTACGACTACACGCCCGATCACGACGGCAGCACGAGCAGCTCCCCGACACCGTCCGCTGGAATTGGCGGCCGGGCGATGTCGCGATCTCGGACAACCGGGCCACCCGGCACTACGCGGTCGCCGACTACGACGATCAGTTCCGGCGGTTGAACCGGGTGACCCTGGCTTGGGATATCCCGGTCGATGTGCACGGCGCGCCCAGCCGCGTCGTCGCCGGGGATGCCGCCCGCTACGCACCCGTGGTCGACGCGGCGCCGAACCGGCACGCCTGGGCCGGCTGAACGGCTCTCGTCGGTTCCGGTGCGCGCAGTACCGTGAACGGGTGACCCGTTCCCGTGATCAGGACGCCTGCCCCGGCGCCCTGCAGGTTCACCAGGCGGCCGACGGTGCGCTCATGCGGGTGCGGCTGCCCGGCGGGGTGATCTCGGCGGCGGGTCTTGCGACGCTGGCTCACCTGGCCGCCGACCAGGGCGGCGGAGCACTGGAACTGACATCGCGCGGCAGCCTGCAGATCCGCGGTATCACCGACCCGGCCCGGGTCGCCGACGCGCTGTCGGGCGCCGGTCTGCTGCCCTCGCCCACCCACGAACGGGTGCGCAACATCGTGTGCTCCCCGCTGTCGGGCCGCCGCGGCGGGCTGGCCGATGTGCGCGGATGGGTGACAGCTCTGGACCGGGCGCTGCAGGCTGACGCGGCACTGGCCGCGCTGCCGGGCCGGTTCTGGTTCTCCATCGACGACGGCCGCGGTGATGTGTCCGGCCTGCGCGCCGATGTCGGGGTCCAGATCACCGACGGCGGGGTCATCCTCTTGCTCGCCGGTGCCGACACCGGTGTGCGGCTGGCCGCCGGGGACGCCGTGAGCGCCATGGTCGAGGTCGCCCGGCGGTTCCAGGCGGTGCGCGGGACGCGTTGGCGCGTCAAAGAACTCGACGATCCCCGACAGTTGATCAGCGATCACGGCGTTGCCGCGCCCGCGGCGGTCGGCCGGTATGCCCACCACACCGGCCATCCGCCGGTGGGCTGGATTGCGCAGACGCTGGACCCCGCCCCGCACCGGGTGGCCCTCGGCGCGGCGGTGCCACTGGGTGTGCTGCCGGCCCGCACCGCGGAATTCCTGGCGGCCATCGAGGCGCCCCTCGTGGTGACACCGTGGCGCTCGGTCGTCGTCTGCGACCTCACCGAGGATGTCGCCGACGCCGCCCTGCGGGTGCTGGCGCCGCTGGGTCTCGTGTTCGACCAGGACTCGCCGTGGTTGACATTGAGCGCCTGTGCGGGCAGTCCAGGGTGTGACAAATCTCTCTCCGACGTCCGTGCCGACGCCGCCGCCGCGTTGACCGAGGGCACCCCTGGGGTCCATCGCCATTTTGTTGGCTGCCCACGGGCCTGCGGCAGCCCACGGGACGCCGAGGTGCTGGTGGCCACCGGACACGGTTACCGGCCACGCCACCCGTAGGGTGATCGGCGTGCTCGATTACACCCGCGACGCTGCGGAAATCTACCGGCAGTCGTTTGCGACCATCCGGGACGAAGCCGACCTGACCCGCTTCCCCGAGGATGTCGCGCGCGTCGTCGTCCGGCTCATCCACACCTGCGGGCAGGTCGACGTCACCGACCATGTCGCCTTCACCTCCGATGTCGTTGCCAGGACCCACAGCGCGCTGGCCGCGGGCGCGCCGGTGCTCTGCGATTCGTCGATGGTCGCCGCGGGCATCACCCGCTCCCGGCTGCCGGCAGCCAACGAGGTCGTCTCGCTGGTCGCCGATCCGCGCGCGGCCGCCCTGGCCGCCGAACTCGGCAGCACCCGCTCCGCGGCCGGTGTCGACCTGTGGGCCGACCGGATGGGTGGCGCCGTGCTCGCGATCGGCAACGCCCCCACCGCGCTGTTCCGGCTGCTGGAACTGATCGACCAGGGCGCCCCGGTGCCCGCGGCGGTCCTGGGCGGCCCGGTCGGGTTCGTGGGCTCGGCCCAGTCCAAGGATGAGCTGATCGCCCGGCCCCGCGGCATGTCCTACCTGGTGGTGACGGGCAGGCGCGGTGGCAGCGCGATGGCCGCCGCCGCCGTGAATGCGATTGCGAGCGAACGCGAATGACTCTCCCCTCAAAAGGCACCCTGTACGGTGTCGGCCTCGGCCCCGGTGATCCGGAACTGGTGACGGTCAAGGCGGCCCGGTTGATCGGCGAAGCCGATGTCGTCGCCTATCACAGCGCGCGGCACGGCCGTAGCATCGCCCGCCGGATCGCCGCGCGGTATCTGCGCGACGGACAGATCGAGGAACATCTGGTCTATCCGGTCACCACCGAGACCACCGCGCATCCCGGCGGTTATGCCGGCGCGATGGAGGATTTCTACGCCGAGTCCGCCGAGCGCATCGCCGCACACCTGGACGCCGGTCGTAATGTTGCGCTGCTGGCCGAGGGCGATCCACTGTTCTACAGCTCGTACATGCACATGCACACCCGGCTCACCGAGCGGTTCGAGGCCGTCATCGTGCCCGGCGTGACGTCGGTGAGTGCCGCGTCGGCGGCGACCGGGACGCCGCTGGTGCAGGGCGACGAGGTCCTGACGATTCTGCCCGGCACGCTGCCCGCCACCGAGCTGACTCGCCGGCTTGCCGATACCGACGCCGCCGTGATCATGAAGCTGGGCAAGTCCTATCCCGAAGTACGCCAGGCACTTTCCGAAACGCACCGGCTCGACCGGGCGTTCTACGTGGAACGGGCCAGCACCGATCAGCAGCGCGTGCTGGCGGCGAGCGAGGTCGACGAGTCCTCGGTCCCCTACTTCTCGGTGGTGATGGTGCCCGGCGAAGCCGCGGCACCGCGCGGGGGTGGCAGCGTCGCGGTGGTCGGGCTGGGTCCCGGTGACCTGGACTGGATCACCCCGCAGGCGCGCCGCGAATTGGCCGCGGCCACCGATCTGATCGGTTACTTCCCTTATCTCGACCGGGTGGGCGCCCGGGCCGGGCAGACCCGGCATGCCAGTGACAACACCGATGAACCGGCGCGCGCCCGGCTGGCCTGTGAACTGGCCCGCCAGGGCCGGGCGGTGGTGGTGGTGTCCTCCGGCGACCCCGGCGTGTTCGCGATGGCCACCGCCGTGCTCGAGGAGGCCGTCGACTGGCCCGATGTCGAGGTCCGGGTGATCCCGGCGATGACCGCGGCGCAGGCGGTGGCCAGCCGCGTCGGCGCGCCACTGGGCCACGACTACGCCGTCATCTCACTGTCGGATCGCCTCAAGCCGTGGGAGATCATCGCCGCCCGGGTCAGTGCGGCCGCGGCCGCCGACATGGTGATCGCCGTCTACAACCCGGCCTCGAAGACGCGGACCTGGCAGGTCGGCGAGATGCAGAGACTGCTGCTCGAACACCGGGATCCCGCCACGCCGGTGGTGATCGGGCGCGATGTCGCGGGACCGAACGAGACGGTGCGGGTGGTGGCGCTCGGCGATCTGGATCCCGGTGAGGTGGACATGCGCTGCCTGCTCATCATCGGGTCCTCGCAGACCCGCCGGCACGGTGACACGGTCTTCACACCCCGCAACTACCCGCACTGACAACCGTCGAGAATCGTTGACAGTTGTCAGAGGCGGGGATAACGTCCCGCTGATGCAACGGGGTGACCATGTCGTGAGCCGCGCGGGACCGGCTACCCGGTCGCAGACCGACCGGCGCCGGCCACCGCGCAGCGACCAGCGCCGCGCCGCCATCCTGGATGCCTTCGACGCGGCGTTGCGCGCGCACGGCCTCGACGCGGTCAACATCGCCGATGTCGCCGCGAACGCCGGCGTCAGCCGGTCGGCGTTCTATTTCTATTTCGAGAACAAGGCTGCGGCCGTGGCCGCCCTGCTCGAGACGATGTACGACGACGTCTTCGCCGCGAGCGATATCGTCACCGCGTCCGAAGGCTCGCCGCGGTGGCGGATCCACTCGATGCTCGAAGCGCTGATGGAAACCGGTGCGGCGCATCGATACCTGTTCACCGCCATGCTGGACGCCCGCGCGGCGAGCAGCGCGATCCGCGAGATCTGGGACAGTTCCCGGGAAGCGTTCGTTCCGGTGATCGCGGCGATGATCGAGTCCGAGCGCGCCGCCGGCAACGCCCCCGCCGGTCCCGCAGCCGAGGTGCTCGCCGGGGTGCTGCTCGAACTCAATGACCGCCTCCTCGAACGCTTCACCCTCGGCGGACCGCGGTCCCGCGAGGAACTCATCCTCGGCGCGGAAACCATCTGGCTGCACACCATTTTCGGCACGGCGATCGGAGTAGATGAAGTGCGAGAGACGTCATGACCCACCCGATCCCCCGCCGCCCCGAGGAGGTGACCGCGGCCTGGCTGGGCGGTGTGCTGCGCGCCGATGTGCGCAGCGTCGAGGCCGCGCCCATCGGCACCGGTCAGACCGGAGCCACCTACCGACTGACGGTGCAGTACGGAGCCGATACCGGCCTGCCGAGCAGCTTCGCCATCAAACTGCCCTCCCAGGACGACACCGTCCGTGACCGGGTGGCCATCGGCTACCGGTCCGAGCACGCCTTCTACCGCGATGTCGCCGATCAGGTCCAGATCCCCATCCCGCGCAGCTACCACTGCGAAATCGGGGGCGACGGCGCCGAATTCGTCCTGTTGCTGGCCGATATGGCGCCCGCCGAACAGGGCGACCAGATCGCCGGGTGCAGCGCAGCGGAGGCGCGGCTGGCCGTACGGGCCCTGGCCGGGCTGCACGCACCGAGTTGGTGCGACCCGAAGTGGACCGACTTCCCCGGTATCGCCATGCCGAAGCCGGACGCTGCGATGGCCTCCGGGATGGGCGAGGTGGCCACCATGGCCACCGATCTCACCCTGGACAAACTCGGCGCCCGGATGAGCGCCGAGGACCGCGACACCCTGAAGGCGTCGATGGCGGTGGTGACACCGTGGCTGCAGACCGAGCCCGACCGATTCGCGCTCCTGCACGGTGACTACCGGCTGGACAACATGCTGTTCGATCCGGACCGCACGCAGATCACGGTGGTGGACTGGCAGACTTTGGGCTCCGGGCTGCCGGCGCGGGATCTCGCGTACTTCACCGGCACCAGCCTGGACCCGGTGACCCGCGGGAGCATCGAACGGGACCTGGTGGCCGACTATCACGCCGCGCTGGTGGCCCTCGGTGTGTCCGGGTACGACGCACAGAGTTGTTGGCGGGACTACCGCCTGGGCATGCTGCAGGCGCCGCTGATCATCGTGTTCGGGGTGGCGTTCGCGACCTCCACCGAACGCGGTGACGACATGATGCTCGTGATGGCCGAGCGGTCGTGCCGCGCGATCCGCGAACTCGACACCCTGGGCCTCATCTGAGGTTGGCCAGCCAGTCGACGGCCCCGTCGACACTGTTCACCACGCGCACACCCGCGGGCAGCGCCGGCCGGCTCACCATGACCACCGGGATCCCGGTCTCGGCGGCGGCCTGCAGCTTGGCCCGCGTCATGGCGCCACCGCTGTTCTTGGTCACCAGGGCGTCGATACCGAACTCACGCAGCAGTTTCCGTTCACCCTCGACGCGGTAGGGGCCGCGCGAGAGCAGCACCTCACGGTGCGCAGGCAACAGCTCATCCTCGGGAGCGGTGACCGCGCGGATCAGAAACCAGGCATCGGAGTCCCGGAATGCCGCCGTCCCGGAGCGCCCCGTGGTGAGGAACACCCGCCGGTAGCCGCGACGCGCCACCACCTCGGCGGCCTCGGTGTCGGAGCCGACCGCGATGGCGTCACCGTCCGGCCAGGCCGGCCGGGCCAGCACCAGATGCGGCAGACCGACCCGTGCGGCCGCCTGCGCGGCATTGGCCGTGATGGTCGCGGCGAACGGATGGGTGGCATCCACCACCGCGGTGATGCCGTTACCGCGCAGCCACTGCGCCAGTCCCGCGGCGCCGCCGAAGCCGCCGATGCGCACCTCGCCGACCGGCAGGGCCGGGTCGGGCACCCGCCCGGCCAGCGAGCTGATGACCGGGATATCCGGGTGCAGCCGGGCGGCCAGCGCGCGCGCCTCCCCCGTCCCGCCCAGCAGCAGAACCCGCATCCTCAGTGCCGGCTTCCGCGGCGGCGACCCGACGAGTACAGGTAGCTGTCGGCGAAACCCTCCGCCGCCAGCACATCGCCGACGATGATGACCGCGGTGCGGGTGATTCCCGCGGCCTTCATCTGGGCGGCGAGCTCGCCCAACGGGCTGCGCAGAACCTGCTCGGTGGGCCAGCTCGCGAACGCGACCACCGCGCAGGGGGTGTCGGCGGTATAGCCCCCCGCGGTGAGCTGCTCGACGATGGTGTCGATCTGCGCGGCGGCCAGATGCAGGATCAGGGTGTTGCCCGGTGCCGACAATGCGGCCAGCGTCTCCTTCTCGGGCATCGCCGTGGACAACGTCGCGACCCGGCTCAGCGTCACCGTCTGCGACACACCGGGCACCGTCAGCTCACGGCCCACGGCGGCCGCCGCCGCCGCGAACGCCGGCACCCCGGGCACGATCTCCCAGGCGATACCCAGCGCATCGAGCCGGCGGCACTGTTCGGCCAGCGCGCTGTAGATCGACGGATCCCCGGAGTGCAGCCGGGCCACATCCAGTCCGGCGGCGTCGGCGGCCGCCAGCTCGTCGATGATCTGTTCCAGGTCCAGCGGACCGGTATCGATGATCCTGGCGCCGTCGGGGCATTCCGCGAGCAGGTCTTCGGGCATGATCGAACCCGCGTAGAGGCACACCTGGCAGCGGTTGAGCAGGCGCTGGCCGCGCACCGTGATCAGATCGGCCGCACCCGGGCCGGCCCCGATGAAGTAGACCGTCACGGCTTGACCACCGCCCACTGGGTGACCGGGTAGGCGGGCCGGAAGCCGGTGAACCCACCGATCGGTTCGCCGCGGTAGTGCTGAAACCGGCGCAACTGGCCTCCTAGCGTCGAATGGCGATCGATGACCGCGGCCTCCGATTCTGCCGTGACCACATTGGCCACCAATCGGCCCCCGGCCGGTAGCCGGTCGAAGCAGGCGTCGAGCAGACCCGGCTCGGTGATACCGCCGCCGACGAAGATCACCGAGGGCTCCGCGGCGCCGTCGAAGCCGGCCGGGGCCGGGCCGCGCACCTCGACGTTCACCCCGAACGCGACAACATTGGCGGCGATACGCGCGCGACGCTGCTCGGAACGCTCGAACGCCACCGCCGTGCACGCCGCCCCGCTGCGGCACCATTCGACGGCGATACTGCCCGAGCCGGAACCGACATCCCACAGTCGTTCACCGGGCCGCGGGCCCAACGCGGCCAGGGTCACCGCGCGGATGCCCTGTTTGGTGATCTGCCCGTCATGGGCGAAAGCCTCATCGGGCAGTACCTGGTAGCGCCTGTCATCGGGAAGATAGTGCACCGCAACGACATTCAGGTCGTCGATATCGCCCATCGCGCCGTCGGCCCAGTCCCGCGCCGAAGCGACCCGGCGCCGCTCGCCCGGTCCACCCAGCTGCTCGAGCACGGCCAGTTCGGAATCGCCGCGGCCGGTATCGGCCAGCAGAGCGGCCAGCGTCACCGGGCTGTTGCCGTCGCGGCTGAGCACCACTGCGCGCCCGCCACGGCGCACCGCGGTATGCACCGGTGCGGTCACCAGGCTGATGACCTCGGTGTCCTGCACGGACCAGCCCATCCGGGCGCACGCCAACGTCACCGAGGACACCTGAGGGAGCACGCGCACCGCATCCGCGCCGAATCGGCGGATCAGGGTTGCCCCGATACCGTGCAGCAGCGGGTCACCGCTGGCCACCACGTGCACATCGCCGTCACCGCCGGGATCGAGCTGCTCCAGCGCCGGCAGCAGCGGCGACGGCCACGACCGGCGCTGCGCCCCGACGGTGTCGTCGAGCAGATCCAATTGCCGCGGCGCGCCGTAGATGACGGTGGCCCCGGCCAGTTCGGCCCGCGCTCCCGCACCGAGGCCGGACATGCCGTCGGCCCCGATCCCGACCACGACGATCATCTGGCTCCTCCACTCGTCATCGCGGCAACCGCCGCCAGATCGGCCCGGGCAGGATCCGGAACACCGCGGCGATCAGGCCGACCTGCCACGGCACCCAGACACTCCGGCGCCGGCCCGCCAGGGCGCGCACCGTGGCGTCGGCCACCTGGGCGGGAGTGCTGGAGAACGGTGCCGCTGCCATTCCCTCGGTCATCCGCCCGACCACGAAACCGGGGCGGACCACCAGCAGGCGCTTGTGGTGGGCGACGCGGGCGTACTCGGCGAAGCCGCTGCAGAATCCGTCCAGACCGGCCTTGGCCGAACCGTACACGTAGTTGGCGCGGCGGACCCGTACCCCGGCGATCGACGAGAACGTCACCATGGTCGCGGGCCCACGGGCCGACAGTGCGAGCAGTGCGGTCAGCAAGCTGACCTGCGCCACGTAATCGGTGTGCACGATCGCCGCGGCGTGCGCCGCGTCCAGCTCGGCTCGTTGCTGGTCGCCGAGCACCCCGAACGCCAACACCGCCGTGCTCCAGGACGCGCCGTGCCGGTCGACGATCGAGCGCAGAACGGCGGTGTGCGAGCCGATATCGTCGGCATCGAACTCACAGACGTGGACCTCCGCCGCGCCCGCGGCCCGCACGGCCTCGACCTCGGCGGTCAGCTCATCGGCCCGCCGGGCGGCCAACACCACGGTCCGTCCCGGCGCCAACCGCGTGGCCACCTGCACGCCGATCTCGCTGCGCCCGCCGAAAATCACGACGTAGCCCGTGTCCTCCATGGCAGTGATTATGTCCTGCGCTAGCGTGGACCCCGATGGGCAAGGCAACCACCCGACTGACCACTGATGCGCTGGCGTTCCTGACCGAGCGTCATCTCGCGATGCTGACCACCCTGCGCGGTGACAACTCGCCGCACGTGGTGGCCGTGGGGTTCACCTTCGACCCGACCACCCATATCGCCCGGGTGATCACGACCGGCGGTTCGCAGAAGGCCGTCAACGCCAAGGAGCGCGGGGTCGCGGTGCTCAGTCAGGTCGACGGTGCGCGGTGGTTGTCCCTGGAGGGTTCGGCCACCGTGAGCGGCGATCCCGACGATGTGCGCGACGCCGAATTGCGTTATGCGCAGCGCTACCGCACGCCGCGGGTCAATCCGCGCCGGGTGGTCATCGAGGTGCGTATCGAGCGGGTGCTCGGATCCTCGACGCTGCTGGACCGCACCGAGGCCTGAGTGCCCTAGACCGGCACCACGACCAGGTCGTGTGGACGCCGGTTCACCGATTCGGCGCCGTCCTCGGTGACGATGACAATGTCCTCGATGCGTGCGCCCCAGTGGCCCGGGAAATAGATGCCGGGCTCCACCGAGAAGGCCATACCCGGCGTGAGGGTGATCTCGTTGCCGGACACGATGTATGGCTCCTCGTGCACCGACAGGCCGATGCCGTGCCCGGTGCGGTGCACGAACACCTCGGCCAGTCCTTCCGCGGCCAGCACATCGCGGGCGACCGCGTCGATGGAACCGGCGGTGACACCGGGGCGAACTGCCCGGACCGCCTCGGCCTGGGCCCGCTGCAGCACCGCGTACCGGCGTGCGATCTCGGCGTCGGGCTCCCCGATGCTGTAGGTGCGCGTCGAGTCGGAGTTGTACCCGGGCTCATACGGTCCGCCGATGTCGACGACGACGACATCGCCGACCTGCAGTCGCCGATCCGAGCACTCATGGTGCGGGTCCGCGCCGTTGGGCCCGGACCCGACGATGATGAACGCAACTTCCGAATGGCCTTCGGCGACAATCGCTTCGGCGATA
>Ga0075163_10005921_pt1 | contig 16239 bp, 9 predicted proteins | sample JI1023141ADNA_FD_71478 | JGI IMG/M metagenome (GOLD analysis project Ga0075163, IMG submission 71478) | Wastewater effluent complex algal communities from Wisconsin, to seasonally profile nutrient transformation and Carbon sequestration -... | ecosystem: Engineered > WWTP > Effluent > Algae...
GCAAGATGCTCGGCCACAAGAACTACCGCACCACCCAGCGGTACTCGCACATCGCCGACACGGCGCTGCGCGAGGCGGTCAACAAGACGGCCAAGACCATCATCCGCGCCGGACAGGGCCGGGCCGCCCGGGCGAAGCCCAGCAAGTCCAGTCGCGGCAAGTCCAGCCACGGCCGGTCGAGGTAGCCGGTCGTCGCAGCGGAGCGTGCACCAGACGGCTGCGGGGCGGCAAATCGGCGGCACACTCATACGCGGCCGGGGACGAAGGGGCATCGGGAAGCACGCCGTGGCGCGGCTATTGTCCGTCGGCCAGCAGGGTGATATGCTCGCCGGTCCAGGCATGCGCGCGACGGTCGGCTGGCTTCATCTCGCGGATCTCCATCACGGATGGCCAGGTCACGCAGGGCTGTGGCCGACCGCGCAAGATGTCCTGCTGCGAGACCTCGAGCACTTACACAAGCGCTGCGGCCCGTGGGACCTCGTGCTCATCTCCGGGGACCTCACGCACGACGGTTCGGCGGTGCAGTTCGCTGGGCTCGACGGCGTTCTCGACCGGATCTGGAATCACCTGCAGGGCCTCGGCTCGTCCCCATGCTTGCTCGCGGTACCGGGCAACCATGACCTCGTTCGCCCGAAAAAGGCGAGCCCCGAAGCCCTCCTCCTGAGCCGATGGGACGACCCCGAAGTCGCGGAGGAATTCTGGACCCGGTCAGACTCCCCGTATCGTAAGCTCGTAAACGAGGTATTCGCGCCTTATACAGACTGGATATCTGGCCATCACCGGTGCACATTGCCGTACAATCGTGGCATCGTACCGGGCGATTTTTCGTGCATCCTGGACAAGGACGGCCTGCGTCTGGGCGTCATCGGCCTCAATAGCGCTTTCCTGGACCTTTGCGAGGGCGAGACCCGCGGCCCGCCCACGCTGGATGTCCGTCAGCTCCACGCCGTCTGCGACAGCGACGGACCCGCATGGATAAACCGCTGCGATTTTGCCCTGCTGATGACCCATCATCCGCCGGACCGGCTCGCCCCGGCGGCGCTGCGCCACTTTCACGCCCAGGTTGCGCCGCGCGACCGCTTCACCGCCCACCTGTTCGGCCATATGCACGAACACAGCACCGACAAGCCGACCCAAGTGCGGGCGATACCGGGCCGATCGTTGTTCGGCCGTAGGTCGATCCGGGGGCGCACGGAAGAGCGAATTTATGGATATAGCGCCGGGCGGATCTCCGTCGACGACAGGGGCGCGGCAACCCTGCGCCTGTGGCCACGGGTTGTCCGAACCCATATGAGGGGGTACATGCATATCGTCCAGGATCCCGACGCGGAGCCCGAGGACGATCACGGCACGCCAGCCGAGCCCCTCGTGCCACTCCGCGCGAGTCTCGGCGGTCCGAGTCCACGGCCCCCGGTCGGGAGCGTCCGCCGCCATCTGTTCGCTCCCCTGACCCCCGCCGCGCGGACCCTGACCGTGATCTGCGCTCCGCCGGACTTCGGGAAGACGGAGCTGCTCGACGAGCTCGCGGCGCGCCACGGCGAGCGCACGTTGCGGGTCGACGCCAATCCGCTACGCACCTACGCCGAGCTCGAACGGCGCCTGCAGAAGCAATGCAAGCAACTGAAAATCCAGTGGGACAGGCTCGACGACGACTGGCTCGTGCTCATCGACGACCTCCATGCACTCCCTCAAATCGAGTTCGTCAAGCGCGCCAAGAACCCACTGATCGAGCGGGCGCGCGTCGTCGTCGCGACCCATAACCCGGAGTTCTGGCAGCAAGGCGTGCCGGGTTCGGCCGCGAATATCAAGTACGTAGGCCGTGATCCGACCGTTCCGCTGCGTGCGCCGTCGGCCAGCAAGCTGCAGGCCTTCGTGGGCAACCTGCCGCTGCGGACGAGCGACCGCCTACGTACGGCGCTCAGCACCGGTGCACTCAGACCGGGCCTTGAGGAACTCTGCATCGCCGACAGGGCCGGGAATCTCCTGCTCGACGACGCGTGGCTCGCCGCGCTCCGTCACGCCCTGGAGCTCCCATGAACCGGGGCAAGAGCCCTTACGAGGTCGGCCCCCCGCTGCTGGCGAGCTCGCTGTACTTCTTTGGCCGCGACGACGAGGTGGACCGGATCGTCTCGTTTACCCGGGAGTCTCGCATCGTGACGCTCCACGGGCCGCGGCGGTCGGGTAAGACGACGGTGCTCAACCGCGTGGTCGAGCAGCTCCGGGGGGCGGGGTTCCCGATCGCCCACGTCGACGCCACCGAGCTAAATGAGCGCACGATCGCCGAAGTGGAGCGGGGCATCACCACCGCGCTCCACCAGCAATTCCCCGAATTCGCCCCGATCGCGCTGGACGCGGCGAAGCATCGCTTGCCGCACGACCCGGTGCTCATCCTCGACGAGGCGGAGACCCTCGACCAGGACTCGCCCGAACTGCTCGAGGCGCTGCTCCAGCGGGCGATCGAGGCAAGGTGGCGCCTCGTGATGACGGTGGGCCGCACGGTCGGGCAGCGACGGGCCCAGCGGCGCCACCTCCTCCGCACCTCGCGGAGCGTTGATCTCGAGCCGTTCGGCCTGGCGGTCGTCGACGAGGCGGTCCGCGTGCCTTCGGCGGGTCGGCTCGACTGGACCGACGCGGCGATCGTGCGCATCCAGACGCTGTCCGGCGGGCTCCCACTGCTGGTCAACGCGCTCGCCGACGAGCTGTGGCGGACTCACGAGGACGCGGTCGTCGACGTGGCGGCGGTCGAGGCCGTCGCCGAGGCGGTCGTGGGCTCGCTGCGCGGGCCGTTCGAATACGTGTGGCTGCAGGGCACCGGCCAGCGTCGTCGCGTCGGCTGGACACTCTCGCTGTGCTTCGGAGCCGGCTGCGAGGAGCCCTGCGTGCGCGAGGACGTGGTCGACCATTGCGCGCAGTCGGTCGACCGCGACGGGGTCACCGCGGCGCTCCACGCGTTCGCGGACAACTGGCTGGTGCGCCCGGAGGGGCCGCACCTTCGCCCGGCGCAGCCGCTGTTCTGGCGGTTCGTGCGCTCGCTCGGCGAGGACGAGGCGACGGCGGCCGAGCTGCAGCCGGACGCGAACACGCTGCAGGAGGCCGTCCGCGCCGCGGAGGCCGGGGACTGGCCGGCCGTGCGCCGGCACTGCGACGCGATCCTCGGGAACGCGCCGCAGGACGCCGAGACCCTGATCCTGCGCGCACGCTCGATGTGGCACACCGGGGGCCGGGCCCAGGCGATCGCCCAACTTCGGACGCTGCTCGACACGCGCCGGGAGCCCATGGTCGCTGCGAGGCTGCGCGACTGGCTGGCGGACGAGGCGCTACAAGCGAGCTCCGGCAACCTGGACCGGGCCGTCGACCTGCTCGCCGAATGCCGCGCCCTCGACCCGGACCTCGAAAGCCCCGACGCGAGCACCGCTTTCCTCGCGGTGGAGTGCGCCCGCTACGCAGCGCTGTTGCGCCAGCCGGCGCAGTCCACCTGGGGCCGGCTGACGCAGGACGTGCTGAGCGCGTGCCCGCATCGCCTCCAGCAGCGGCTCGTCGAGGCCCTCTGCAAGGAGGCGTTCCGCCACTTCGACGGGACCCGCGGGCTCGCCAGCGAGTGGCTGGCAGAGTCGGCGCCTCACCTGGCCAGCCGCCTACCGATCCTCTCGGAGACGCAGGCAATCCTGATGAAGGCCGCCGCGGCCATGGACGGCAACGACCCGAAGATCGCCGCGATCCTGCGCGAGCGGGCCGACGCGCCGGGCTCGCTACACGCCGGCGAGCTCGTCGCGTGGGGGCTGCGCCACCTCGAGCGCGCGCCGGCGCCGGAGCGGGCGCTGGCGGCGCTCGCTGGGGTGCGCGGCGGCGACGGCGAGCCCCTACGCGGGCAGATCGAGCAGGTGCTGCGAGCGGGACGCACCAACCGACGCGACCTGCCCGCGCTTGCGCGCGCAGTCCGCGACGGCGCCCCGAACCTGATCGACGAGCTCCTGTTCGTCCTCGAGCTGGCCGCGGCCGACGAGACGCGGCGCGACCCGATCCTGCTGCAGGCGCTGCTCGAGCTCCCGGAGCCCGTGCGCGAGGCGGCGCGCTGGCGCACGCTCGCGCTCGCCGTGGCCAAAACGATCACCAGCGGGCTCGAGCCGGCCCAGATCGCAGCGCTGCGGGCCGCCCTCCGCAAAGACCTGCCCCCCCACTGGGCCGACGACGTGAGCGAGGGCCCGGCGACGACCGGTCGACCGCGCGAATTCCTCCAGCAGCTCCTGGGCACCCGCTTCCAGCTCAGCCCCGCCGCGCCGCGCATGTTCCGGATCGCTGGCGCGGCCGACCCGTCCGTCCTGATCTACGAGGGGTTCGAGGTGTCTGGGGGCGCGAAGCAGACCGAGCGCGTCTCGATCCGCGTGTTCGACCTCGGCGGCACGACGGCCAGCCAGCGCCGGCTGCTGGAGGAACTGTGGGCCAACGAGCAGCGCTCCCTCTACAGCGTGGGGCTGCGGACTGCCGGTCGGGCGCTTATCCGCCTGCGTCACGCGGTCAGCGGCGCGCAGGCGCACGACCTCGTCCTGGCGATTACCGACGACCTGTCGCGCACCTCGCTGCGGGCCGCGCTGGACCGCGACCACCGCGTGTTCTCGGATCGCAAGGCCCTCTGGCGTTCGCTCGCCGCGCTCTACGAGGGCGTGCGGGCGTTGCACCACGCCGGCTGCATGCACCGCGCGGTCCGCCCGGAGAGCGTCCTCGTGGTCGACGAGGCGCTGCAGGTCGGCGGGGAGTACCTGCGGCTCGCCAACTTCGAGTTCTCGGTGTACGTGACCTCTCTGGCCCGACGCCGACCGCCCGGCGCGAAGTGGGTCGACCGATACAGCCCACCCGCCGCGGTCTACGCGCGGCTGAGCGACGCGGCCCCGGGCGGCGAGAGCCTCACCGGCGACGTCTTCGGCCTCGCGCTGCTGACGTTCGAGCTGTTGGTCCGTCCGTTCACCGCGTCGGACCTCGTCCGCTGCTTCGTCGCCGAGGACTACGACGAGGGCCAGCACCGTGCGTGGCTCGAGGGCCTCCGGGTGCAGGTCGCTGCTCGGCGGGCCCGCGAGGAGATCACGCCGCGCGAGGCGCTGGTGTTCAAGGCGCTGCTCGACGAGGCGCTCGAGGGCGGGGCGAACCTCGACGAGCCGCTCCGCCTCGCCCGCGAGTGCGCCACCATGGCCGACCTCGGCGAGGGCCGCCGCGAGCGCTTCGTGGTTACGACGACGACCAACCCGAACCGCGACGGCTACTTCGGCGTGTTCCTGCAGGAGGAGCTCGGCGAGGAGTTTCGCACGGAGCAGGACATCCTGCGGTTCTTGCGCGAGGATCTGCGCGGCGCCCACGTCTACGCCCACCCGGACCCGAACTGGCGACTGCTCATCCACGGCCGCCGCCTGGCCTACCGCGCCCGGCCCTACATCGTGCAGGCCCAGGAGCTGCGCCACGTTGCGTTCCTCGAGGTCGCCCGCGTGTGGCTCCCGCCGCGGGACGTGCCGCTGGCGCGGCTCACGACGGTCGAGCCGGTGCCGATGTCGACGCTGCATACCAACCTCCACGCCGCCCACGGCTCGGGGTGGGAGGCGCTGTTCGCCGCGGCCTCGGGCCAGACCGCCGCCGACGCCGATAGCCGACGGCTGCTCGGGCTGCTACGTCTGTCCCTCGACCTCGAGATCGACGTCCACGCGCAGCAGGTCTACAAGTACAAGCAGCTCGAGCGCCTGCCGGCCGGCGACCGCGAGGAGCGGGTCCGGATCTGCGACGCCGGGTGTAGCGCGCCGATCGCCAGGGCTCCACTCCCGCTGGCCCACTTCCTCCGCCAGCTCGTCGACTACGAGTCACCGCGCGTCGACCTGTCGCGGCGCGGCGACCCGACCGCGGGCTTCCACCCCGAGAGCGCGTGGACCATCGAAAAAGCCGACGACTCTGAGATCGTCCTCCGGCGCGTGAAGCGTCCGGAGGCCCACCGCCCGCCGACCGCGGGCTTCTTGCGGCCCCTCGGTCTGGCGGGCACCCGCACGCTCGTGCAGCGCCGGCGCGCGCTGCTCGAGCGGCTGTCGGAGGACGAGTTCCTGCTGCGGGCGCTCAATCACCCACAGGACGGCTATAACCTCGGTCTCGCGGAGCCGCCTCCGATCCAGGATGAGCTCGACGCCAACAAGCGGACGCTCGCTCGGGCCGCCCGCAACTGGCGCCCGCTCGTGCTGGTCCAGGGCCCCCCCGGCACCGGCAAGACGACGCTGGCGACCGAGGTGATCCTCGAGGCGCTGCGCGACGACAACGCGCGGCGGATCCTCGTGACCGCGCAGTCGCACGACCCGCTCAACAACATGCTGCTGCGCATCGAGGACAGGATCCGTGACAGCAAGGTGCCCGCACTGCTTGCTGTCCGGCTGATGCGGGAGGACCGGCTGGACCCCAGCCGGTGGGGAGCCGAGGCGGCCCAGATCGGCCGTCAATACTCGCCCGGAGAGATCGCCCGTCGTGCGCTCGAGGCAGCGGCGGCGTGGAGCGGCGACGGCTTCCCCCGCGGGTTCGTCGAGATGTTCCAGGCGCGGGCGAACGAGCTGGCCCGCGCGTCGACCCGCACGATCGCCGACCGCGTGATCTCAGCGGCCAACATCGTCTACACGACTACCAACGACCGGTCCCTGTTCGAACTGCAGGATGACTCGTTCGACCTCGTCCTCGTCGAGGAGGCCGCCCGGGCGCTGCCGCTCGAGCTGCTCGCGCCGATGAGCCTTGGCCGGCGCTGGCTGCTCATCGGCGACCACCAGCAGCTCCCGCCCTACGGCCTCAACGACCTCCACGACGCGCTCACGTCGAGGATAAAGGCGCGCAACCAGGCGACGCAGGCCCGCCGGCAGAGCGGCGGCGCATCGCTCCCGCTCGGGTCTCTCGGGTTCGAGTCGACGGCGGCGCTCAGGGTGGCGATGCATGGGACGCTCGAGTTGTTCCGCAAGCTCCACGGCGAGGCGTCGGCCGCGGGGACTCCGGGGCCAGCCGGCGCGCTCGAGGTGCAGTGGCGCATGCACCCACGCATCGGGGCGATGCTCAACGAGTTCTACCCGGAGCTGCGCACCGGCAGCGACGAGGACCAGCCGCGCTGGCACCACCCATTCCTCGGGCCCGGCGAGCTCGCCAGGCACTCGCTGGTCTGGATCGACATGCCGCACTGCTCGGCCGACGAGTCGTACCGCGAGAAGCCAGCGTCGGGCGGCGGCTTCACGAACGCCAAGGAGATCGTGGCCATCCGTGACCTACTCGTGCGGCTGGTCCGTCGCTCCACCGGGCGGTGGCTCAGGCCGCACTTTCTGTCGCCGTACCGCGCGCAGGTCAACCTGTTCCGTCGGATGTCCGAGCGCTGGTCGTACCCGGCGACCGAGCCGATCACGGCGGACCGCACCTCGACCGTCGACGGGTTCCAGGGCCGCCAGGCGAGCGCCATCATCCTCAGCCTCGTGCGAAACAACGAGCACGGGGTCATGGGCTTCCTCGACTCGGTTCAGCGGGCCACTGTGGCGTTCTCGCGGGCCGAGTCGCTGCTCGTCGTCGTAGGCTGCGGCGCGCAGGTGTCCCGCCAGCCCGACGGGGCGATCCGCAAGATATACGAGCACATCAGCGAGCACGGGCTGCTCATCCCGTACGACCGGCTGTGCACCTATCCGTTTGTGAGGGGGGCAGCGCGATGAAACGCTACATGCGCGTCCACGGTATCGTCTACGAGTGCACCCTCGTCTACGCCCGCCACGAACGCCTCGATCCGCTCGCCGAGCTGGTATACGAGGGCCTGCGCCACGAACGCGACATCGAGCGGCTCTCGCGTGCGTTCGGCCTGCCGGCGACTCTCGTCGACAACATCCTCGTCGACCTCGTGCGCCGCGGCTTCGCCATGCTGGACATCGACCGCAACCAGCTGCTCCGCGTCGAGCACCCCTCGGCGCGCCCGGAGCACCGCGAGAGCCGCAGCGAGAGGATTTGGTACGATCTGGCGACCGGTGGCATCGCCCTCGAGCGGCGCGTCCAGGGCTTCGCCAGGCGGCCGGCGGAGAGCTTTGAGGAGGTCGTGCTGACCACTCCGCCGGTCGGCGCGCCGGACTTCACGGCGATCTCGGACGCCCAGTTGATCGCGCAGCTGGTGCGGCTCGATCCCACGCTGGAGTGGGAAGAGGGGCGCCGCTGGCGCCTCGAGCACATCAAGACCCGCCTGCGCATCGGCACCCGGCCGCTGTGGCTGGAGATCCAGGGGCTCAAGCTGTTCGACGAGGATGTCGAGCTGATCCAGGAGGAGGACGTCCCGCAGTGGATGACGCGTTCCTGGACATCCACACTGGCGCGACAGCGCAGCATCCACGCCGCGCCCGGGCCGTTCGCCGCGGCCGCCGTCCAGCCCGACGCGGACTTGCTGGCGCGGGCCAGCGTGTCGCGCACGCTCGACCGCTGGGCCCGCAGTGTCGACGGCGTGCTCACGCGCTCGCCGCGGCCGGTGACGACCGCGGAGATGACGGAGCTGGCGGAGGTCGAGGCCGTGTTGATGCGGTTGCTCGAGTGCCGCTGCCGCGTCGAGCGCGGGGAGGGGAGCGCGCTCCGCGGGCTCTCCGCGGCCGAGCGCTCGACGATCGTCGTGCTCGACGAGTGGCGCGACGACGCCGTCGACGCGATTGCCGCGGCGCTGACCGACCTCCGCAACAAGCGCGGCTACGTGGATCTCGGTGTCTTGATCCCCGGCGGTCGTGAGCGGCTTATCCCGGCCCTGGTCGCTCGCGGCGTGCCCGAACAGATGATCCAGACCCGCCTCATGGTCGACGAACTCCGCGAGGGTGCGCGCTGCTCGTGCGTCGTCCTCGACGAGCGGGAGGTCCGGATCGCGGGGCCTCGGACGCTCCTGGCCAGCGGCGGATGGCTCCGCCTCGTCGCCGCGGCGGACGAGGCGCTCGAGACGGCCCGGGCGATGCGCTCCGCGCTCGCGTCCCTAGGTCGCCACGAGGAATTCTCGATGTGGATCCGCCAGCGCTCGACGGAGCGAGCGCGCCGGCGGGGAGCCGAGCGGGACGCCCTCGATCGCCCGTCCGCGCTCAACACGAGCCTCCAAGAACTCATCCGTACGACGCCGTGGACCGACGACGACTCGGCCGCGTCGCTGCGGGGCGTCGCCGGAGACCGCGTCGGCGAGCTCGAAGCGGAGCTGACCGACACCCGGGCCGACATCGAGCGGAGGATCGCCACGGACGGCGGCGCGGTGTGCCGCTACCTCTCCGCCCCGGAGCGGGTCGAGACGCTCGCCAGCGCGTTCGCACGGACCCGCTCCGGCCACGCCTCCGGGACGATCCTCTTCGCGGTGCGTGCCGCCGGCGGTCTGATCCGGGATCCCGGGCTCATCGCCGCCGTCCAGGGCGCGCTCAGGCAGGGCTGGCGGCTCACCGTCGCTGCGCCGCCGGATGTGGCCAAGCACCTGCTCGACACGTTCGCCCGTGGGCTGCCCGCGGAGACGACGGCGCTTCTGTCCGCTCGCCCGCCACTGGGCCTCGACATCTCGCTGTTCGCGATCCGCGACTGGGTCGGAGTGAGCACGCTAGACTGGCTCGACGCGGAGGTCCAGGCGCCGTGCTGGGCCGTCGTCATCGAACGCGCCGGTCTGTTGCAAGAGCTGCTGCGCTGACGCTTGAGTTGGCGTCAGGCGCGGTGTTTGTACATCGTCGCGCCATGCGCTCCGTCGCACGTATAGAGAATTCGCGGACTTCCTGAGCGGCAGCGGCCGGCAGGGCGGGTGCAGAGGCGGGCGCCGTGCCCGCGGCCACTCGCTGCCCGCCGTCGCGCCGTCGTCCCGTCCGAGTTCGGAGGGAATGCGTGTTGACTTCGTGCAGAGTCCCCGCCACAGCGCGCCGAGCACGGCCGAGCGTGTGCGGACTACTGCGCAAAGGCCCATCGAGTCCAAGTAGACTGCGCTCGGACTCCGCGCGATAGCCAGTCAAGACGCGCTGGAGTGCGTGAGAAGAATGGATCAAGTCCGGGTCAAGTAGTGCCCGATACGTGCCCGCTCGGGGCCCGAGAAGTCCCCGATGCGGTCCCGGGACGTGCCCGGACGACGCGCGCGTCGCCGACCATCCCCAACGTCCAGACGGTCGGATATCTTGTCCAGCGGGGGATTTGGACCATGGCGGGGAGGACGATGGACGGGCGATCACGGGGGCCGATCGCCGAGGCGAGGGCCGCCGAACTCGCCGAGCACTACGCCCGGATCCTTGGCCGACAGGCGGACCTCCGCGTGTCGACCGTCGTCTGGACCTGCCTCCGCCGGCTCCCCGCGCGCCTCCCGGTCCGCGGTGGCGATCGGCGCGCCGTCGAGGCGTTGATCGAGCGCGTGCTGCGGCTCGGGGGGGTCGGCTCGCCGAACCTCGTCGGGGCGTCCAGCCAGATCGACGCCGACATCGCCCGTCGGCTCGTGAAGCCGCCAGCGATCCCCGGGGCGTCTACCGTGCCCTTCGGGCCATGCTCGGGCACACGGCCCTCGTCGTGCGCCACAGCCGGCAGATCTGGGAGCTGCGCCTGGCCAGTCTCGCGGACGCCACCTCCGAGGTCCACCGGGCGCTGGTCGCCGAGACGCCGGCGCTCTACTGTCTGCCGAAACCGGACGCGGTGCTGGCCGAACAGGCGGCCGAGCAGGCAGAAACCTCAAGTCCTGAATCTCAGGTGGCGCCACCTGGCTCAGACCCTTCCGCCGAACTGCTGGCCGAGCTCGTCCGAATTCGCGAGGAGCTGACGGCCGAGCGCCAGGCGCGAGCCGAGGTCGACCAGCGGCGGAAGGCCCTCGAGGCCGAGCTGGATCTGCAGCGCCGAGCCCAGGACGAGGAACGCCAGGCGCTCGAGGAGGAGAAGCGGCGAGCGCAGGAGGTCGCCCTCGCGCTGGCAGAGGCCAGGCAGGAGCTGGACGGTATCCGCCAGGCGCAGGCAGCCGACGCGGCTAAGCTTCGGGAGTTGGTCGAGGCCCAGCGAATCCCGGAGGCGGCGACCTACCTCGCGGCGCGTATGCTCGGCCTCGACCTCGATGAATCAGCTCAGGCCCTCCTTTCGCTCATGCACTCCGCCGTCGCCGAGGATGCGCCCGTGACGTCCGAGGTGTCGACGTTGGGCGGCGCCCCGCCCGCGGCCACCAGCCCAGCGATCCCCGTGGTCGCCGAACTCTCTCCGCCGGCATCGGCGCCGTCCGTTGGCTCGACGGGCCCAATGCCGCCGCCGCGACGCTCGCCCGCGAGAGAGCGGCCGCTGACGAGCCTGGCGCCGGTCTTCGCAGCGGTCGGCGTCGCCCGCGATCAGCAGCAGCCAGAGCTGAGCCCGGGCAAGGTCGGGCGGAACTCTCCCTGCCCGTGCGGGTCTGGCAAGAAGTTCAAGCGGTGCTGCGGCCAATCTTAGGGCTTCGGGTGGAGCACGTTGTCCGCGGTCGACGCCGCCGAGCTCAACGCCGCCGAGTTGGCCGGGCGTCGACCTCGACGGCCGCGGCATGGTGCGCGTCGTCGACCAGCGAGCCCGGACGGGGTACGTGAGCTCGCCTACAGCGTGCGTGCCGGCGACGAGCTCGGCTGGGGCGACGTTGTCGCACTACATGTGACAACCAGATAGGCCGGCCTCCATGGCCGGCTGCACTGTCTTCTTCCGTGAATCTTATCGCGTGTCTCGAGCGGCCCAATGTGACTCGAGCGCGCGGCCGAGATCGTTCGGCGATACGAACGAGTACACCCTGGCGAGGGTTTTCGTGGACGATTGGACTTTTACTCGCACCGGATCGGGCTGGTGAATCGAGTATTGTCGAATCTCTTCCACGTTGGCCGCACTGATCGTGAGGACTTCGCCACCGGGGAAACGAAGCTCAACAGCCAGCGCAGGCATTAGGACGTCCTCCCCAGAATCCGCAAGGGACCGTCATTACCCGATCCGTCTGGAAGTTTGAGAACGAACCAGGGCTCGCTCTTGTTGTTGAACTCGACGCGCGCGACTTCGTTGGATCGCGGCATATGAATTTCGACCGTGGCGCCGTCCGGGAAGCCGAACCGGGCCGCCCGTCCGTCGTCGCCCGGGCTGACGCTCGGCTCGTCGTCGCTCGCCTCAACATCGATCTCGATCTCTTGCGTCCTCGTTTCCATCGCATCTCCTTCGTACTCCTTAGTACTTCTTAGTACTACTTGAAACGCGGAAGGCCCGCAAGCCCCCTTCTTGAGGGCGTGGGAGCACACCTGCTAAGGTCGCCTCGTGCCGCCCTGGACCACGACCACAGCCGAGATCGCGGAACGGGTGGGCGTGACAGGCAAAACCGTGCGTGAATGGGCAAAACGCGGGCTCTTGCCCACACCCCGAACCTCGTACCGAGGCCGGCGCGGCCGGGTGGCACTCTGGCCAAACACCGCGATCGCACAGGCCGTGTGGGTCCACGGTCAGCTCGAGACAGGCGTCCCAATCCCTGAGATCCTGGAGATTTTGAATCGCCCCGAGGTCAAGGCCGCGCTCGAGGCGGGCGAGTTCAAACCGCCAGCCGGCTAGATGTGCGGGTCGCGCGCGGGGGATCAACCGTGAAGCGCGATTTCGTCATGTCCGCATCCGCTCGACGCCGGACGATCGGGCTGATCCGTTGGTGCAGGAACGACCGCTAGACAGTGTCTCCATGAGGCTCCTATAGTCCAGCCGCGCGATGGCGCGCGTCGTTCCGGGAGGACGTCCACGATGTCGAGCACCAGCCCCAAGTTTCGGCTCGTCGACGTCGACGACCTCGACCCGGAACTCGACGAGACCGCGGAGGACGACCTCATCGGCAGCACCATCGCCGGCCGCTACATGGTCCAGGCGCACCTCGGCGGCGGCGGGATGGCCGACGTCTACCGCGCCCGCGACGATGAGCTCGACATCGACGTAGCGATCAAAGTGCTCAAGCCGGAGATGGTGACCGGCGAGATGCGCGCTCGCATGGTCCAGGAGGCCCGGGCCGCAGCCCGGGTTCGCCACCCGAACCTCGTGCGGGTCTTCGGCACGGGCAAGATGCCCTCCTCGGCCTACATCGCCATGGAGCTGCTCGACGGCCCGAACCTCGAAGCGTACCTGCGGCAGCACCCTGGCGGGCGCCTCCCCTGGAACGAGGCGATCGAGCTGCTCCTGCCCGCGCTCGAGGCCCTGCACGCCGTCCACGAGCGGGGCTACGTCCACCGCGACATCAAGCCCGGCAACATCATCGTCACCCGCGAGCCGGGCTGTCCGCCGCAAGCCGTCGTGATCGACCTCGGCCTGGTCAAGCCCGACCGCGCCCAGCGTGATGCCGCCGGTCCGCTGACGACCGAGGCCGGGCGGGTGCTCTGCACACCCGGCTACGCCTCGCCCGAGCAGGCGGCCCAGCTCCCCGTCGACCGTCGGTCGGACGTGTACTCGATGGCCATCACGCTCTACCGGGCGCTCGCCGGCCGCCCACCTTTCCATAATGCACATGGGAAGGCGATTTACGTCTGGTTCCATCACCACGCCAACCTCGACCCGACGCTGCTCGCCGATGCCGCCGGGGACGCGGACATTCCCCCTGCGATCGCCAGAGTCATCGAGTCGGCGCTGGCGAAGAACCCCGCCCATCGGCCGCAGACCATGCTGGCGTTCGCCGAAGCGCTGCAGACCGCGGCTACCGCTTCGACACCTGCATCACGCTCATCGTTCCACCTCTGGCCCCTCGGCATCGTGCTCGTGTATGCCGTCCTCATGCTGTTCGCCTGGCGGATGACCCAGGCGCCAGGCGAGGGCCCTCGCTTGAATGAGACGAGGGAAGCAGTCCAAGACTGTGTCGAGCCGAAGGCGACGACCGAACCAGTGGCCTCCACGGCCCCAACAACGCAACCCGATCCACCCGCGCCGGCTTCTTCCACGCAGCCTGAGCAGCCCACGACTCCGCCTGCGGCCGAGCAGTCCACGCCCACGACTCTGCCCGCGGCTGACATACCCGATCAGCCGGTCGACCGGCGTCCCGACCCCGTCGCCACCACCCGTCGGGCACTCGACCGGCGTGTTCAGGCCGTCCAGGCCTGCGCCGACGGGGAGATCGACGAGATCGAACGCATCGCCGCCACGGTGAACATCGACGCCGCCGGGCGCGTCTCCGCCCACATCGACGGCGCCGCGGAGACCCCTCTCAGCCGCTGCCTCGCCCGGGCGCTCCGGCACAGCATGGCGTCCCCCCCACCCGGGCCGCAGTCCTTCGTCCATGTCTTCAAGCTGCGGGCGACGCCTCGCCAGCCGTGATCTCGATGTACTCCGCCCTGGTCCTGGCCCTGATCCTCGCCGTCGAGCCGCCGCGGAGCCTGTCGCCGGAGGCTGGCGAGCACAACACGCTGGCCATGCAGTACTACGATGCCGGTCAGTTCGGGCCGGCAGTCGACGAGTTCTACGCGGCCTATCAATCCATGCCCGACGCTCGCCGTGATCGCGAGGGCCGCCTCCTCCTGCTCGGTTCGATGCGCTCGACCCTCCTCGCCCAGTACAAGCAGACCGGCGAATCCGCTCCGCTGTGCCGCCTGCAGAAGATCCTCAAGGAGCACCTGGACGCCCTCACCGCCGCGTACCCCGAAGACCCGGAGATGCAGGAGGCCCGCAGCGTCCACGCCCGCCACGACGAGGTGACGCAGCAGCTCGCAGCCATCGGCCCCACCGCTTGCGAGCCGCCCCCACCGCCCGCTCTTCCGCCCGTGGACGCGGCGCCGACGACCGAGTCGGCAGCGCCAGCCCCGGCACCCCCGTCGAAGGTCGCGCCGACCCCGGCTCCGGATGCCATCCCGCCGCGCCACCTCAAGATCGCTGGCGGCGTCACCCTCGGCCTCGGCGTCGCGTTGCTCGGCGTGGTGGCCTACGGGATCATCGCCGAGCGTCGAGCGCTCGGCAACGCGTACAAGATCCGCGACGCGTCTTCCGACTGCCCCCTCTCGCCGGACCAGTTCACCGAGCTGAAAGACCTCCGCAGCGACGCGCTCGCCGGCCGGCACATCGCCATCGTCGCCGGGATCGCCGCGGGCGTGACCGCCGTGCTCGGCGGCACGCTGCTCGGGCTGGCACGCCGTTCGGGACGCGCCAAACGCTGGTCCGCGACGCCCTGGTGGTCGCCCGCGGGGGCCGGTCTCACCCTCCACGTACGGCTCGGTGGCGCGCGTTGACCCCCCGCCGGAGACACACGACGATCCCCAGAGGTATCCCATGAAGCGTCCCGGTTTTCTGGTCATCTCGCTCGGTCTCTCATCCGTGATGTCCGGCTGTTCCCAAGACGATGGCGCGGGAGGCGGCCCGGTCGGAGCTGCATCGTCGAGCAGTTCGACCTCTGGCCCATCCGTCGATCCGTCAGCGAGCACACCGACGACCTCGGAGTCGACCGGCTCCGCAATCACAGGCACATTCTCGACAACCTCGACCTCGGGCGTCCCGGACAGCGACGGCTCGAGTGAATCCGGCAGCAGCAGCACGAACGCAGAGAGCTCCTCGAGCAGCGCCACGGACGGCTCGACCGAGAACTGCGGGAACGGCGTTCGGGATCCCGGCGAGGAGTGCGACGATGGTTATGCTAGCAATAGCGATACCACTGGGTTGTGCACCATGGCCTGCAAGCGCCCGGTGTGTGGCGACGATCTGGTATGGCAGGATCACGAAGACTGCGATTTTGGCCCGAACAACAACGATACAGTGTACAATGGATGCACAACCGAGTGCAAATTCGGGCCGAGCTGCGGTGACGGCCTCGTCCAGGGCCCGGAGGAGTGCGATGCGGGGGGTGCCAACGGCAGTGGCGAGCCGACGTCGGAAGATGGCGTCGCGTGCGAGTCGGCCTGCAGATTTTCGGCCAACGTGGTATTCGTCTCGAGCACCGTCTACACGGGCAAAGAGGTCGACGGTATCACCGGTGCTCACGGGCACTGCAAGGAGCTGGCAACAAATGCCGGCCTCGACAACGCCGGCAACTTCAAAGCGTTCATCAGTACGGTCGGCTTTACCCCGGCCGAGCACTTCGTCCACTCGGACATCCCCTACGTCCGCCTCGACGGCATCCGAATCGCCGACGACTGGAACGACCTCATCCAGAACGGCCCGCATTTCGGGATCGTCGTCACCGAGACCAAGGATCACCTCATGAATGGGAAAGTGTGGACCGGCACTGGTCCGGACGGCACGATGTACCTCCCCGAAATGACCTGCGCCGGCTGGACCAGCGACTCGCCCGCGCTCAAGGGTCGG
>Ga0075163_10005923_pt1 | contig 16237 bp, 6 predicted proteins | sample JI1023141ADNA_FD_71478 | JGI IMG/M metagenome (GOLD analysis project Ga0075163, IMG submission 71478) | Wastewater effluent complex algal communities from Wisconsin, to seasonally profile nutrient transformation and Carbon sequestration -... | ecosystem: Engineered > WWTP > Effluent > Algae...
TACACGGCGGGCGCCACCGCGCCCGGTGCGCCCACCGGCGCGACGGCGACCGCCGGCAACGCCCAGGCCACCGTCGCCTTCACCGCCCCGGCCAGCAACGGCGGCAGCGCCATCACGGGCTACACTGTCACGTCGAACCCCGCCGGCGGCACCGACTCCAACGCCGGTTCAACCAGCCTCTCGCACGTGATCACGGGCCTCACCAACGGCACGAGCTACACGTTTACCGTGACCGCCACCAACGCCGCCGGCACCGGCGCGGCCTCGACCGCCTCAAACAGCGTCACGCCGCTCACCGTCCCCGGCGCGCCCACCGGTGCGACGCCGACCGCCGGCAACGCGCAAGCGACCGTCGCTTTCACCGCACCCGCGAGCAACGGCGGCAGCGCCATCACGGGCTACACCGTCACCTCGAACCCCGCTGGCGGCACCGACTCCAACGCGGGTTCAACCAGCCTCTCGCACGTGATCACGGGCCTCACCAACGGCACGAGCTACACCTTCACCGTCACCGCGACGAACAGCGCCGGCGCGGGCAGTGCATCAAGTCCTTCCTCGGCAGTCACGCCACAGGCTCCGATCCCGGTCGTGACGAACTCCACGCTCACCGCCAGCGGCACCTACAACGCCGCCTTTGCCGGCTACACCATCACCGCGAGCAACTCGCCCACGAGTTTCTCCGCCACCGGTCTGCCCACCGGTCTCACGCTCAACACCACGACCGGCGCGATCGCCGGCACCCCCACACAAGCCGGCACCTTCACTGTCACGCTCGGCGCCACCAACACCGGCGGCACCGGCAACGCCACGCTCACGCTCACCGTCGCGAAGGCCACGGCGACCGTCACGCTTGGCAGCCTCCAGCAAACCTTTAATGGCTCGGCGAAGTCCGCCACGGCCACGACGATCCCTGCCGGTCTCACCGTCACCTTCACTTACAACGGCAGCGCCACCGCGCCGAGCGCCGCCGGCAGCTACACCGTCGTCGGCACCATCAGCGACCCCAACTACCAAGGCTCCGCCTCCGGCACACTCACGATCACGGCGATCCCCGCCATCACGAGTGCCACCACTGCGAGCGGCACCTTCAACACCGCCTTCGCCGGCTACACCATCATCGCGAGCAACACGCCGACGAGTTACTCCGCCACCGGTCTGCCGACGGGCCTCGCGTTTAGCACTACGACCGGCGCGATTACCGGCACGCCGACGCAAGCCGGCACGTTTACCGTCACGCTTGGCGCGACCAACGCCGGCGGCACCGGCACCGCCACGCTCGTGCTGACGATCGTCAGCCCGCTGGCCATCACGACGCAGCCCGCCCCGACCCAAACCGTCAGCGCCGGCTCGGCCGCGGTAATTTCCCTCGTGGTCACGGGGACCACGCCGTTCACCTACCAATGGTATAAAGACGGCGTCGCGATTTCCACCGCCACTGCCGCGAGCTACGCGATCGCCAGCGCCCAGCCGAGCGACGCCGCGAACTACTCCGTCCTCGTCTCCAATTCGTCCGGCGCCGCGCTCAGCAACGTAGCCACACTCACCGTCACCGCGGCTCCGGCCGTCGCGACGCTCTCCGCCGTCAGTGGGCGCGTGGTCGAGTTCGGCGCCGCCGCGACACTCACGTCGCTCTTCACCGGCAGCGGCACGCTCACCTACCAATGGTCGAAAAACGGCACGGCGCTCTCCGGCCAAACCAACGCCGCCTACACCATCGCCTCCGCCACCGCATCCGATGCCGGCGATTACACCGTCACGGCCACGAACTCCGTGGGCAACGTCACCAGCAGCACCATCGCCGTGACTGTCGCGACGGTTGGCAACGGATTCGGCGCAATTCAGATCGCCACGAATTCCGGCACGCAGGTGACCGGCAACGTCGACGCCACCACCGGCGTCCTCAACGGCACCGCGACCGCGGCCGGTTCCTCCGCCACCGTGGCGCCCGCGATTCCCGGCATCACGACTGTTGCCGATCTCCTCGTCGATCTCGGCTCCACCGCCACGCTTTCGGCTGTCGCCAGCGGCAATCCCGTGCCCACGTATCAGTGGTCCAAGAACGGCACGGCAATCACCGGCGCCACGAACGCCACGCTCACGCTCACCAACGCTGCCGTCACCGATGCCGGCAACTACACCGTCACCGCGACCAACTCCGGTGGCTCCGTCACCACGAGTGCGCTCGGAGTCACCGTCGGTCGCATCACCGCGGGTGGTGGCCCGGTGAGTTTCGCCACCTCGGGGGGCACGCAGATCGAGGGCAACGTCGACGCCACGTCCGGTGCGCTCACCGGCAGCGTGACGGCCAGCGGCGGCGTCGCCACCGCTCCGGTCGTTGACGGCATCAGTGCCAAGTCCGGTCTCCTCCTCAATCAAGGGGCGAACGCGACGCTCAAAGTAGCCGCCTCCGGCAACCCGGTGCCGACCTACCAATGGCTGAAAGACAACGTCGCCATCACCGGTGCGACCAATTCCTCGTTCACGCTCACCAACGCCCAGCCGACCGATGCCGCCACCTACAGTGTGCGCGCCACCAATTCCGGCGGCACCGTCACCGCGACCGGCGTTCCGGTCACGGTCGTGCAGCTCCCCACCGGTCCCACGGGCTCGGTTTCCATCGCCGGCGGCAACGGCACACAGGTGGCCGGCACCATCGATGCGAGCGGCGTGCTCACCGGCGGCGTCACGAGCGGCGGCCCCAATGCCGTCGTCGCGCCCCAAATCGCCGGCGTCAATACCGCCGCCGACCTCCTCCTCAGTCTCGGCAGCTCCGTCACCATCACTTCGGTCGCCACCGGGAATCCGACGCCCACGTATCAGTGGTTCAAGAACAACGCGGCCATCAGCGGTGCGACCTCGGCGAACCTCACGCTCGCGAGCGTCACGAATGCCGACGCCGGCAGCTACACTGTGCGCGCCACGAACTCCGGCGGCAGCGTGACGAGCTCCGCGCTCGGCGTGACGATCGGCCAAACGTCCACCGGCGGCCCCGTGTCGTTCGCCACCTCGGGCGGCACCCAAATCGCCGGCAATGTGGACGCCACCACCGGCGTGCTCACCGGCAGTGTCACCGCGTCCGGTGGTGCGGCGACCACCCCGACCGTCGACGGTATTTCCGCCAAATCCGGTCTGCTGCTCAACCAAGGCACGAGCGCCACGCTCAGCATCACCGCTTCGGGTAATCCCGTGCCGAGCTATCAGTGGTTGAAAAATGGCAACACGATCACCGGCGCCACCTCCGCCAATTTCAGTCTGACCAACGTGCAGCCGGCCGACGCCGCGACCTACAGCGTGCGCGCCACCAACGCCGGCGGCTCCGTCACCAGCGCCGGTGTGCCTGTCACCGTGGTAAATCTCAGTTCCGGCGCCGGTCCCGTCACGATCGCCGGCGGCAATGGCACGCAGATCGCCGGCACGATCAACGCCAGCGGCGTGCTCTCCGGCAGCTCCACGAGCGGCGGCCCCGATGCGGTCGTCGCGCCGCGTATCGCCGGAGTGAACACCAACGCCGATCTCCTCGTCACCACCGGCTCCTCCGCGACGCTCACTGCGCTCGCCACCGGCAGCCCGACGCCGACCTTCCAATGGATCCGCAACGGCACGCCGATTTCGGGCGCCACGCTCTCCACCTACACGATTGCCGCCGCCACCGCCGCCGACTCCGGCACCTACCTCGTCCGCGCGACCAACGCCAGCGGCACCGCGCCCAGTTCCGCGATCGGCGTCACCGTCGGCCAGTTTGGCAGCGGCGGCGGCCCGATTTCGTTCGCCACCTCGGGCGGCACGCAGATCGCCGGCAATGTCGACAGCGCCACCAGCGCACTCACCGGCAGTGTCACCGCGACCGGCGGCGCGGCTGCTGTGCCCACCGTGGACGGCATCTCCGCCAAGACCGGCGTGCTCCTGAATCAAGGAGCGTCCGCATCCTTCCGCGTCTCCGCGTCGGGCAATCCGGTGCCGACGTATCAGTGGTTACGCGACGGCGCGGCCATCACCGGCGCGACTTCGTCCACCTTCTCGCTTGTCAATGCCCAGCCCGCCGATGCCGGTTCCTACGCGGTGCGCGCGACCAACGCCGGCGGTTCGGCCACGAGTGCCGGTGTGCCGGTCACGGTGATCAACCTCACCGGCTCTTCCGGTCCGGTCACGATCGCGGGCGGTAACGGCACAGTCGTCTCCGGCGCCATCGACTCCTCCGGCGTGCTCACCGGCGGCGTCACCAGCGGTGGCATCAATGCCGCCGTCGCTCCCAAAATCGGCGGCATCAACACCCGCGCCGATTTGCTCGTCGAAACCGGCACGACCGCCACGCTCGCGGCCGTCGTTACCGGCAACCCCGCTCCAGCACTGCAGTGGTTCAAGGACGGCGGCGCGCTCAGTGGCGCGACCGGTTCCTCTTACGTCATCACCAACGCCGCTTCGACTCACGCCGGCTCCTACGAACTTCGCGCCACGAACGCCGCCGGCACCGTTACGAGCACGAGCCTCGGCGTCACGGTCGCGACGATTACGAGTGGCGGCGGACCGATCGCGTTTTCCACCTCCGGCGGCACCGAGATCGCCGGTAGCGTCGACGGCACCAGTGGCGTGCTCACCGGCAGCGTGACGGTCGCCGGCGGTGCAAATACCGCCCCGGTCATCGACGGCATCACCGCCAAGTCCGGCGTCATGTTGAACGTCGGCGCCACCGCCACGCTCACGGTCGCCGCCTCCGGCAACCCCGTGCCGACCTACCAATGGCTCAAGGATGGCGTCGCCATCACCGGCTCGACGAACGCCTCGCTGACCCTCACCAACGCCCAGCCGACCGACGCAGCGACCTACGCCGTGCGCGCGACCAACGCCGCCGGCGCCGTCACTGGCACCGGCATCCCGGTCACCGTTGTGCAACTTCCGAGCGGCACCGGCCCGCTGACGATCGCGGTCGGCAATGGCACGCAAGTTTCCGGCACGATCGACGCCAGCGGCGTGCTCACCGGCGGTGTCACGGCCGGCGGCCCCAATGCCATCGTTGCGCCCACCATCGCGGGCGTAAAAACCAGCGCCGATCTCCTCGTGGAAACGGGCACTTCTGCCACGCTCGAAGCCATTGCCACCGGCAGTCCGGCCCCGGCGTATCAGTGGTTCAAGAACGGCACCGCCGTCGCGGGCGCCACCCAGTCGCGCTACATGATCGCTGCTGCGGCCGGCACCGATGCCGGCAGTTACACGGTGACCGCCACCAATTCAGCCGGCGGCGTCACCAGCGCCTCGCTCGGCGTGACGGTGGCCCGCATCACCACCGGCGGCGGCCCCGTCAGCTTCGCCACCTCCGGCGGCACGCAGATCGCGGGCGATGTCGATGCGACCAGCGGTGTGCTCACCGGCAGTGTTACCGCCACCGGCGGCACTGCCGCCGCACCGGTTGTAAACGGCATCACGGCGAAATCTGGCGTCATGTTGAACCAAGGTTCCGCCCTCACGTTTAGTGTCACCGCTTCCGGCAATCCCGTGCCGACGTATCAGTGGTTGAAAGACGGCGTGGCGGTAGCTGGTGCGACGCGCGCGACCTTCAGCCTCACCAATGTGCAGCCGGTCGATGCAGGCACCTACGCCGTGCGGGCCTCCAACGCCGGCGGCACCGTTACCGGCGAAGGTGTGCCGGTCACGGTGTTCTCCCTCGGCAGTTCCGGTGGCGTCAGCATCTCCGGCGGCAACGGCACCCAGGTGACCGGCACCGTCGATGCCAATGGCCTGCTGTCGGGGGGCGTCACCGCAGGCGGCCCCTCGGCCGTGGTCGCGCCGCGCATCGCGGGAGTGAGCAGTTCGGGTGTGGCCGTGGTCAGTGCTACCCAAAATCTCACACTGACGGCGGTCGCGACCGGCAGTCCCTCGCCGACCTATCAGTGGTATCGCGACGGCACGCCGCTGGCCGGCAAGACCTCATTTACGCTGACGCTGAATGCCGTCACCTTGGCCGATGCCGGTGCTTACGCCGTGGTCGCGACGAATGCGAGCGGCCAGGCCGGCAGCAGCACCCTCCGCGTCGAAGTCGTCGGCGCCAACGCGCCGCTCGCGCCCCGCGTCGTCTCGGTCGGCACCACGCCCAGCAGCTTGCTTCTGGATCGCGGCACTGGCGTGACGCTCATGGCTACCGCATCCGCCAACCCGTTGCCCACGTTCCAATGGCTGAAGGACGGCGTCGTGATTCCCGGCCAGACCCGTGCGACGTTGCCCATCTCCAGCGCGCAATCGTCCGATGCCGGCCGCTATGCAGTGCGTGTATCCAACAACCGCGGCACCGTCGTGAGCGAATCGGTGGCCGTGAGCGTAGCCCTTCTGTCCACCGCCGGCGCTATCGAGATCGCTGCGGACACCGGCACCGTCATCAAGGGCACCGTCGACGCCGCTTCGGGCGCACTCACGGGCAGCGTGACCACCGGTGGCATCGCCCAGCTTTCGGCGCCGCGCATCGTCGGCGTCAGCAGTAATCCCGGCAGCCTCGCCGCTGCGGTCGGTTCGTCGGCGACCCTCTCCGTCACCGCCTCCGGCCAACCCGCGCCGACGATTCAGTGGTTTAAGGACGGCGTGTTGCTCCCCGGCCAGACCGCCGCGAGCCTCACGCTCGTCAACCTCCAGCCGGCCGACGCCGGCAACTTCACGGCGCGTATCGCCAACAGCGGCGGCACCGTGACGACCGGAAATATCGAGGTGACCGTCTACGGAAACACGATTGATGGACAGCTCAGTGTCACCACGAACAGTGGCGTTCGGGTGGTCGGCACGATCGACCCGACCACGGGTCGATTCACCGGCACCACCGGCACCGGACCGACGACGCCCACGATGCCCACCACGCCGACCACACCCACCACGCCGACGACTCCGGCGATCAATTCGCAACTTTCCAATCTCTCGGCCCGCGCCACGTTGCGTAGTGGAGAAACCGTGACAGCCGGTTTTGTCATCGCCGGAGCCGATTCGCGGCAGATGTTGGTCCGAGCGGTCGGCCCCGGTTTGTCGCAGTTTGGTGTCGCCGAGGTGCTGGCGCGGCCGCAGTTGCGCATCCTGCGCGGCACCGAGGTCGTCGCCTCCAACGCGGGTCTTTCCCAAGCCTCGAATCTCCCGGCGATCCTTATCGCGACGCGTGACCTCGGGGCGTTTGCCCTCGATTCCGCCGGCGCCGATGCCGTCGTGTTGGTCACGTTGCCGGCCGGCTCGTATTCTGCGGAAGTCACCGGCTTGTCCGGAGCCGGCGGCCAAATGCTGCTCGAACTCTACGACGCCGAGCCCGCACGGCTGCCCACGACGCGTCTGACGAATTTCTCGAGCCGCCTGAATTTGGCGACGGGTGAAACGCTCGCGTTCGGTGCATCGATCGCCGGCACCGCGCCGAAGCGCGTCTTGATCCGCGCGATCGGCCCCACGTTGGCAACCGTCTTCGGGGTGACGCCGGCCGTGGCCGCGCCCACGTTGCGGGTGCTGCAAGGTTCGGCGGTGATCGCCCAGAACACCCGCTGGGGGCTCGTCGCAGTGGATGCCACGGCCACCGCCGCTGCCGCTTCGTCGGTCGGTGCCTTCGCGTTGAGTCCAACGTCCGCCGATTCGGCGGTGATCGCCACACTCTCGCCGGGCAGCTACTCGATTCAGGTGAACGATGCCGCGGCGGGAGCGGGCAGTGTGCTCGTGGAAGTTTACGAGTTGCCTTGAGCGGGAGCCGCCGCCGGTTCGTGGCGGCCCGGCGCGGAGTTTTGCCTTTTATCTGTGTCCATCCGCGGTCATCCGTGGTGGTCTATTTTTTCCATGAGCTCATCCCGCAAACCCGTCCTCCTCGTCATCCGTGATGGCTGGGGCAAGAATCCTGACGCCGCGCAAAACGCGACCAATGCCGTCTATCTCGCGAAGAAGGCGTGCGACGACGCGTTGCACGCCCGCTACCCGCACGCGTTGGTGTCGGCGAGCGGCCTCGATGTCGGTCTGCCCGACGGGCAGATGGGCAACTCCGAAGTGGGCCACGAAAACATCGGCGCCGGCCGCATCGTCGATCAGGAACTCGTGCGATTGAACAAACTGTTTTCCGAAAAACAACTCGCGGGAAATCCGGTGTGGCAGGCGGCGGTCGCGCGCGTGAAGGCGTCCCCGACGGCGAAGTTGCACCTGATGGGCATCGTGTCCGACGGCGGCGTGCACGGCATGTTGGAGCACTTGTATGGAATTTTGCGCCAGGCGAAAGAAGACGGTCTCACCGCGAAGCAGGTGTTCATTCACGGTTTCACGGACGGCCGCGACACGCCGCCGTCGGGTGGTCTTGGATACATCCGGCAGGTCGAGGCGCAGTGTGCGGAGATCGGCGTGGGCACGATCGCGACGGTGTGCGGACGCTTCTGGGCGATGGACCGCGACAACCGCTGGGAGCGCGTGAAAAAAGCCTACGATATGCTCACGGGCCGCGCCGCGATGGCGACCGCAACGAACGCGACCGAGGCGATCGCACATTATTATGCGAATCCGCTCAGCGAGACGCAGAAGGGCGACGAGTTTGTGCCGGCGACGTGGATCGTGGGCGCCGATGGCAAGCCGCTCGCGACCTTCGCGAATGGCGACGCCGTGCTCTTCTATAATTACCGTGGCGACCGCCCGCGCGAGATCACGAAGGCTTTTGTGATCGACGGGTTCAAGGAGTTCGATCGCGGCGCGAAGCTCGATCTCTACTACGCGACGATGACCGAGTATGAGGCGGGCCTGCCGGTGCACGTGATCTCGGGCAAACCCGAGGCGCTGAAAAACATTCTCGGCAAGGTCGTGAGCGATGCGGGCATCGGGCAATTCCGCTGTGCGGAGACCGAGAAAAATCCGCATGTGACGTTCTTCTTTAATAACTATCGCAAGGACCCGTTTCCCGGCGAAGAGCGTGCCTGCCCGGCGAGTCCGAAGGTGCCGACCTACGATATGCAGCCCGAGATGTCCGCGTCCGAGGTGACCGCTGCGGCGAAGGCGGCGATTCTGTCGGGGAAGTTCGGCCTCGTCGTCGTGAACTTTGCGAATCCCGACATGGTCGGTCACACGGGTTCGCTGCCGGCGACGGTGAAAGCCGTCGAAGCGACGGACCTCGGCGTGGGCGAGTTGCTTGCGGCGATCGAGACGATGGGCGGGCGCGCGGTGATTTGCGCGGACCACGGTAACGCCGAGCAGATGTGGGACCCGACCACGAACAGTCCCCATACCGCGCACACGTTAAACCTCGTCGAGGTATTCGTGGTGGGTGACGGCTACGTCGTTGGCAAAACGACGATGCGCAGCGGCGGGCGACTCGCGGATATCGCGCCGACCGTGCTGGACCTCATGGGCCTGCCGAAGCCGGTGGAGATGACGGGAGCGAGTTTGATCGCCGGCTGATCAGGCTGACTCGGGAGCGGCGGCCGGCTTGGCCGCCGCAGGCGATGGAGCGCCGAACAGGGTCGAGCGAACGCGTTCGCGCTCGCGGTCGACCTGTTCCGGCGTGGCACCCAAGTTTTTCAAGATCAGCTCGGCCATCGCGAGCGCGACTTCGCCCTCACCGGAAAACACGGCGTCGACGCCCGCGGCGCGGAGTTCGTCGAGTTCGTGCACGTAGGAGGTGCGGGCGAGCACGCGCAGGCGTGGGTTGAGCGTGCGGGCTTGTTGGATGATTTCGCGTCCGCCCTTGATGCTGGAAGCGCTGAGGATGAGTGTGCCCACTTCAGCGATACCGGCCTGCGTGAGCGTGTCGATGTGCGTGGCGTCACCGTAGACGGTGTGCACGCCCTCGGCCTTGAGACGCTGCACGGTTTCAATGTTGAGCTCGACGATGGTCGGCTCGATTTCGTTTTCGCGGAGGAGGCGCGTGACGGTCTGCCCCACGGGACCGTAGCCGATGATGATGGCGCGGTGTTGGCTGCTCGGCGGGTGGACGGGCTCGGCGGCGGCTTCGTGCGCGCCCGCGGACCTACGATGAATCCAGCGGGCGAAGGCCGGAGCGAAGCGGGTGACCCACGTTTCGATGGTCGGCAGCAGGCGGTAGGTGAGGGGATTGAGCGTGATGGAGAGGATCGCGGCGGCGACGAGGATGTTGGCGGCGTTGGGCGGCAGGATGTCGAGCTGCCGGCCCATCGTCGCGAGAATGAAGGAAAACTCGCCGATCTGCGCGAGCACCACCGAGACCGATAGGGCGACGCGCAGCGGGTAGCGCATCACGATGATAAAGACGAAGGCGGCGAGCGGCTTGCCGATCAAGATCACCGTCAGCGTCGCAACCACCTGCCAGGGCGATTCGAGGAGGCTGCGCCAGTCGAAGAGCATGCCGACCGAGACGAAAAAGAGGACGGCGAACGCGTCGCGCATCGGGAGTGCCTCTGTGGCGGCGCGCAAGCTGAAGTCCGAGCGACCCACCACCATGCCGGCGAGGAAAGCGCCGAGCGCCATCGAGACGCCAAAGAGCTGCGCGGAGCCCACGGCGATCCCGAGGGCGACGGCGAGCACGGCGAGCGTGAAGAGTTCGCGCGAGCCGGTTTTCGCGATGTTGGTGAGGAGCCGCGGAATCACCCAGCCGCCCACCACGAACGTGAACGCGACGAGAGCGAGGATCTTGAGGGTCGCCCAGCCGGAGGCCGCCGCGATGCTGGCGACACTGGCCGACGCGCCCGGGCCGCCGCCGAAGATTGCCGGGAGGAGCACCAGCACGAACACGGTGAAGAGGTCCTCCATCACGAGCCAGCCGATGGAGATGTGGCCGGTCGGCGTGTGCAGATCCCCGTTGTCCGACAGCACGCGGGTGAGGACGACCGTGCTCGCGACCGAAATGGCGAGGCCGAAGACGATGCCGGCGGACCAACTCCAACCGAGCCAGTGCATCACGGCGGCGCCGAGGGCGGTGGCCACGACGCTCTGCACGACGGCTCCGGGGACGGCGATGTGTTTGACGGCGAGCAGCTCTTTGAAGTGAAACTGCAGGCCGACGCCGAACATCAGCAAGATGACGCCGATCTCGGCGAGCTGCTCGGCCATGGCGACGTTGGCGACGAAGCCGGGGGTGTGCGGGCTGACGACGATGCCGGCGAGCAGGTAGCCGACGATGGGGGAGAGGCCGATGCGCTGCGTGAAGTAACCGAGGGCGAGGGCCGCGACAAAGCCGCCGGTGAGCGTGAGGATGAGATCGATGTTGTGCATAGGCGTGTCGGTGCGCGGAGCGTTGGGCGGGTTTTATTTCGGGCCAGCGCTAATTCCGGCATGCGGGAAAAAGTGAGGCGAAAACGGCTGACAGTCGCCGTTTTGGGCCGGTCGACTATGATCGAGAATCTCATTGCGCTCCCCGGGGGCGGGCCACTGTGCTGTCGGGCTGTATTTTTTCCATGTATCGCTCCCATCACTGTGCCCAGCTCACTCCGGCCGATCTCGGCGCGAACGTCTCGCTCCTCGGCTGGGTCGACACCATCCGCGACCAAGGCGGCATCATCTTCGTTGATTTGCGCGATCGCAAAGGCATCACGCAGATTCAGCTCGAGCCCCGCGACAATGCGCAGCTCGGCGAGCAGCTCAAACACCTGAAGCCGGAGTCGGTCATCGGCATCGTGGGCAAAGTCGTGCGCCGCCCCGAGGGCACCGAAAATAAGAACCTGCCGACCGGTGAGGTCGAGGTCGTCGCCTCCGAGCTGGCGATCCACAATATTTCCGACACGCCGCCGTTCCCGCTCGACGATGTAGGCGGCGACAAGGTGAACGAGGATCTGCGCCTCACCTACCGCTATCTCGACCTGCGCCGTCCGAAGATGCGGAAGAATCTTCAGGTGCGCCACAAGGCCGCGAAGTCCATCCGAGACTATTTCGACTCCCAGGAATTCATAGAGGTGGAGACACCGGCGCTGTTCAAGAGCACGCCGGAAGGCGCGCGCGAGTATCTCGTGCCGTCGCGCATTCACGCCGGTCAGTTCTACGCACTCTCGCAGTCGCCGCAGCAGTTCAAACAAATCCTGATGGTGGCGGGCGTGGAAAAATATTTCCAAATCGCGCGCTGTTTCCGCGACGAGGATTTGCGGGCGGACCGCCAGATGGAATTCACGCAGGTCGACGTCGAGGCCTCGTTCGTGACGCGCGAAGACATCTACGCGCTGTTCGAAGGCATGCTGAAAAAGCTCTGGAAAGACGTGCTCGGCACGGACATCCCGACGCCGTTCCCGCGCATGCCGTTTCACGACGCGATGAACCGTTTCGGCGTCGACAAGCCCGACGTGCGCTTCGGCTTCGAACTCGTGGATTTCTCGGAGACCTTCCGGAATTCCTCGTTCAAGGTGTTTCAATCGACGGTTGCGAACGGCGGCGTGATCAAGGCAATCAACGCCAAGGGCCTCGCCGATCTCACGCAGGGCGAACTCAAGAATCTCGAAGATATCGCAAAATCCCTCGGTGCGAAGGGGCTCGCGTTTATCAAAATCGAGGGCGGCGAATGGAAATCGCCCATCGTCAAATTCTTCTCCGAAACCGAAAAAGCCGAACTCACGGCGAAGCTCGGCATCGGCGAGGGTGACATCATCTTTTTCGCGGCGGCGCCATGGGAAAAGGCGTGCGCGATCCTCGGGCGCTTGCGCCTCGAAGCGGCGCAGTTGCTCGTGAAACGCGGCAAGATGACTATCCGCCACGACGACTGGAAATTCCTTTGGGTGATCGATTTTCCGCTGATGAGTCACGACGAAGCGGAAAACCGCTATGTGGCGACGCACCATCCGTTCACCGCGCCGGTCGCGGAAGACGCGCAATATCTCGACACCGATCCGAAGAAGGTGCGCGGCCAGCACTACGACGTGGTCCTCAATGGCATGGAGCTCGGCGGCGGTTCGATCCGCATTCACCAGCCGGCGATGCAAAAGAAAGTCTTCGAAGACGTGCTGAAGATTCCGGCCGACGTGGTGGAGAGCCGTTTCGGCTACATGCTGAAGGCGTTTACTTACGGCGCGCCGCCGCACGGTGGCATCGCCTTCGGGCTCGATCGCATGTGCGCGCTGCTTTGCGGCACGACGAGCATTCGCGACGTGATCGCGTTTCCGAAGACGCAAAAGGGCCAGGATCTCATGGCCCAGAGCCCGACACCCGTCACGGCGAAGCAGCTCAAAGAGCTGCACATCGCGACGGTGATGCCGGAGTAAGGGGACGTTTGCCGAAGTGCGTCGTATTTCGCGGCGCACTTCGGATCAGCTGGGAGGGAGAGGTTCGTGGCACCGGGCTTGGCATAGGCTCTGCTAAAGTTGGTGGGACAAACGCAATCGTGCGTGTTGTTCACCGCAGAAAAAATTCTTCTCTCCGCCGGTCGGCGCTTGAACATTGCTTGCGCATGTCGGCGGGAAATCTAAACCAAGCATAGCCTCAATCCACGCAATCGCATGAAACTCATCATCGCCATCATTAAGCCCTTTAAGCTCGAGGAAGTGAAGGAGGCGCTCGCCGAAGCCGGCGTCGAGGGTATGACTGTAACGGAAGTCAAAGGCTTCGGTCGGCAGAAGGGGCACACCGAGATTTACCGTGGCAGCGAGTATACCGTCGATTTCCTGCCTAAGGTGAAAATCGAGGTCGCCGTGGCCGACGAGGCGGCGGCAAAGGCGGTCGATACCATTGTGAAGGCTTCCAAAACCGGGAAGATCGGCGACGGTAAGGTTTTTGTTCTGCCGTTGGAAGAAGTCGTGCGCATCCGCACCGACGAACGCGGTGAGGCGGCGGTCTGATCGATCGCAAGGGCACTTTCGCTTAGCTGAGCCGGACCTTCACAGGTCCGGCTTTTTTATTGTCGTCAGCGGAGCGACGGCTGCGGCAACGGCCATGGTGGTTTCACCACGGGAACTCGTCTAACGTTTGGGAAGGTTGGAAACCGAGGCTGGCTGTGGCGGCAGTGTAGTGACTGGAGCACGTGGCCTTCTTCGCGCGCTTGGGTGGAGGTTGGCATGGCGGGCGGATGGCACGATGTCCCGGTGTGGTGCACTTGTGCGAATGATGTATCTCGCAGGCGCTGCGGCATAAGCGCGGGGTTGTCATAATTTCTTGGAAAATTTCGCATGAGTTTCATGCGCGGCATCTATTTTGCTCATAGGTGGTCGCGTCCTAAAAATATGAACACCCTCCGAATCACGCCCCTTCGCTCGCTCCTCGCGGCATGTCTGGCCCTGCTGGCCACTGTGTCTGCGTTCGCCCAGGCCGCTGCGCCTGCGGCTGCCACGCCACCGCCTCCACCCGCACCCACGCTCGAGCAGCGCATTGCTGGTTTGGAAGCCTACATCGGCAACGGTGATCCGAGCGCGGCCCTCAAGGATGCCAAAGGCAACATTCCGGCCGGTCTCACGACGCCTTCGGTCAATGTCGCCGGTCCCGGTCACAATGCGTGGATGATGACGAGCGCGGCGCTCGTGCTCTTCATGACGCTGCCGGGTCTCGCGCTCTTCTACGGCGGTTTGGTCCGCACGAAGAATGTGCTCTCCGTCATGGCGCAGTGCCTCGGGCTCGCCGGTCTCGTCACGATTTTGTGGTGGGCTTTCGGTTACAGCCTCGTGTTCGGCAAGAGCTTCAACAGCCCCTTCCTCGGCGGCTCCGAGTTCTTCTTCATGAAGGGCGTCGATAGCGCTCCGAACACCGACTACGCGTTCTGGGTCTCCCAAAACGTCTTCTCGATGTATCAGATGATGTTCGCGATCATCACCCCGGCGCTGATCGTCGGTGCGATCGCCGAGCGCATGAAATTCTCGGCCGTGATCCTCTTCATGACGGCGTGGATGTTCCTCGTTTACTTCCCGCTGGCCCACATGGTGTGGGGCGTCACCGGCTTCATGAACGGCGTGTGGAACGCCGGCGCGACGATCAAGGCGATCGACTTCGCGGGCGGCACGGTGGTGCACATGTCTTCCGGTTGGTCGGCACTGATCCTCTGTATGATCGTCGGCAAGCGTCTCGGCTTCGGCAAAACCCCGATGCCTCCGCACAGCCTCGTGCTCTGTATGGTCGGCACTGGTATGCTCTGGGTGGGCTGGTATGGCTTCAACGCCGGCTCGGCCGTCGCCGCCGACGGTGTCGCCGCCAACGCCTTCACGACCACTACGCTCGCCACCGGCGCCGCCGCCTTCACGTGGGCTCTGCTCGAATACATCGTCCGCAAGAAGGCCTCGGTGCTCGGCTTCTGCTCCGGTGTGGTCGCCGGTCTCGTCGTCGTGACCCCTGCCTGCGGATTCATCGACACCACCTCCGCGATGTGGGTCGGCATTCTCGCCGGCGCGATCCCGTTCTTCGCCGTGACGAAACTCAAAGCGATGCTTGGCTATGACGACGCGCTGGACACCTTCGGCGTCCACGCGGTGGGCGGCACGCTTGGGGCGTTTCTCACCGGCATTTTCGCGACGCCGGCAGTCAACGCCAACCTCAGCACGAATTTGAAAGATGTCGTGGGCAAGACCCTCTGGCTGGAGCAAGTCAAGGCCATCGGCCTCACGCTGATTCTCTCGGTCGTCGCCACGGTGATCATCGCCTACGTCATCAAGGCGGTCATCGGCCTCCGTCCGACCGTGGAAGCGGAGCAGGAAGGTCTCGACCTCAGCGACCACGGCGAAGAAGGTTACATCTACGAATCCAAGTCCTGAGCGCACTCTCAACTTAGCCTATACATCTCATGAAACTCATTATCGCCATCATCAAGCCGTTCAAACTCGAAGAAGTAAAAACTGCCCTCGCCGAAGTTGGCGTCGAAGGTATGACCGTCACCGAGGTCAAGGGTTTCGGCCGCCAAAAAGGGCACACCGAAATCTACCGCGGTAGCGAATACACCGTCGATTTTCTGCCCAAGGTGAAAATCGAAATCGCTGTGACCGACGACGCCGTCGGCAAAGCGATCGACGCGATCGTGGCCTCGGCCAAGACCGGCAAGATCGGTGACGGCAAAGTCTTCGTGCTCCCGCTCGAAGGCGTGGTGCGCATCCGCACCGACGAGCGCGGCGACGCCGCCATCTGACGAGCGTTCCTTACTCAGACTACCTTCTCAAGAGCCGGCGTCGCATCTGCGATGCCGGCTTTTTTCTTGGCTGATTGGAGCCACGGTTGGCTCCCAGTTTTTTCACTTTGGCGCGGCGATGCGCCAGATGCGCACACGTTGGCTGAGCCTAGAGCATTTCAAATATAGTTGTAGCCGTAAAAAGCTGGAGTAAGGAGGAGGGATGAAAAAGCAGATATCGCTGGATTTGAGGGAGAGAATCGTGGCGGCGTGCGATGCGCAGGAGGG
>Ga0075163_10005924_pt1 | contig 16235 bp, 14 predicted proteins | sample JI1023141ADNA_FD_71478 | JGI IMG/M metagenome (GOLD analysis project Ga0075163, IMG submission 71478) | Wastewater effluent complex algal communities from Wisconsin, to seasonally profile nutrient transformation and Carbon sequestration -... | ecosystem: Engineered > WWTP > Effluent > Algae...
GCCGGCTACCAATGCACGCCGCCGCCGCACTCGCACCATTCCCAACCCGACGAGACCGATCAGCAGCAGGACCGGGATGATCACCAGCAGCCACCACCAGTGCCAGCTGAATCCCTCGTTCGACTGCGCGGCCGAGGCCGACCCCGGAGGCGCCTTGGGAACCTCGAGTCCCGCCAGCGACGCCGCCAGGTCGCCGGGTTCGGTGCTGAATGTGTCGGTGGCTTGATTCCACGAGATCGCGCCACCACTGAACTTCTGGGTGACGGTGTCGCCGTCGACTTTCTGTTCGCCGGTGGGTACGCCGAGCTTGCCTGCCGCGCCACCCAGCTTTGTCCACGCGGCATTGATGGCACCGCGCACGACGATCGCGCCGTTGTCCGGGGTCCAGAAGATGACCGGCTTGTCGCTGGCGCTGAAGACCGTCATCCTGCTGTTCGGAGCACCTCCGTCGGCTTCGGTCGCGATCGGGAAGCCCAGGTCACCCGTGGGTCCGCCGGCAGACTCGTACTTCGACAGGATTGCGCCCGTCACGGCATGAGCGCCAGTGGCCGGCGTGTAATAGACCTTCCCGCCCGCGTAGGCCTGAACGACTCCACCGCCGCTGAGGGTTGACTGACCGCCCTGCCTGGCCCCCATCGGACCGGCGAATCCGCCCGCCGCACGCCACGCCTGATTGATGGCCGCCGTGGCGTCCATCGGGACGACTACACCGTCAAGCTGGCTTGCCAGGTCGGCTGGAACCGTGGTGAATGTCTTGGTGCTGCTGTTCCAGGACACCTCACCGCCGGTGAACTTCTGGCCGATGACGTCTCCGTCATAGCTTTCGTCCTCGAGCGGAACTCCGAGTGTCCCGGCGGACCCACCGAGCTTTTCCCAGGCGATGTTCATCGCCCCGCGCACCACCCAGGCCCCGGTGTCGGGTGTCCAGAAAATCGCGGGCTTGTCCGCGGCACTGAACGTGCTGACTCTGCTGTCCGGACCGACCAGGCCGGTTACCTCATCCATTGTTGGGAAGCCGAGATCGCTGTCCGCCGGGCCACCGAGCTCGGTGTACTTGTCCAGGATCGGGCCGTACAGCAGACGCGCGCCGGTCGCCGGAGTGAAGTACATCTTGCCGCCGCTGAAATTCTGGGCATAGCCGTCCCCGACGGCGTAGACGTCACCATCCTTGGTGCCCAGCGACGAATCGTCGCCCCCGGCCGCTTGCCAGGCTTGATCGATTGCGTCAGCGGCGTCAGTGCCTGGAGTCGCCAACACAGGTGGAGCCATCAAAGCGGCTGCCGCCGCCAACGCGATCACACCAAGCGTCATCCGCCCAGCAGCCCTGCTCAGCCGAGCTCCAAGCCCAGTCATCCACGCTCCCCGCAGTTGGTCAAAACGCCCATTGATACAAGCCCGCTACTGTCTATAGTCCGGGGTCGACACAGCGTTACCGGGCACGACACGCGGCGATCCGGCGGATCGGCCTTAGATGAGACAGCTAGACGCCGAGGCTGCGCCCGATGATCTCTTTCATGATCTCAGTTGTCCCCCCGTAGATGGTCTGGACACGGGCATCGAGATAGGCGCGCGCCACGTTATATTCGCGCATGTAGCCGTAGCCGCCATGGAGTTGCAGGCAGCGATCGATCAGCCGCACCTGAGCCTCGGTGGAATACCACTTCGCCATGGCCGCCTGCGCAACGGTGAGTTTCCCATCGAGATGTAGCTTGATGAACTCGTCGACCATGATGCGGACGGCGGTCGCCTCGGTGGCCAGCTCCGCGAGCAAAAACCGGGTGTTCTGGAACGAGCCGATCGACTTACCGAATGCCTTTCGCTCCTTCGTGTACTGGATCGTCTCGGCAAGTACCGCCTCCATGGCGACCGTGGCCATGATCGCTATCGAGATGCGCTCCTGTGGCAGGTTGCCCATCAGGTAGATGAAGCCGAGCCCCTCCTCGCCGAGGAGATTGTCGACCGGCACCTTGACATCGGTAAACGAAAGCTCGGCGGTGTCCTGGGCCTCGAGGCCGATCTTGTCCAGGTGGCGCCCGCGTTCAAAGCCTTCCATCCCTCGTTCGACTACCAGCAACGAGAAACCCTGGGCGCCTTTCGCCGGGTCGGTCTGAGCCACCACGATCACCAGGTCTGCGTTGATTCCGTTGGTGATGAACGTCTTGGAGCCGTTCAGGACGTAGTGGTCGCCGTGTTTGACGGCGCGGGTCTTGATCCCCTGCAAATCGCTTCCGGTGCCAGGTTCGGTCATCGCGATGGCAGTGATGATCTCTCCGCTGCAGAACCCGGGCAGCCAGCGCTGCTTCTGCTCTTCGGTGGCCAGGCTCAGCAGATACGGGGCGACAACATCGTTGTGCAGTGCGAATCCCACGCCGCTGTAGCGGCCCCGGGTGGTCTCCTCGGTGACGATCGTGTTGTAGCGGAAGTCGGAATTCCCGCCGCCGCCGTACTCCTCGGGCACGGCCATGCCGAGAAAGCCCTGCTTCCCGGCCTCCAGCCAGAGCCCACGATCGACGATCTTGTCCTTTTCCCACTGATCGTGAAACGGCGCGACATGCCGAGCGAGGAAGGCGCGGTACGACTCCCGGAACAGTTCGTGCTCGGGTTCGAAGAGCGTGCGCTGAAACTTGATGGCTGCGTTGTCGTCCAAACCCAATTTGCCGCCCATGATGACCTCCGGGAGTTGCCGCGCGGATTGCTCCCGCCGAGGATAACCCAACCGAGCGGTTGGTTGCCTAGGCGACACTTCGACCATCGGGTGCCGCGTGGGGCATCAGGTAACGAACTCTCCCAGCCCGGCAGCGAATGCCGTCGGTATCCGCGCCTTGATTCGGGTGCCACTTTCGGTGTGCTCCGTCGCATCCACCTGCCCCAGGGAATGCATCCGCGCCACTAAGTCGCCTCGGTCGTAGGGAATCGTCACGTCGACCGCGACTTCACGCGGTTCGAGCAATTCGCCGATACGAACCCGCAGTTGAGCAAGGCCCTCTCCGGAATGCGCCGAAACGAATACGGCGCCAGGCAGTGCGCGCCGCAATTGCGCCAGCATCAGCCCATCAGCGGCATCAATCTTGTTTACCACCAACAGCTCTGGCGCCGGCGGTGCGTGGTGTTCGGATTGCACTTCTCGCACAACCTTCCACACCGCTTCGATCTGAGCCATCGGATTGACGTCGGATCCGTCGACGACATGCAATAGGAGATCCGCGTCAACGACCTCTTCCAGGGTCGAGCGAAACGCTTCGACCAACTGGGTGGGAAGATGCCGCACGAAGCCCACTGTGTCGGTCAGTACGACCGGCCTGCCGTCGTCCAATTGCCCACGGCGCGTTGTCGGTTCGAGGGTGGCGAACAATGCGTTCTCCACCAGCACACCCGCACCGGTCAGCGCGTTGAGAAGACTCGACTTGCCGGCGTTGGTGTACCCGACGATCGCCACCGAAGCGACATCACTGGTCAGTCGGCGGCTTCGCTGAGTATCGCGAACCTGCTTCATGTCCTTGATTTCTCGACGCAAACGAGACATCCGCTCGCGGATGCGCCTGCGGTCGGTCTCGATCTTCGTCTCGCCGGGACCTCGAAGGCCCACCCCGCCTCCGCTGCCGCCCGCCCGGCCACCCGCCTGACGCGACATTGATTCACCCCAGCCGCGCAATCTCGGGAGCATGTACTCCATCTGTGCCAGAGCCACCTGGGCCTTGCCCTCGCGACTGCTGGCGTGCTGGGCGAAGATGTCCAGGATCAACGCCGTCCGATCGATGACTTTGACTTGCACAACTTTTTCCAGCGCAGTCAGCTGCGCCGGGCTGAGTTCGCCGTCGCAGATCACCGTGTCGGCGCCGGTAGCAACGACAACCTGTCGCAATTCCTGCGCTTTTCCCGATCCGATGTACGTCGACGGGTCCGGCTTATCACGTCGCTGGATCACACCATCGAGAACCTCCGAGCCCGCGGTCTCGGCAAGGGCCGCCAACTCGGCAAGACTGGCGTCCGCATCGGCGGCGCTGCCATCGGTCCACACACCGACTAGAACGACCCTTTCCAGCCGCAGTTGCCGGTACTCGACTTCCGAAACATCGGTGAGTTCGGTGGAGAGTCCCGCAACACGACGCAGGGCCGCGCGGTCTTCGAGCGCAAGCTCACCAACACTCGGCTCATCGTTCGACGGGATCAATTCAGTGTTCTTCATAGGCAGGCATCGATGGTGTCACGCAATGCCAACGTCATGCACCTGAATGAAGTCCCGACCACTACATCTCCTCCCACTACATCTCCTCGCGCAGCGACGACCACCAGCCGTCGACGATCTCGCCGGAAGCCACCAAGACCGATGGTCCGCGCAACCAGCTGCTGGTCTCGCCGATTTCGACGTTGACCTCACCCCCCGGTATTCGTATCCGCAAGGTCCCGCTCTGCTTACCCAGGTGGCGCAGGGCGGCGACTGCCGCCGCCACGGTGCCGGTTCCGCAGGACCGGGTCTCCCCTACGCCTCGCTCGTGTACCCGCATAGCGACGACGTCATTCACGGGCCCGGTCAGGACCTCGACGTTCACACCGTCGGGAAACTGCTCCGGATCGAATTCGACCGGCGCACCGACCTCCAACATCGCGAGCTCGTCATCCGTGAGAGCCGCATCCAGACACGCCAGATGCGGATTGCCGACATCCACACCGATCCCCATGAATCGGCGCCCGCCAACCACCGCCCATCCGGAGCCGAGAAGGTTGACCTTCCCCATCTCCACGGTGACGTCGGCGAAGCCTTCACCGGCGTGGTGGATCACCACCGGCCGTGGCCCGCCTCTCGATCCGACGACAAATTCATCGCGCCCTTCCAACCCGCTGGCCCGCAGGTAGTGCGCGAAGACCCGGACGCCATTGCCACACATCTCGGCGATCGAACCATCGGCGTTCCGGTAGTCCATGAACCAATCGTCGGCGGCAACTCCCTCGGGCAGGCGCTCAAGAACGCCCGCATCAACCAAGGCACCGGCACTCGTGACGCGCAGGACACCATCGGCGCCCAGCCCCTGTCTGCGGTCGCAGAGGGCGGCCACCGCGGCGGGGTGCAAGTTCAGCTGTGCGCTCAGGTCGGCAAGCAGCACGAAATCGTTCTGCGTGCCATGCCCTTTGGCGAAAATCACCTGTTCAGGATACGTGCCGCCACTGGGCGAGCACCGTACTGACAAGGTCGTCTGCTGAGCCGTCCAGCCAACGGATCCGGTGGTCGCGACGAAACCACGAGCGCTGCCGACGCACATACCGCCGTGTTCCGATGAAAGTCAGCTCATGGGCAGAAGCCAGCGCATCGGCGGTCGCGCCCGCGTCGAGCGCGCCGATGACCTGCGCATAACCCAATGCCCGACCCGCGGTCACCCCGTCCCTGAGCCCGCGGTCAAGCAAGCATCGGACCTCTTCGATCAGACCGGCGGCGAACATCGCATCCGTGCGTCGGGCCAGACGATCGTCGAGAAGGTCCGTGCCCCAATCCAATCCAACGATGGCAGTGTCCCACCGGGGTTCTCCGATGCAGGGTGCCGAGGCCGCGAACGGCCGGCCCGTCAGTTCAATCACCTCCAGCGCCCGCACTATCCGCCGGCCATCGGTGGCGAGTATCGACGCCGCCGCCTCAGGATCGCGACGCGCCAACTCCATGTGCAGCGCCGCCACGCCGACCTCCCCGAGCCGCTGCTCCCACCGCGCACGAACGGCAGGATCCGTCGCCGGGAAAGCCCAGTCATCCAGCAGCGACTGGATGTACATCATCGAACCGCCCACGATGATCGGCACGGCTCCCCGCGCAGCGATGTCATCGACGGCCCGAACCGCGGCCTGCTGATAACGGGCGACGGTAGCTGTCTCGGTGACATCGAGAACATCCAGTTGGTGGTGGGGTACCCCGCGTCGGTCCGCAACCGTGAGCTTCGCCGTCCCGATGTCCATCCCCCGGTATTGCTGCATTGCGTCGGCGTTGACCACCTCGCCGCCCAGGCTCTCGGCGATCCGCAACGCGATTTCCGACTTTCCGGTCCCGGTCGGCCCGATGATCGCGATCGGTCTCACGGCAACCACATCCTCACGGGGACCACACGCCGACGAAGTATCCGACGCCATACGGCGCGCCGCGCACGAGTTCCGTCGCGGATCGCGGTCCGGGCTCCACGAGTCCGGCCAGCACCTGGTAGGCCACTCTGCCCACGGTGCCGGAAGCCGCGCCGGCCAATGCCGCCACGTCGCCGGTCGCCAGCGCATCATCGAGTGCGGCTTGCATCCCGGCTGCGGCGGGATCGTGTCCGCCGGGCGCCCCCGCCGTCAGCGTCTTAGCCCCATCGGCGACGACCAGAACCCCCACCGCCTCACCGAGCTGATCAATTTCTGCGCGTAGCCGTCGACCGATGTCCAGGGCTTCGCGCACTTCGTGGTCGGCGCCGTACGTCCGCACCTCCGCTCGGGCCGATGAGTTCGCAAGGCCGCGCAGCCAACCGGTGAACAGTGCACACAGAGGCAGATCCGTCACGATCTGAGGGGTGTCGCTCGACAATGTCACGTCGACGTCGACGCCGTAGCCACCGAAGGAGCCGCGAGTAGCAGCACCGAAAACCTCGTCACAACTGCCGACCCCCACGGCGACCCAACGATCGGGCAGTGTTCGAGCCGCCGCCAACGCCGCATCACGGATCTCTGCCACCTCGCTGGCTGCCGCACCCGCCAGTTCCGGTACCAGCACCGGAGCCGACGGGGTGAGTGCAATTGCCGACAACACGACGCTAAGCCGCCGGCAAGGCCTGCGCCGCGGCCCCGACGGTGGAATCGGCTTCGCTGCGCGCCAGCGCCGCCGTAGCCACGATCATCGCTATCGCCGCGGCGATCAACGCGATCCAGCCCGAATCTCCCGGCCGAAGGGTCTCGCCCAACACGAAGATCCCCAGCACCGAGGCCACCACAGGTTCAGCAATAGTCATGGCCGGCAGAGACGCGGCCAGTGAACCCGCACGAAACGACGATTGCTGCCACGCCGTCGCAGTGACCGCGACCACGGCCCAGACATAAAGCTCCGGGGTGGTGAGCATCGCCTCGATCCCGTCGGACATGCGGTCCACGACCCCCTTGGTCAAGACAGCGAAAAGTCCCCACAGAGATCCGGCGACAAGCGCCAGAAGCACGGCAGCAATTGGCTTACCCGCATAGATCCGCGATCCGGCCACACACAACGCCACCGCGGGACCCAGGATCGCGAGCACCCAGATCCACAACTCGAAACCTGCCCGCGAATGCCCCTCGGTCGGATTGCCGACGGTGACGACCACCGCCACCGATGCAGCCAGCACAACGGCCCACATCCATTGAGATCGGGTGACTCGCCGTTTTGCGAAGTACGCGCTGATCGGCAGCGCAAACAGCAACGACGTCACCAGCAACGACTGCACCAGCAGCACCGAGCCGAATCCAAGCGCCGCCGCTTGAAACCCGAATCCCGCCGTTCCGGCCAGGCCGCCCAACCACCATGTCGGATCTCGAAGCAGCCGGAGGAACAGCTCCACATGACCGACCGGCTCATCGGTGATCTGGTGGGCCTTCCGCTGCTGGACGGCATCGCCGACGGCAATCCAGAAGGCAGCGCACAGTGCGAGCACGGTGGCAATGTCGGCCTTGGCCATCTCTCATCTCCTCGCCCGCTGAAGTGCACAGACTGCCCGCCGGTGGACACCGGATGCAAGCGGGATACGAGCGCTCCGGGCGATCCGCGAAAGCACGCGCAGGCGCAACCTGGTTCAATAGCGATCGAAAATAGTTCCAACCAGCACGAACCACGCAGCAGGGCGCCGCGTAGCGCGGCAGGGGCGCGGTATGCCGCGCGAAGGATAGGTGAGGCATGACAGTGGACGACGACACACAGGAAAATCAGGCGTCCAAGCCTGCACCTCGCCCCGGGCCCGGTCCCCGCCCGACACCGCGCCCACACTCGGTCGCCCCCGCAGTCCCGCCGGCCCCGCACTGCGATCCACACAAGTTCGGCCGTGTCGATGACGACGGCACCGTGTGGTTGATCACCTCAGCCGGAGAGCGCGTCATCGGATCGTGGCAAGCGGGCGAACCGGATGCGGCGTTCGCTCACTTCGGCCGACGCTTCGATGACCTGGCCACCGAGGTCACCCTTATGGAAACCCGCCTGGCCTCGGGCAACGGGGACGCCAGGAAGATCAGGACGGCCGCTCTGGCACTGCGCGAAACCCTCGACACCGCGCACGTTCTTGGCGACGTCGACTCAGTGGCCGCGCGGCTTGACAAGATCCGCGAACAGGCCGACTCGACGGCGGCCGAGGAAAGGGCACGCCGCGACGCACGTCGAGCAGGCCTCATCGCGCAGAAGGAAGCGCTGGCCGCTGAAGCCGAGGACATTGCATCCAACTCCACGCAGTGGAAGGCCGCGGGCGACCGCATGCGGGTCATCGTCGAAGAATGGCGCAGCATTTCCGGCCTGGACCGCAAGTCCGACGATGCGTTGTGGAAGCGCTACGCGGCCGCCCGAGAGACTTTCAATCGACGTCGCGGATCGCATTTCGCTGAACTGGACCGTGAGCGCGCCGGTGCCCGCGAGGTCAAGGAACGCCTCTGCGCGCGGGCCGAGGAACTCTCGACATCCACGGATTGGGCCGCTACCGGTATCGCGTTCCGCAACTTGCTCAGTGAGTGGAAGGCGTCCGCCCGGGCGTCCAGAGAAGTCGACGACGCACTGTGGCACCGGTTCAAAGCCGCTCAGGACGCCTTTTTCGCCGCTCGAAATGCAGACAATGCCGAGCGCGAAGCTCAATTCCAATCCAATGCCGCCGCCAAAGAGCAACTGCTCGCCGAGGCGGAGAAGATCGACACGTCACAGCTCGCGGCGGCTCGCACCGCCTTGCGGAACATCACCGAGAAATGGGACACCATCGGCAAGGTCCCTCGCGAACGGATGACCGAGCTCGAGAACCGGTTGCGCGCCGTCGAGAAGAAGGTCCGCGATGCGGTGGATTCGGTGCGGCCGGTGGATCCGGAAGCCCAGGCCCGGGCAGAGCAATTCCGTTCGCGCGCAGAGCAATTCGAGCAGCAGGCACAGAAGGCCGAGGCTGCGGGTCGCACCAAGGACGCTCAGGAGGCACGGGCCGGCGCGGAGCAGTGGCGCCAATGGGCCGACGCCGCGATGAAAGCCCTCAAGAAGCGCTGACTCGGTGTCAGTCAGCGTCGCCGGGAGCTGACTTTCGACCATCGGACTGACGGTCGAGTTCCTCCATCAGGGTTCTGCTTTGCCTTTCGTTCGCCTCGCGCCGCCGCTCGTTCTCGGCTGCCAACTGCACCGCCGTACGCGTCCACACGACCCTGGCCCAATGAAATGCCAACAGAATCACGGCGATCCAGCCAAGGATCAGTCCGATTCCAGGTCCGGGATGTCCGTGCAGAGCAGTCTGCCGTGACCACACCGCGAACATGCCGATCGGCGTTGCGACAGCCGATCCGGCCAGCGCGACCCACGCCAGCGCCCAGCGACGCGTCAGCAGCGCCAGCATCGAGAAGCCGACCCCAAACACCAGCGCCAACCACGAGAAAACCCTCGACGGGAGCGCGACACCGGCTTGAAGTGCCTTCTCGTCGCCGACGAGGACATCGATGCCGCGGACTCCACCGGTGTGCGGCAGGATGAACGACACCAGCAACACGAACACCAGGATCGACACCACCAAGGCCCGGCCGCCGGGCTGAATTTCGCCCGCCACCTTGCGCTCGGCCGCTTCCAATTCGTCCTTGTAAGCGTCGAATTCGTCGATTGGATCAGGCTTGCTCACAGGCTGCATCCCCCGCCCGTGCCGTTGATCTGCATAGGTACCCCCAGCGATGGCAATCCCAAACCGACGGTGCGCGGCCGCACGCCGGCCTCGTGGGCATCCCCGGCCCGTGTCCGACGATAAGACAGCAGCGGCGCGTCGGCGATCAGATGATGCGGGGCAGCGCCAGTCACGATCGTTGAGAGGACATCGCCGGGACGGACAGGCTGTGCACCCGGGCTGAAATGCACCAGCCGACCGTCACGTGCCCGGCCGCTCATCCGCGCGGTTGCGGCGTCCTTGCGCCCCTCACCGGTGGCCACCAGAATTTCGACGGTGCTGCCGATCTGCGCGGTGTTCTCCTCAAACGAGATTTCCTCCTGAAGCTCGATCAGTCGCTGATACCGCTCCTGCACAACCGATTTGGGCAGCTGCCCGGCTAGTTCGGCGGCCGGCGTTCCGGGCCGTTTGGAGTATTGGAATGTGAAGGCGGCCGAAAACCGGGCTTGCCGAACCACGTCGAGGGTCGCCGCGAAGTCTTCTTCGGTCTCGCCGGGGAATCCGACAATGATGTCGGTGGTAATGGCCGCGTCGGGCATGGCAGAGCGCACGCGGTCGATGATGCCCAGATATTTCTCGGCTCGATACGACCGTCGCATGGCACGCAGAATGCGATCCGACCCGGATTGCAGCGGCATATGCAGGGCAGGACACACGTTTGCGGTTTCTGCCATCGCCGCGATGACGTCATCGGTGAACTCCGCCGGATGCGGTGACGTGAATCGGACACGTTCGAGCCCATCGATCTGCCCGCAGTCTCGCAGCAATGCGGCGAAAGCACCGCGATCGCGGGGAACGTCAGGGTCGGCGAACGAAACCCCGTAGGCGTTCACGTTCTGACCAAGCAACGTGATCTCCAGAACCCCCTGGTCCACCAATGACCGGATCTCGGCAAGGATGTCGGCTGGTTTGCGGTCCACTTCTTTGCCCCGCAGAGCCGGCACGATGCAGAACGTGCAGGTGTTGTTGCAGCCGACCGAGATTGAAACCCATGCCGCATAAGCGGATTCACGCGCAGCAGGAAGGTCCGACGGGAATTCCCGCAGGGCTTCGGCGATCTCGACTTGCGCTGTCTGATTGTGGCGAGCGCGGTCGAGCAGCACAGGAAGAGATCCGATGTTGTGCGTGCCGAAAACCACGTCGACCCATGGCGCGCGCTTCAGCAGGTCCGCTTTGTCCTTTTGCGCCAGGCAACCACCCACTGCAATCTGCATGTTCGGGTTCGCTTGCTTCCGGGGCGCCAAATGGCTGATGTTGCCGTACAGCTTGTTGTCCGCGTTCTCTCGAACTGCGCATGTGTTGAACACCACGACGTCGGCGTCCTCACCGTCAGCCGCCCGGCGGTAGCCCGCCGCATCCATAAGCCCGGCAAGCCGTTCAGAATCGTGCACATTCATCTGACAGCCGTAAGTACGAACCTGATACGTCCGCACCGACGCGCCATCCGGGTTGCTACCAGCCTCATGGCCTTGTGTCAGCACAGACGTCACAGGCCTCATGGTACGGAGATCGCCACCGGGGCAAGAAATCGCGAGATCGCCCAGAGACGAGATCGCCCAGAGACAAGATCGCCCGGAGACAAGATCGCCCAGACAGCGGGCGAACTCGGGCATGCCTGGGTATTGTCGGTCCCCATGGTGAGCAGCGCCGATGTGCCGATGATCTCCATCAAGGGCGTGAACAAGCATTTTGGCGCGCTACACGTGCTCAAAGACATCAATATGGAAGTCGAGCGCGGCCAGGTCGTGGTGATCCTGGGCCCGTCCGGTTCGGGCAAATCGACGCTGTGCAGGACCATCAACCGGCTGGAGACCATCGACTCGGGAACGATCGCCATCGACGGCGAGACGCTTCCCGAAGAAGGGCGGAAGCTCGCTCAACTACGTTCCGACGTGGGCATGGTTTTCCAGTCATTCAATCTGTTCGCCCACAAGACCATCCTCGAGAACGTCACCCTGGCCCCGATCAAGGTGCGCAAGACCGACAAGGACAAGGCGCGCGAGCACGCCATGTCGCTGCTTCATCGAGTGGGAGTGGCCAGCCAGGCCGAGAAATACCCGTCACAGCTCTCCGGAGGACAACAACAGCGGGTAGCGATCGCACGCTCTCTGGCGATGAACCCCAAGGTCATCCTCTTCGACGAACCGACCAGCGCACTCGACCCCGAGATGGTCAACGAGGTGTTGGCTGTCATGACATCGCTGGCGGGCGAAGGCATGACGATGGTGGTCGTCACCCACGAGATGGGATTCGCGCGTCGAGCCGCCAACCGGGTGGTGTTCATGGCCGACGGAGCCATCATCGAAGACGCGCCACCGAACGAGTTCTTCGATAACCCACAATCAAGCCGAGCCAAGGACTTCCTCGGCAAAGTCCTCAACCACTGACTGTTGGGGAAAAACACACCATGCCGCGACTGTCTCCGCGCCTGATCGGCCGCCTCGTAGCGTTTCTGCTGTTGTCCGCACTGTGTCTGATGGCAACAGCCTGCGGAAAAGAAGACCACAAGGTCTACATCGGCACGAAGTTTGATCAACCCGGGTTGGCCGTCAAGAATCCCGACGGGTCGATGAGCGGCTTCGATGTCGACGTCGCCCGCTACGTGGCAGCTGAACTGGGTTACAAGCCCGACGAGATCGAATGGGAGGAGTCACCGTCTGGTCAGCGTGAGACGCTGATCCAGAACGACCAGGTCGACTACATCGTCGCCACCTACTCCATCACGGACGCCCGTAAGAAGAAGGTGGACTTCGCCGGCCCATATCTGGACACCGGGCAGAGCCTGCTGGTGCGTTCGGGCGAAACCGACATCACCGGACCCGCATCCCTCGAGAACGGCAAGCGCCTGTGTTCGGTGTCTGGCTCAACCCCCGCGCAACGCATCAAAGACAAATACCCGGGCGTGCAGTTGCAGCAGTACGACACCTATTCCGCGTGTGTTGAGGCGCTGAAGAACGGGGCCATCGACGCGGTCAGCACCGACGAGGTGATCCTGGCGGGATACGGGGCGCAATTCCCCGGGGCGTTCAAGATCATCGGCAAGCCGTTCTCTGTCGAGCACTACGGAATCGGCCTACGCAAGGGTGATCACGAGCTTCGCGAGAAAATCAACGAAGCGATCCTGAAGATGGAACGCACCGGCGCTTGGAAGGCCGCGTTCGACAAGAACCTGGGTCCCGCGGGTGTCATTGCACCGCAACCGCCGCCGCTCGACAGCGGCGAGGCCAATGGCGACAACGAGAACATCGAGATCTTCAGCACGTACCGCAGCCAGATATTCCGGGCGTTCTGGACCACTGTTCAGCTCACACTGTTCTCGGCACTCGGCGCGCTGATCCTGGGCACGGCACTGGCCGCGATGCGACTCTCGCCGGTGCCGATGTTGAATCGGCTCGGCGCGCTCTACATCAACATCGTCCGCAACACACCGCTGACTCTGATCATCTTGTTCTGCTCGTTCGGCCTCGCGCAGACTCTCGGCGTCACACTGACCGACCCGAAGTCCCCGACTTCAATCGTTGACAGCAACTTCCGGTTGGCCGTTCTCGGGCTGAGTGTGTACACGGCCTCCTTCGTCTGCGAGACGGTGCGCTCCGGTGTGAACACGGTGCCGATGGGACAAGCCGAAGCCGCCCGGTCACTCGGGTTTTCCTTCGGACAGAATCTCCGGATTGTTCTGCTGCCTCAGGCATTCCGCGCCGTGATCATTCCACTCGGCTCTGTGCTGATCGCGTTGACCAAGAACACCACCATCGCCTCGGCGATCGGTGTGGCGGAGGCCGCGCTGCTCATGAAAGAGATGATCGAGAACACCGCGGCTCTGCTGATCGTGGGCAGCATATTCGCAGTCGGATTCCTGATACTGACGTTGCCGCTAGGTCTGATGTTCGGCTGGCTCGGGAAGCGAATGGCGGTGGCGCGATAATGGCGGCCTCAGTACTCTTCGACGCTCCCGGCCCCCGCGCCCGGGTACGCAACCGGGTGATCTCAGTGGTGACCCTCGTCATCGCCGCTCTGGTGATCTGGGTGATCTACAGCAAGCTCGACTCGAAGGGGCAACTGACCGCCGCGAGGTGGAAGCCGTTCACCACCTCAGACCTGTGGACCACCTACGTTCTGCCAGGGATCCAGGGCACCTTAACCGCTGCTGCCATGTCGATCGCACTCGCGGGCGTTTTGGGCATGTTGCTCGGTGTAGGACGCCTGTCGCATCATCGTGCGATCCGCTGGTCGTGCGGGGTGATCGTCGAATTCTTCCGCGCTGTCCCGGTGCTGATCATGATGATCTTCGCCTACTTCCTCTACGCGCTGTACGACGTGTTCCCGTCAACACAACTCGCTCTGGCCGGCGTCGTAACCGGCTTGACGCTGTACAACGCCGCGGTCATCGCCGAGATTGTCCGAGCCGGGGTGCAATCGCTTCCCAAAGGCCAAGGTGAGGCTGCATCTTCGCTGGGCATGAGCTGGGGGCAGACCATGCGGTCGATCCTGCTCCCCCAAGCCATCACTTCAATGCTGCCGGTACTGGTTTCGCAGCTGGTCGTCGTACTCAAGGACACTGCAATCGGCTACCAGATCACCTTTGTGGAAACGGTCCGGCAAGGCACGGTGGTCGGATCCACCTACGGCAACTATGTCTCGGCTCTCATCGTCATCGCCGTCCTGATGATCAGCGTCAACTACGTGTTGTCCGTGGCTGCCACCAAGCTGGAGCAACGGCTACGCCAGTCCCGTCGTGTTCCTGAGCCCATGGAGGCGGAAGCCCTGGAAGCTGGCGGCGCTCCCAGCGCCCGCATCGAACCCGGCGACTAAGCCTGGACCGGCCGGCGATCAGCGCAACTCAGCGCAGCGCTCCAAGAGCTGTTCCGTCGGTGGCTGGTAGAACGACAGCACCGCATGCTCACAGCCGTAATCTGCGTACTCGGGCAGCAGCGAAAGCTGCTCTTCGACCTGACCGGGCTTGTCCGGATGCAGGAACAGCTGGGCTGACCGCCTGACCGCCTCCGTTGGGCGGCCACGCTCGCGACAAGCCTCATCGAGTCGTCCATTCACCTCGGCCCACTTCTTCGGGCCTTCGTGCGACGGCATGTTCCATTCATCAGCATGGCGGGCGATAACACGCAGCATCTTGGGCTGACTACCCCCGATCACGATCGGCGGATGCGGGCGCTGAATCGGCTTCGGTTCGCACAACGCGTCTTGGAGCGAGAAGAATCGCCCGCTGTAAGTGACGGAGTCTTCCGTCCAGAGCCGGCGGATGACCGTGAGCGCCTCATCGAGCATCGCGACCCGCGCACCCGGGCTGGGAAACTCAATGCCGTAGCCGCGGTGCTCCGCTTCATGCCATCCAGCGCCGATACCAAAATTCAGCCGGCCGTTGCTGATGTGGTCAACGGTGACCGCCATCTTGGCCAGCATCGCCGGATTCCGATAAGTGACGCTGGTGACCATGCAGCCGACTCGCGCCTGACGAGTCAACGCCGCCATGGCCGCGAGGCTTGTCCAGCCCTCGTAGGTCGGTGTCGGGTTCTCGACGAGGCCGTAGAAGTGATCGTAATTCCAGACAGCCTCGAAGCCGAGACCGTCAGCGGTTCGCCAGAACCGCTCCAACTGCGGATAGTCGAAAACCGGTGCGAGCTTGACCGACATCCTCATACGCGCGCTAAACCCGTCGCCGTTCCCGCTCAGCGGCCAAGCCCTCGGTCACCACAGCCACAGCCATGCCCTGACTGTAACCGCGACGCGCCAACATGCCGACAAGTCGTCTCATCACTTTATTCTCGTCACTTCCGTCCAGCGGTTCCCGGCGCAACTTCTGGGTGACCAAACGCTCGGCTCGTGCCCGTTCGCCATCGGAGTCGACCCCGCCGAGTGCCGCGGCGATCACCTCAGCGTCCACTCCCCTGGTCTTCAACTCAGCGGCCAGCACCCGGTTGGCCTTTCCCGTGCGGACACGCCGGGATTGCACCCACTGCTCGGCGAAGTCGGCGTCGTTGATCAGACCGACTGCCGCCAGCCGATCGAGCACCGCATCCGCTACATCGTCGGGATAGCCACGCTTCGCCAGCTGGCCCGCCAGCTGAGCCCGCGTCCGCGACCGTGCGGTGAGCAGGCGCAAGCACAATGCATGCGCCTGCTCAGCACGGGACTCAGAAGTCGACGGGTGCGGGCAGAGCATCGTCGAACTCGTCCGTCACCACGGCACCGATACCAAGCTTCTCTTTGATCTTCTTCTCGATCTCGTTCGCCGCATCAGCGTTCTCAAGCAGATAGTTGCGGGCGTTCTCCTTGCCCTGCCCCAACTGCTCTCCGTCGTAGGTGAACCACGAACCAGCCTTGCGGATGAATCCGTGCTCGACTCCCATGTCGATGAGCGAA
>Ga0075163_10005925_pt1 | contig 16233 bp, 14 predicted proteins | sample JI1023141ADNA_FD_71478 | JGI IMG/M metagenome (GOLD analysis project Ga0075163, IMG submission 71478) | Wastewater effluent complex algal communities from Wisconsin, to seasonally profile nutrient transformation and Carbon sequestration -... | ecosystem: Engineered > WWTP > Effluent > Algae...
TGCTGGCGCACGATGCCGAACACGGTGGCGAGGCCGAGGCCGGTGCCTTTGCCGACATCTTTGGTGGTAAAAAACGGCTCGAAGATACGCGGGAGGTTTTCGGCGGCGATGCCGGTGCCCGTATCGGAAAAGCACAGACAGGCGTAGGCGCCGGGACCGACGTCGGGCGGCAGGCCGGGCTCGCGGCCGGTGAGGGTGCGCCCGGTGGTCTCGATCAGGAGGCGGCCGCCGCGGGGCATGGCGTCGCGGGCGTTGACGGCGAGGTTGAGGAGGACCTGGCCGAGCATGCTCTCGTCGGCGAAGATGGGGAGCGCATGCGGGTGGAGGCGGAGTTCGACGCGGATCTGTTCGCCGACGAGGCGGGTGATCATCTTGGCATCGGCGGCGGCGACATCGTTGAGGTTGAGCGGGTGGCGGCTCATCACGGAGCGGCGGCTGAAGGCGAGGAGTTGGCCGGTGAGATCGGCGGCGCGCTGGCCGAGGCGGCGGATTTCGAGGAGGGCTTCGCGGACATCGGTGGGCACGCCGGCCGAGAGCGCGGCGAGATCGGAGCGCACGATGACGGCGGTGAGGATGTTGTTGAAATCGTGGGCCATGCCGCCGGCGAGCTGGCCGACGGCCTCCATTTTCTGGGACTGGCGATACTGCTCCTCGAGTTGGCGGCGGCCGGTGATGTCGGTGAGGCTGAGGACGGCGAGGAGGGGCTGGCCGTCGGCGGTGCGGGCGAGGGTGCCGGAGTAGGCGAACCAGCGGTGCCAACCCTGGCTGCGGTGGGTGACGACGAGTTCGAGATCGTGGAGCACCTCGCCACGCAAGACGCGGGCGAGCGGCCATTGGTCGGGCGGAAGCGGGTTGTGCGCGGGGTCGCAAAACTCGAAGACGAGCGGGAATTCGTAGGACTGGTCGCGGCAGGTCTGGAAATCGGGGAAGCCGTGGAGTTTGAGGGCGGCGCGGTTCCAGTAGTAGGCGAAGCCGGTGAGATCGAAAACCATGACGCCTTCGCCGAGGCCATCGAGGCTGGCTTCGAGGAGGGCGAGGTGGCGCTCGGTTTCGCGTTCGGCGATGCGGAGGCGCTCCTCGGCGGCTTTGCGGGCGGTGATGTCGTGAAAGAGGGTCAGCGTGCACTGCTCGCCGTCGAACTCGATGACCTCGGCGGAGGCGATGCAGTGGCCGGTCTCGCCGTTGAGGCGGCGGAAGCGGACCTCGACATCGGTGAGCGGGCGGCCGCTGCGGAGAACGGCGAGCATGCGGGTGCGGTCGGTGGGGTCGTCCCAGAGGTTGAGTTCCAGCGAGGTGCGGCCGAGGAAATCGGCTTTCTTCGCGAAGCCGAAGATGCGCGCGAACGCGTCGTTGGCCTCGATGAGGCGGCCGTCGGCGAGTGTGGCAACGAACATGGGCACGGGGCTCGCGCCGAAGGCCCGGCCGAAGCGGGCTTCGCTGGCTTGCAGGGTCGCGGCGGCGCGGGCGCGGTGCAGGGCGATCGACGCGGTGTGCGTGGCGACCTGAATGAGCTGCTCGTGCGCGGCGGCGGGCTGACGCGGTTCGCGGTAGTAAATGGCGAACGTGCCGAGGATGGTGCCGTCGGCGCCCTCGATGGGCGTGGACCAGCAGGCGCGGAGGCCGTGAGTATGTGCGAGGGCGCGGAAATCCTGCCAGAGCGGATCGGTGGCGATGTCGGTGACGATGACTTGGGCGCGGCGAAAGACCGCGGTGCCGCACGAACCGACGCCGGGGCCGGCGGCGAGTCCGTCGATGGCGCGGCAATACTCGACGGGCAGACTCGGAGCGGCGCCGTGGCGCAGGTGCACGCCATCGCGGTCGAGCACGAGAAGGGAGCACAACATGCCGGGGCCGCGGCTCTCGGCGAAGCGGCAGATGGCTTCGAGCGAAGCGGCGAGGGGCTGACCGGTGGCGATGCCTTCGAGGAGGCTGCGCTGGGCGCCGAGGAGAGCGTCCGCGTCTTTGCGCGCGGTGATGTCGCGCGTGGTGCCGGTGGCGCGGAGGGGTTGACCGTGAGCGGAGCGTTCGGTGAGGCGGCCCTTGTCGATGACCCAAACCCAGTGGCCGGATTTGTGCCGCATACGGTGTTCGCACTCGTAGTGCGGGGTGCGGCCGGAGAAGTGGGCCTCGATGGCGGCGGTGACGAGGGGCCAATCTTCGGGGTGGCAGAGGCGGTTCCACGTCTCGCCGCGGGCGGGGAGTTCGCCGGGGGCGTAGCCGAACATGCGCCACCACGTGTCGTTGTCGGTGCACTCGTCGGTGGCGAGGTTCCAATCCCAGATGCCGAGTTCGCTGGCTTCGATGGCTTGGGCGAAGCGTTCCTCGCTGAGGCGGATGGCGGTGTCGCGGGCGCGGAGATCGCGGGCCATCTTGTTGAAGGCGGCGTTGAGTTTCGCCAACTCGTCGGAGCCGCGCGTGGGCAGCGGCGGGCCGAGGCGACCGGCGGCGAAGGCTTCGGTGATCCGGACGAGCGCCATGGCCCGACGGGTGACGGTGCGGGAAAAGTAATACCACACGCCCGTGCAGATCACGAGGGCCAGCAGGGCGAGCGTGGCGGTGCGCCAGTAGAGCGAAGTGATGGCGGGGGCCTGTTGTGCGGCGAGGTCGGAGGCGGTGCACAACCAGAGTGTGGGGCGGCCGCCGGCGCCCACGACGGGAAAGACGGCCCAGAGCGTCTCGCGATCGGGTGAAAACGCGAAGTCGGGCTGTCGGGTGAGGCGGGCCGAGGCAATCACGGGCGCGGCCCAGCGGGCGGCGTCGGCGAGGGTGCGGCCCGCGAGATCGGGCGGCGTGGAGCCCACGATCAGGCCGCTGTCTTCACAGAGAAGGGCCGCGCGCAGTTGCGGGATGTTGCGCAGGCGCAGCATGTGCTTTTCGACGACGTTGGGGCGGGCGTCGGCCAGTTCGTCGATCAGGTCCGGCACGATGACTTCGCCGAGGCCGAGGACGCGTTGGCGCATGAGGTCTTCGTTGCGGCGCTCGATCTCGTGGCGGTTCAGCCCGTAGCTGACGCCAATCATCGCCAGCCCGATCACGAGGAAGCCGAGCGGCAGGGAGAAACGCAGGGGATACGGATGGGCCATAGGTGGGGGCGCGGATGGCATAACTCCGCGTCGGAGCAACGGAGTGACGAGGAGGGAAAGACTCGGAGCGGCGCCCAAGCGGGGCGAGGAAAAATCCCCCGCATAGGCTACGCGAAACCGCGCGGCGCTTGCGGTTCAGCTCACGGCAGCCTGAGGCGTCGGAGGATCTCGGCGACGATCGCGGCGGGCGGCGGGGCGATGTCGACGGCGAGGGCGTCGTGCGGCGCTTCGAGCGAGTCGAGCTGCGAACGGAGCATCGCGGGCTTCATAAAGTGCCCCTGGCGTCCGGCGATGCGCTCGGCGAGGAGAGCGGGATCACCGGTGAGATGCACGAGCTGCACGCGAGCGGGGCCGTCGGCGCCGAGGAGGACGGCGCGGTAGCGCGCTTTCAGCGCGGAGCAGGTGACGACGCAACCGGAGCCGCGCGCGAGGCAGACATCGATGTGCGCGCGGATTGCGGCGAGCCACGGGGCGCGGTCGGTGTCGGTGAGCGGCGTGCCGGCGGACATTTTCGCGACGTTGGCGGGCGGGTGAAAATCGTCGGCGTCGCGAAATTCCCAGCCGAGGGCGGCGGCGAGTTGGAGGCCGACGGTGGTCTTGCCGGAACCGGCGACTCCCATGAGGACGATGACCATGGCGACGGCTCAGCAGTCGGTCGGGCGAAACTCGGCCGGATCACGGCCTTCGTCGAAATCGAGGTAGTCGAACATCGTGAGCACGGGCTTTCCTTCGAGCGCGCTCTCCTTGATGCGGCGGGCGAGGATCTCGGCGCCGGCATCGCGCCAGCCGCGTTTCATCATAAAACCGTTCCAGACTTCGCACTCTTCGTTGGTGCGGGCGCCGCCGCGTTGTTCGGCCCAGGCGAGCGCGGCGGCATCGTCGGCCGGCGAAGCGGTGAGCGCGGGCGAGTTGGCGAGGACGTGGGTTTTGAGATCCTCGTAGGCGACGCGGAGAAAGGCGCAGCAGCGGCCGTCGAAGGCTTTGCCGAGATTGGGAATGTAGTCGGGCGGGAGTTGGCCGGCGGCGTGGAGGCGGATCTTGTCGAGCACGCGGCCGAAATAGACGAGACGGCCGACTTTTAAGTAGGGACTGCGGAGACCGGGGACGGTGGGCATCGGTGGATTTTCGATTGGCGATTTGGGATTTTCGATTGGGGCGACGGAGGCCGGGTGTGCCGGAGCGGGTCGCGGGGCGGAGCCAAATCAAAAATCGAAAATCATAAACCAAAAATTCCGGGAACGATGCGGGTTTACGGGCGCCGCACGCGCCAGAGGTAAATGCCAGTCGCGAGCGCGCCAAGGAGCCACGTGGGGAAGTTGATCCAGAGCTGGTGAAACGGAATGGGGTAGTGTCGGCAGGCCCAGATGATGGCGACGTGTTTCACGGCGATGAGCAGCCAGCAGACGAAGATGAGACGCTCGACGCGCGGGTTGCGTGGTTCGGATTCGCGCACGGAGAGCTCGGCCACGAACGCGGCGTTAACCGTCGCGGGATGCGGGCGGGGAGTGATCAGGTGGAGCAGGTTGGCGAACATGGGGGCGCGGCACCGTAGGCGGGTGCCCAAAAAAGAAAAGCGGCGGCGAGCGAATGCGCGGAGTTGAACCGCGCGGGGCGGGCCGCTTGTTTTCGCGCATGGCCGACCCTGCCGTTCCCTCCGCTCAACCGCCCGTCGAACTCGGCGGCACCACGCTGCGCGCACCCGGGCCCTTTGCCGCGGGGCTGGAAGCCGTGGGCGTGACGACGCGGCTGGCGGTCGCGGCGATGGGACCGGTGCGCGGGGTGAAGCTCCTGCTCGAGGTAAACCAGAAAAACGGATTCGACTGCCAGAGCTGCGCGTGGCCGAGCCCGGACGGAGACCGACACACCTTTGAGTTTTGCGAAAACGGTGCGAAGGCCGTGGCGGACGAGGCGACGAAGCGGCGCGTGGGGCGGGAATTTTTTGCGCGGCACGCGGTCGCGGAACTCGCGGCGCAGAGCGACCACTGGCTCAACGCGCAAGGGCGGCTCACGGAACCGATGGTGCTGCGCGCGGGCGCGACGCACTACGCGGCGATCGGGTGGGACGAGGCCTTCGCGCTCATCGCGACGGAGCTGCGCGCGCTGCCGACGCCGGATGCGGCGGCGTTCTACACCTCGGGGCGGACGAGCAACGAGGCGGCGTTTCTCTGGCAATTGCTCGTGCGGCAATTCGGGACGAACAACCTACCGGACTGCTCCAACATGTGCCACGAATCGAGCGGCGTCGCGCTGAGCGAGACGATCGGCATCGGGAAGGGCACGGTGACGCTGGAGGATTTCGAAAAGGCCGACGCGATCTTCGTCATCGGGCAAAATCCCGGGACGAATCACCCGCGGATGCTGACGGCGCTGGAGGCGGCCAAGGCCCGCGGTGCGACGATCGTGTCGATCAATCCGCTGCCGGAAGTGGGGACGGAGCGGTTTAAGAATCCGCAGCATTTCATGAATCCGTTGAAGGCCTTTTCGACGTTGCTCGGCGACGGCGCGCGGCTGGCGGATCTCTGGGTGCAGCCGCGCATCGGTGGCGACCTCGCGCTGTTCAAAGGCATCATGAAAGAGACGCTCGCGGACGAGGACGACGGCGCGGTGCCGGGCACGGTATTCGACTGGGAGTTCATCCGCGCACACACGCACGGCGTCGAGGCACTGTTGACGGATTTGCGGGCGACCTCATGGGACGACGTCGTCGCGGCGAGCGGGGTGGCGCGGGAGCAAATCCGCGCGGTGGCGGAAGTCGCGATGAAATCGCGGGCGACGATTTGCTGTTGGGCGATGGGCCTGACGCAACAACCCGAGGCGGTGGCGACGATCCAGATGATCGTGAATTTCCTGCTGTTGCGCGGCGACCTCGGGCGGCCGGGCGCGGGAGTCTGCCCGGTGCGTGGACACTCCAATGTGCAGGGAGATCGCACGATGGGGATTTTTGAGCGGATGCCGGGCTGGTGGCTCGACCGGCTCGATGCGGAGTTCGGCCTGAAATCGCCGCGGGCGCACGGTCTCGACACGGTCGATACGATCCGGGCGATGCACGACGGACAGGTGAAGGTGTTTGTGGCGATGGGCGGAAATTTTCTCTCGGCGACGCCGGACACGGAGTTCACGGCGGCGGCGCTGCGCACGTGCGCGCTCACGGCGCACGTGGCGACGAAGCTCAACCGTTCGCACCTCGTGACGGGGCGCACGGCGTTGATCTTGCCTTGTCTTGGTCGCACGGAAATCGACGTGCAGGCGGGTGGGGAGCAGTTTGTGACCGTCGAAGATTCGATGGGCGTGATCAATCCGTCGCGCGGGCGGCTGGCGCCGGCGGCGGCGGGGTTGCGGAGCGAAGTGGCGATCGTGGGCGGGCTGGCGCGGGCGTTGTTCGGGGCCGAGAAGTCGCGGGTGCCGTGGCGGGAGTTGGCGGAAAACTACGATCTGATCCGCGACCGCATCGCGCGCGTGGTGCCGGGGTTCGAGGACTGCAACCGGCGGATCCGCGAGGGCGTTTTCTATTTGCCGAATGCACCGCGCGACCGGCGCGAGTGGCGAACGCCGACGAAACGGGCGAATTTCACCGTCGCGCCGATCCGGCGGCGTGAGCACGCGGCGGGTGAATTCGTGATGATGACGATCCGCACGCACGATCAGTTCAACACGACGGTTTACGGACTCGACGATCGCTATCGCGGGGTGTTCGGCGGACGGCGGGTGGTGTTCATGCACGAGGGGGATATTCGTGCGGCGGGGCTGATGCAGGGCCAACTCGTCGACCTTACGAACCGGCACGGCGGCGTGGAGCGGATGGCGCCGAAATTTATGGTGGCGCCGTATCGCATCCCGCGCGGCTGTGTGGCGACGTATTTTCCGGAGGCGAATGTGCTCGTGCCGATCGACAGCGTCGCGGCGAAGAGCAATACGCCGACGAGCAAGTATGTGGTGGTGACGATCGCGGCGACGGTGGAGTTAGGCTCTCGACGGACGAGGGCGGACTGAAGTCCGCCCTACTTCGGAGTTGACGAGTCCTACAAGTGTAGTCGTTGCTAGTCCTACAAACGTAGGAAATATGCCCCCGAAAATTTCCAGTTCTGAGTGGGATGTCATGAATGTGCTCTGGGCGAAGTCGCCGCGCACCGCGGCCGAGATCTTTGCGGCGTTGCCCGCGGGCCACGGTTGGCACCAGAAGACGGTGAACACGTTTCTGGCGCGGCTGGCGGCGAAGGGCGTGGCGCGCGTGACGAAGGACGGCAATGTGAACGTCTATGCGGCGCGCCTGCGGCAGGAGGAGTGCGTGACGCGCGAGGGACGCGGATTTTTGGAAAGAGTCTTCCGCGGCGCGGCGGGGCCGATGCTGCTGCATTTTTGCGAACAGGCCGATCTGACGGCGGAGGAAATCCGCGAGTTGGAAAAACTGCTGAAGAAAAAGAAGGCGAAAAAATGAACCCCACTACCCTGAGCGAGACGTTGAGTGAACTGCTGGCCGGAGTAGGCGCAGTGTCATGGCGGACGGGGTGGTTGATCGTGGCGCTCGTAGCTTTGCGGTTCGTGGTGCGGGGGCGCATTCCCGCGCAGGTGTGGTTTGCGGTGTGGATCGTGGTGGCGCTGCGACTGGTGCTGCCGTTCAGCGTGCCGCTGACGTGGAGCCCGTTTAATCTCACGGCGGAGAAGTCGCCTCCGAGGGTGGAGGAGCCCGTGGTGGTCGGGCCCGCGCCGAAGATGGTGAGGGCCGAGGTGCCGAGAGTGGCGACGGCGCAACCAGCCACGGCAGCAATGGAGTCAAAGATGGCGACGCCGACGAGCGGGTGGACGGGGCGCGAGGTGCTGGTGGCGATTTGGCTGGCGGGCATCGCGCTGCTGGGCGGACTGCGGTCGGCGGCGGCGGAGAGTTTTCGGCGGCGGTTGCGGTCGGCGCGGCCGATGGCGGACGGGCGTTTAATCGCGCTGGTGGCACGGGAGGCGGCGGGTTGGCGGACGCGGGTAACGTGTTACGAGACCAAGGCGGTGGAGGCTCCGGCGCTTTGCGGGTGGTTTCGGCCGCAGTTACTTTTTCCGGTGGGATTGGCGGCGAATCTGACGGACGAGGAACTGAGGTTCGTGGTGCGGCATGAGCTCGGGCACTGGCGGCGGCGGGATTTGTGGACGCAGGCGCTGATGCAGGTGGCGGTCGTGGTGCACTGGTTTAACCCGTTCGTGTGGTTGGCGGCGCGACTCGCGCGCACCGACTGCGAGTTGGCGTGCGACGAGAGCGTCTTACGTCGCGGACGAGGTGAGAGTGCGAGTGCCTATGGCGCGGCGCTGCTGAAGGTGCTCGGGGTCGTCGGCGAGCGGCGGAGTCCGCTGGCGGTCGTGGGGATTCTGGAGAATCGGCGGAGGCTGGCGGAGCGGGTGCGGATGATTGCGGACTATCGTGCGGCAAGTGTGGGCCGGGTGGTCGGCGGGGTGGCGCTGGTGGCCTTGGTCGCTGTGACGAGTGCGACGCGGGAAACGCGCGCGGAGGAGGCGAAGGTCGGGGCGAAAACGCCCGCTGTGAGAGTGACAACGAGTGCGCAAACGGAGACGGAGGAGCAGGCGCGGGTGAGAGCGGAGACGCGCGCGAGGATCGATGCGTCGCGCAGAGCTTGGGAAGCGCTCAGCAAAACCGTCTTGGAGCAGAAAGCTAAGGTCGAGCAACTCGCCGACCAGTTGGCTGCCTACAAAGCGAAGCATAGTTTGGGCTCGCTCGAGCATGAGAAGAGGCTCGTCGACGATCTTTTGAGGGCGACCAATCTGGAAGCGTCGCGGGCCCAAGTTTTGCTCCAAGCAACGGAGATTCGCGCCAACCAAGCGAAGGAGTTCTTCGCTCGTGGGGCGTTACAAGAATTGGCGTTTGTCGCTCACCAGCCGAATGTAAGTCAGGCGGTCGCGAGTAGGGAAGACCGGCGGCGAGAAGACGCGGAGGTGCGGTCTCGGCTGGGCGCGGCACACCCGGATGCGATCAAGGCGCGCGAGGCCACCATCGAGGCGGAGCTGGCGGTGGGGCGAGCGGAGGAGTTGGCTGTTAAACAACTCGACGCCGAGTTCGAGGGCGCCCGACGCAAATCCGCGCAGATACAAGAGAGCCTGAAGGAGGCGAGAAAAAGATCCCTCGATTTGGATCTAAAGGCACTGCAATACACAAAATTGGAACGTGAACTTAAGCTCAACGAACAGGCGCTGCAGGGTATTGCAACGCGTGCGCGGGAAACTTACATGTTGAGCGGGCGCTCCGTGCCGCAGGCGATGCACGCGGGGCCGTTGGTTTATCTGGTGGGGCAGGTCTCTCGGCCAGGTAACTATCCGTTGCCGGAGGGGGTCGCGCCTAGTCCGGCGAAGCTTGTTGCGACCGCGGGTGGTTTTACCGCGACGGGCGACGCGCGGCTGGTGCGCGTGACGCGCGTCGACCCGACGACGCGTGAGGCGAAGGTGTGGGTCTTGAACTTAGATTGGAAGGATGCGGATCTAGCGGGTGCGGGGTTTGTGCTAGAGGCGGGCGACATTGTTTTTGTGCCGGCCAAGGGGTGACGTGAGACTCGCACTCGCGTGGGAACATTTATGTGCTATCGTCCATCTCAGCTCCCATCATGAAAACTTTCCGAATGCTTTGTGTGCTTGGTTTAGTGTTGGGTTTGGCGAGTGCCGGGCGGGCGCTCGATCCGGCTAAGGGGCCGTCCCAGGTTGAGGTCGTCTTTTTCGAGCCGGAAAAATTCACGGACGTGAAGGACAGCTACATGGGCACCGACAAGGGGCGCGACTCGACGTTGGAGTTGATCAAAGAATATCTCGTCACACGCGGCATGCGCGGGCTGTTGCCGGGGCAAAAGCTAGCGATCACGTTTACCGACGTGGATCTGGCCGGCGATTACGAGCCGTGGCGCAGCGGCCAGTGGGCCGATGTGCGGATTGTGAAGGATATTTATCCGCCGCGGCTGACGCTCGCGTTTCGCCTGACCGATGCCGAAGCCAAGGTCGTCAAGGAGGGTAAACGTGACCTGCGCGATATCGCGTTTCTGATGAAGATGACGATGGGGTTTCGCGACGATCCGTTGCGCCATGAAAAAGCCCTGCTCGACGACTGGCTGAGCAGCGAGTGGCGGCCGGTCAAAAAGTCCTGACGCCCGGTCGAGAATCGAATTTGCGCGCGGCCGCGAGTCTCCCCAGATTCGCGGCCGTTTTTGTTTTTTACGCCGTGACCTCGCCTTCCTCCGTTCCTGAAGTTGATCGCTCCGCCGCTCGTCTCGACAAATGGTTGTGGGCGATGCGCGTGTTCAAGACGCGGGCGCTGGCGACGGACGCGTGTCGGGCGGGGAGCGTGGCGGTGAACGAGCTCGTGGCGAAGCCGGCCCGCGAGGTGCACGCGGGCGAGGTCGTGACGGTGCGACTGGGGCTGTTTACGCGGACGCTGCGCGTGGTGGGCGTGCCGCGGTCGCGGGTAGGGGCAAAATTGCTGCCGGACTATTGCGCGGACCTGACGCCGCCGGAGGAATACGAACGGTTGCGCGAGCGCAGCGTGCAACAGGTGTTGGCGCGGGAAAAGGGGAGCGGGCGGCCGACGAAGCGGGAGCGGCGGGAGATCGACGGGCTTTTTTCATGAACGTCTTTTCCAAATTCGAAACCGAGTTGGCGGTGCGGCCGGATGACATCGACCTCTACCAGCACGTCCACTCGACGCGTTACCTCGACTACGTGCTGGCGGCGCGGTTTGAGCAGATGGAAAAGAATTACGGTATGTCGATGCAGGCGTTCGCGGACCGCGGGCTCGGCTGGTGGATGACGACGGCGAACATCCACTACCGGCGTCCGCTCGGCTGGGGCGATCGCATGACGGTGCGATGCTGGATCGAGAATTTTACGGAGTTCGGCTGCCGCGTGGCATTTGAGATCGAGAAGAAGCCGACGGGGAAACGGGTGTGCGAAGGATACACGGACTATGTGCTGGTCACACTCGCGACGGGCCGGGCGACGCCGATCCCGGAGGATGTGAGGGTAAAGTATTCGATCTGAACGGCCGGGATAGGTAGTCTCCCTGGAGGGCCAATCCAGAATTCCCTTGCGTTAGGCCGGACGCCGTGCGTCCTAGCGGCTCGATCGTTAGTGATAGCGTTAGGCGACAGTATCTGGTGAGTCGTTGGCTGAGCGTTTGGCTTAAGTGATGATTTCGAAACCCAAGTCGGGAACGGACTGCTAGCAGACGAAGGATCTACGAGACATCACATGAGTAACTCCAAACTATACGTCGGCAATCTGTCGTTCAAGACCACTGAAGACGAGCTCCGCTCGGCCTTCGGTCAATTCGGCGCCGTGACTGACGTTTACGTCGCCATGGACAAGATGACCGGCCGCCCCCGCGGTTTCGCGTTCGTCACCATGGGCACGGCCGATGAGGCCAAGTCCGCTGCTGAAAAGCTCAACGGCACCGACCTCGGTGGTCGCCAGCTCACCGTCAATGAAGCCCGTCCGAAAGAAGAGCGCCCGGGTGGCGGCTTCGGCGGCGGCGGCGGTGGTCGCGGCTTTGGCGGCGGCGGCGGTGGTCGCGGCGGCTTCGGCGGCGGCGGTCGCGGTGGCGATCGCGACCGTGGCGAGCGTCGCTACTAATCGATTCGTTCACACGAACTGAATTTTCGAGGGACGGAGCTCCTTTGGGGCTCCGTCCTTTTTCGTTTTTTACGCTGCGCGCCGTGCGCGGCCTTTCCTTCGTTTGTCATTCTGAGCGAAGCGAAGAATCCAATGGGGGATTCGTTCCTCCTGCCTGCAACGAGTGTCCACTTGGATTCTTCGCTGCGCTCAGAATGACAAACCAAGTCAGTCATGCCTTTTAAAGCTCTCAATCTTTCCGAGTCCGTCCTCCGCGGCGTCCAAGCCGCTGGTTATATCGATCCGACTCCCATTCAGCTCCGCGCCATTCCGGCTGTGCTCGCCGGCGGCGATCTCATCGCCTCGGCCCAGACGGGCACGGGCAAAACCGCAGCCTTCGCGCTGCCCATCCTCACGCGGATCGCCACTCACGGGCGCCCACGCGTCCTCGTGCTCGAGCCGACGCGTGAACTCGCGGCGCAGGTCGAAACGTCGTTTCGCAATTTTGCCCGCTTCACGGATATCCGCACGATCGCCGTCTTCGGCGGTGTCGGTTATGGCGTGCAGCGCACCGAACTGAAACGTGGCGTCGACATCATCGTAGCCACGCCGGGTCGCTTGGTGGACTACCTCAAGACCGGCGAAATCAGTCTCCGCGATATTCAGATTCTCGTGCTCGACGAAGTGGATCGCATGCTCGACATGGGCTTTCTGCCGGTCGTGCGCGATATCGTGGCCCGCTGCCCGCGCGAGCGGCAGACCCTGTTTTTCTCCGCCACGGTGCCGCCGGAGATCGCCGCGATCGCGTCGTTTGCGCTGCGCAATCCGACGAAGGTCGAGATCGGCGTGGCCCGCTCCGTCAACGAGTCCGTGAAACACGCGCTCTACCCGGTGGCCGCCGACCAGAAATTCGAACTGCTCGAAGCGCTGCTCGCGAAGACCGATTTTGACAGCGTGATCGTGTTTTCCCGCACGAAGCACGGCGCCGACAAGATCGCGCGCCGCCTTAAGTCCGCCAACCACTCGGTCGCCGTCCTGCACGCGAACCGCTCGCAGAATCAGCGCATCGAGGCGCTCGCGGGCTTCAAATCCGGCAAATACGAAGTGATGGTCGCGACCGATATCGCCGCGCGCGGCATCGACGTCGCGGGTGTCTCGCACGTGATCAACTACGACGTGCCGGAAAAACCCGAGGATTACGTGCACCGCATCGGCCGCACGGGTCGTGCGCAGGCGGTGGGCGATGCGTTCACGCTCGTGACGCCGGAAAACGCCAACGACATCCGCGACATCCAACGCTTCATCGGCGCGAAGATTCCGGAGCTGCGCCTCGAAGGTTTCCCGTATCGCGCGTTTGTCGCGCGCACCGAGGAACCGCAGCAGCAACGCGGTCGCGGCAGCCTCCCGGGGCAAATCCGCCACAAGGGCAGCTTCAACCGCTTCCGCGGTCGGCGCTGAGGTCGCTAGGCGATGATGCGCTGAGTGCGCTGAGTGCGCGATGAGGAGCTGACGCGGGCTTTGCAGCCCGGGTTTTCTCCGCCAGTTTTCGAGCGCGGGTCGCAAGTCCCGCGCTTTTTCATGCCCATCTCCGCCACCCGAGCTGCCGTCGAACAACACCTCGCCGCCGTGCGCGCGTGCGAGCGTTGTCCGCGTATGCACCGGCCGGCGGTGGTCGGCCGCGCGGTGACGACGGGGATTTTGCTCGTGGGCCAGGCACCCGGCGACAAGGAGCCGAAACTCCAGCGACCGTTCGCGTGGACGGCGGGCAAGACGCTGTTTGGGTGGTTCGAGGGCGCGCTCGGGTGGAGCGAGGAGGAGGCGCGCGACCGGATTTATTTCGCGGCGGTGTGCCGCTGTTTCCCGGGGAAGAATCCGAAGGGGGGAGACCGCGTGCCTGCACCGGACGAGATCGCGAATTGCGCGGCGTGGCTGGAGAGGGAGTTTACGCTGCTGCGGCCGAAGCTCGTGCTACCGGTGGGAAAGCTGGCGATCGCGCAGTTCCTCGGGGAGCGGCCGCTAGTCGAGACGATCGGGCAGAAATTTTCGATCACCTATCGGGGGCACGCGGTGGACTGCATTCCGCTGCCGCATCCGTCGGGGGCGTCGACGTGGCATCGGATGGAGCCGGGGAAGACGCTGCTGGGGCGGGCGCTCGCGCTGGTGGCGGAGCATGCGGCGGTGCGGTCAGCAGGACCGCGCTGATCGGCTCGCCGCAATCCTGCAGAAGCACGGTCAGGCTGACTGTGCTTCTTCAGTTTACACGATTCCACACGGGCTGACCGAGCACGGCAGCGCGGGCGATTTTGGCGGATGTGCTGCGCATTTCGACCATGCCTTCGGGCGAGCAGAAGGCGGCGTGGCAGGTGACGATCAGGTTGGGCGTCGCGGCTTCTTCGGGGGTGCGGAGGGGTTCGGCTTCGACGACATCGAGGCCGGCGCCGGCGAGGTGGCCGTTGCGCAAGGCGGCGAAGACGGGGGCTTTTTGCACGATGTCGCCGCGGGCGGTGTTCACGAGGAAGGAGCCGGGTTTCAGCAGGGCGATTTCGCGTTCACCGATGAGGCCGTGTGTCTCGGCAGTGAGTGGACAATGGATCGAAAGCGTATCGGAACGGCGGAGGAGTTCGTCGAGCGAGCTGACGCGCTCCACGCCGAGGGCTTTGTGGGTGCCACTCGGGACGTAGGGGTCGAAGAAGATCGTGCGGAAGCCCATCGCTTTGGCGCGGAGGGCGGCGGCGGTGCCGATGCGGCCGAGGCCAAGGACGCCGAAGGTTTGCGTGCTGAGGCGGCGCATCTTGGCGGCGGTTTCGATTTTCCAACCGAGGCGTTTCGCTTCGGCGTCGAGCGGGAAGAGTTGGCGATAGAGGGCGAGCGTGAGGGCGAGGGCGTGGTCGGCGACTTCCTCGGTGCCGTAGTCGGGCACATTGCACACGGGAATGCCGGCGCGGGCGGCGGCGGCGATGTCCACGGTGTCGAAGCCGACGCCGTTGCGGATGATCACGCGGCAGTTTTTCAGGCGGGCGATGACGGCGGCGTCGATGAGCGGGCCGTGCCAAAGAATGATGGCATGGGCGTCGAGCACGGCGTCGGGGATCGGGGCGTTGAAATCGAGCCAGACGGTGCGCAGGGCGGCGACGTCGGCGAGAAACTGGGTCTCGACGGAGGCTGTGGCGTCGGTGAAGCGAAATTCTTTCGGGCAAACGATGACGACAGGAGGTAGCGAGCTCATGGGGCGAAAAATCTTTTGACCGGGCATAGCGTGGATGGCACGGATAAATCATGCGTCTTGCCCGTCTGCTCTTCCTCGCCCTCACGTTGCTCGCTCCGTTGGTGGTCCGCGCCCAGCGCGAAAAACTGTCGCCGGAGGATCTAGCGTTTGTCGAAAAGACGTGGCCCGAAGCGAAGAAAACCAACACTGGCATCCGCTACATCATTCTGCAGGAAGGCAGCGGCAATTTGATCAAGGCCGGCGAAAAAGTGGCGGTGCTTTACGTGGGCCGTCTGCTGAACGGGACGATTTTCGATCAGGCAACGGAGAAAGAAAAGGCGTTCGTCTTCCGCGTGGCGCGCGATCAGGTTATTCAAGGTTGGGACCAGATTTTGCAGGAAATGAAGCTGGGTGAGAAACGCCTCGTGGTGATCCCGGCGGAACTCGCCTACGGCACGCGTGGGCAGCCGCCGAAGATCGGGCGCAATGCCGCGTTGGTGTTCGAGATCGAAGTGATCGAGATCAAGCGGGACTGAGCGAGGTCACGATTGGGTCAAGGAGCCACAGCGGGCTCGCGGCCCGGCGGTTTTCCCGCCAGGTTCGGCGGATGAGAACACAACTTCTCGGTGCGCTCGCGGTGGTGGCGCTGTGGCAAGCTCCCGTTCACGCGGCGACGAAACCGGTCGGCACGTTGCCGGGGCTCCAGCGCGACGGGTCGGTGCTGTTGCCCAACCAGTGGTCGCTGCGACCGGTGGGAAAACAGATCCCGGTCGGCGATTTTCCGATCAATGTCGCGCTGCATCCGGGCGGGACGTTTGTCGCGGTGTTGCACAGCGGCTGGGGGCAACACGAGGTGCGCATCCTCAACGTGAAGACGGGACTCGCGGTGTCGCAGGTGGCCATCGCGGAATCGTTCTACGGCCTCGCGTGGTCGCCGGCCGGCGACAGCCTGTATGCGAGCGGCGGCGGGGCGGAGGTGATCCACGCGTTTGCGTTTAAGGACGGTTATCTTTCTGCGCGCCGCGAGCTCGTGCTGCGGCCGGCGAAGGAGCAGGGCATTCCCAGCGGGCTGGCGGTCGCGGCTGACGGCGCCGCGCTCTACGTGGCCGAGAGTTGGGGGCAGCGGGTGGAGAAAATTTCGGCGACCGACGGGCGGGTGCAGTGGGTGCGCAGTTTCGCGGCGGCGGAAGGTGCTGCAACGACTGAGCACGAAGGCGCGCGCATCAAGCCGGCGATGGATACGCAGGCGCCGTTTCCCTACACGTGTGTGGTCGACGAGAAAAACGGCCGGGTGTTTGTGAGCCTGTGGGCCAAGGCGGCCGTGCTCGTGCTCGATGCGAAAACGGGAGCCGATCTGGCGCG
>Ga0075163_10005926_pt1 | contig 16232 bp, 29 predicted proteins | sample JI1023141ADNA_FD_71478 | JGI IMG/M metagenome (GOLD analysis project Ga0075163, IMG submission 71478) | Wastewater effluent complex algal communities from Wisconsin, to seasonally profile nutrient transformation and Carbon sequestration -... | ecosystem: Engineered > WWTP > Effluent > Algae...
GGCCGGCGGAAGATATACGCTCTGCAATTCCGCCATTTATGTTTATCCATGTTACTATGCACTTTGTTAAAGAGTTAGCTGTTTTATCGCTAAATTTATCCTTCGGGACGTATGATGGCGCCAAAACTTGAATACCGGCGAAAAACATTGGGTCATTGCGATACATTTCTATCCTTTCAGGATTACCGGCTAACAACAGGTCTATGTTATCCTGAATTTGATGCGGGTTATCAATTTGTTTTTCGTCTTTCATGGGGTGGGGGTTAGGTTTTTAAGTAAAAAATCTCCCCACTGATCAGCCATTGCTTTAGCTATGCCGGGGAATGTTTTTGAACGTATAGTTTCTCTGTCCGGGCCAGGGGGACACTTATGTATTTCATCTGTTCTTAGCTCAACGGGAATTATATTTGTAGGGACTAATTTTGGCAATCCTACTAACCATAAATTAGTAGCTTTTTTAGTAGTATGACCAAACATCCAAGGATGTATTACCTGATCAGGCTGTACCCCAATTAACTCCATTGCGTATTTGTGTAAAATAGGCTGTTCAATATAACCCACACCAACCGATTCAACACATGCTAATGCTGATTTTAAAAACAAAGCAGCTTTTTCCATAAGCGCGTAACGTTCCCAATTCATGTAAATTTGATATTTTTCAGACCACTCATAACCTTGTTTCGCCGATTTACTTGTTAGCCATCTAACACCGGAATTTGCCATATACCTGCATACGGGGTGAACGCCCAAGAAGTCAATTGAATGTATTCTAACCGGAACATAATTAAAAAAATCATCCTGTATGTGCCATAGATCATAGCCTCCAGAGCATTTTTTTAAATCTAACGATTTAAACTCTAGTCCTTTATTTCGGAAAGCCTTAGTCACTTCTTGACTTTCTTCACACCCAATTATTCCATTTATCATCTCACTCTTTAATTTTAATTATTACATACACCTTTTCGGTGGGGATTTGGTTGGCTTGTAGGAGTCCTATTAGAGCATCTTTAGCATTTGGGTATAGTCTAGTACAGGTTGATCCATATATGGCTATATACATATCATACTCAGGATTATACGACACCATCCCCGCCGCCTGATCTTCTGTAATGGTGGACGTGGTGGCGATTATCTCGTGTTTAGTCTTCGGTGTTAAGTTTTCCTGTTCATTAGCGTGCTTATAATAATAGATCAAAACATCTCCATGTACACCAATCATGTGATCTGTCGATTCTTTCGGCACCTCAACCAAAAGCCATTTACCTTTTGATGTCGTTATTGTGTGTTGCATGGGTTATGATTTAGTTAATCTGCTACGTTAGAAATAATCAAAGAAGCTAACGTGTGACTTCCTTTTGGGGTATTAGCCCAAATAAGAATGTCATTTATTGTGGTCGTGTTTTCAAACACTTTAGTCGTTCTTATATCACGCCATTCATCCATTCCAACTTGAATTGTGTCTATTTTTGTTACTGCTGTTTTCATCCTATTTTCTTTTAGTGGTTTTGGAGTGTTTTTGTCATGACACAAATATAATAAATATTTATATATATTTACAAATATTCATAAATATTTAACATTAAATTTCAAATTGGCTTTTTTCAGGGTAGAGGCTGTGGATATACTTTTTCATAGCCATACACATAGCAGCTTCGGAGGTGCTAAACATTTCACGATTTTCATTTAACTGCAAAATACGCGGTAATGTGTACGCGTGGCTTATTTTACAATCTGTTTTAAATTCACCTGGCAAATTATTCAAATTTCCGTAGATTGATTTTGATATGTAACCAAAAGGTATTTCCCAGTCAAGTTTTTCAACGGTTGCCCTGTACAAAAATTTATTGAATATTATAGGGTAATGGGTGTCATAGTTGTATATGGTGCTTTCACGCTTTATAAGGGCCTCTAAGGTAGCTTTAGCATGTTTAGAATATTCACCAATGTTTACTTTTACGGTGTATTCCAAATCGCCTTTGTAGTAATTTGGATAAACGTTTGCATCCATTGGACGCAATAAAAAGTAATCATCATTGAAAAACATAAAATTAGGGCTTATGTGTTTTTCATTACAGGCCCGTAAAATTTTTGCCATAATATTACGAGCTTTGTTAGTATAAATATCAGCGTGTTCAATGCCAATTACTTTGTCATTAAAGAATGCTGGCTTTGTGCCTATAACATAAACTTTCCTAAAGTTATTTAAGTATTTTTCGACGCTCCTAAGGCTATATTTAATTTCAAAGTTGCCATTCTGTGAGCCTTTGCCTAAAATATAAACTATGTCGTTATTCATTTTCATTTTTTTACAATAAAAACAATATTTTGATAAAAATGCATTGAATCAATTTCATATACTGGGTTTACTAAGCCTGGCAAATGTTTAACGTTAACGCAATTCAACAGTTCTCGGCAAAAATTAATTGAAGTTGGTGCCTGCATATTTAAAAAATTAGGCTCACCATCAAACCCGTGATCATTCCACCAACTGCTTTCAATATCTTCTATTACATAAATTCCGCCGCTTTTAAGCCACGGAAATAAATGTTTGAAACTTTCTATTGTTAGCTTATTTATATGTGAGGCATCGTCAATAATTATGTCAGGTGTACCGATTTCGTCCATCATTCTCAATAAAAAATCGCCGTCGTTTTGTGACCCCTGGTAAATTTTTGTACGTGGTGGTAAAGTAATCCCACTTTTGTCGTGAATATCACAGCCATATATTTTACCGTTTTCAAAATAATTAGCCCACATTTGCAAACCCGAACCTCCTCTATGATTAAACTCATACCCACCGATTCCGAGTTCCAATAGTTTAATAGGTTTATATTTAAATTCGATAAAATGTTTTTCATAGTGCTTTGTATAACCGTGGTGGCTCATTCCTTTATCAGAGTGGAATTTTTTTGCTAATGTTTCTAAATCATTTTTCATAATGCATTTCTTTTTTGTTTAAATCAAAATATAAATTCTGCAACTCATGTACATAATTTAATTTAACGTGTGAATGGTCAGTTTTAAAAGTTATTATTCCTTTATAGTAGTGCAATAAAACTAATTTGTGTACATAAAACCCGCTGTAATTTCTAAACCTACTTTTTTTTATAATATTTAAGGTTAACGGCACGCCTTTAAAATCATACAATAACGGATTTGAATAAATTTGGCGCAATTCTTTGTAACTTAATATTACTTCTTCATACTTTATATCTTTAAACGTTGGCACGTCTGTTTTGCCAAGTAAAATAATGTTACCGAACCTTAATTCATTGATATTCATTTACAAAGTTGTTCTACCTTCGCCTATGTGTCTAACATAACCTTCTAATGTTATTGCTGCACGGAACCCGGCTAATTTATAATAAATACTTACTTTTCCTTCAGGCCCAATACACGCAGGGCCTAATTCGCTTAATGCTTGAAAACAAACTTTATCTTTCAACCGGCGCAAACCTGGGTTTGTTGAATACCCACTAAAGCATCCTAAATAATCCAAACTAACCAGTTTATATTTTGTTTTAATGAGCCGTTCTTCGGTATAAATTTTTGGTTCTATTGGATGCCCGTTTGTGTCTGTTTGGTCACGAACCCAAACCTGTAATATTTCAGGGTTTGGCCCCAAAATAGCCATACTTTCTTCAATAAAGCCTTTTTTATAATATAACCAGTCTTCTTCGGCGTGCCATATATAATCTGTGTTTACGTGTTTGTAAAGAAAATCAATGTTACCTAACATTCCGCGTCGTGGGCCTTCGTTTTGAAGCCACAAAATGTTTAATTGTTTGTATTTTTCTTTTAAATAAGTGAGGTCAGAATTTCGGCAATCTTCACTAATAATATACTGCCTTATTTTAGCGGTATTGTATTCCAAAAAACTATCAAAACTTTTTTCTAATAGATCGTTTCTATTGCAGCAAGTCATGGCAAAAGTTATACCTTCCATTTTACAATTTTTTAAATACGAATAAATTTTCTTTCAGGTAAGCATATGGGCCTTCTATTACACTTCTGGCTTCGGTTGACATTTCTGGTTTATGTTCAAAACCACGTTTTTCAATTTGCTCAATAACGTACCAATCAGGCCTACAATTACAATGCCCGTAACCGGCTTGCCCTTCATGGGCAGCAGACATTATTAACAAACCGTTTTTAATTACTTGTGAGGTAATATTATCAATGAAAATTTGTTCAAATTCTTTCGGTATATGCTCAAATACCTCCACACAAATAACATTTCCTTGTGGCAAGTACAAATCCAATACATTGGTTAAATCCCGCCTTACAATTAATGATTCCGAAACCTCTGTTTCGATATCTTTTGTTCCTTCTATTCCTGTCAAATGTTGAAAGCCAATATCACTAAGGTATTTCAAGTAAGCCCCTGGGCCACAACCAAAATCATAAACGGGCTGTTTTTTTGGAAGTGTTTTTCCAATGTATTGCGCCAACCTGTAACTAAACAAATGGCCTGATTTTGCTTCTTCAGCAGTAAATATTCCTGTTTCTGTTGGCATATTATTTCATTAAATTATAAATTTCTTTCAGTTCTTCGATATGTTTTTCTGTTTTTACTTGTTTGTTATATTCCTCTATTTTGTAGTAATATAATCTTAGCTTTTCACCCATAGAACCCGGATATATTTCAATGTCATTAATTTTTACCCACCAATTCATATTAGCCTGAGGGTGCATTATTTCCATGGTTACTTTATTATTCCAAGGGTTATCCTTGTTTTTTAGTATAAACCCATTGCCCCAAGCTGAAACAGGAAATTCAATAACTTTTTCAGTTATTGCTTCCATATATTCTTTCTCTGTCATTTTATTTATAAAGTTTGGTTAAAGACCATGAATCAACATATTCACGCAATCCGGCCTGATCGAATGCGTAAATTTTTTCAAGTTCGTCGTGGTTTTGTTTGTCGTATTTATTACCAGCACATTTGCTATTAGGGCCTTTGTAATGATCCATGTGGTATAATACCCCGTCTGTCCTAATTACTTTGTACCCAAGCCTTGTAAATCTTACCTCTCGTTCAACATCTTCAGGCCCATAAGCTACAAACATTTCATTTTCACCACCACCTTTGAAATAAGCAGACCTGTTAAAAAATACTGCACCGCCAACGCTTTTTTTGTCTTCCGGAAAAGTACCTTTGAAATTTATACCAGTAAAACAACCAACATCAAGCATTTGTTCCAATATTTTAAAGTGTGGAATTCGTGGCACCCTGGCAAAACGACCATCATAAGGATAAACAACGTCGGCGCCATTATTTCTAATTTGTTCTATTGAAAAAAATATTTGGATAGGCGAAATAAATACGTCCGCATCCCAATTTATTATAATAGAAGTTTTTGCCATTTTTGCCATTTCATTGAGCATTTTAGTACGATGGAATTCTTTATAATCGTATTTTATATACTGACATCCGTAATTCTGGAAATAGGCGTATTTATCACTCCCCTGTTCGCTAATAATTATATTTGTGTCAAAATATTTTTGTAAGATACAAACATTTAAACCGAGATTTTGGGTTCGGTCTGGGTGGTCGTAATGAACAGGTATTAAAAAAGTTGCATCCCTTAAATCTATTTTTCCCATAAATATTTTCGTCTTTTTTTATTAATTATCAAAGATATATAATGCCAACTAATATTATATTCTTTTCTCAAATCTGATTTTGAATAGTTACCAGTTTTATATTTATTTATTATTTCTAAAATTAAAGCATCACTATATTTAGAATAATGATGATTTTCTCCTTTTAAAATGTTAATTAAATTATTGTTTAAAGCGTGGTTATGGTTTTCAGAAGCGGTACACCATTCCAAATTTTCTACACGATTATCCGTTTTAATTCCATTTATATGATTTACTTCTGGTTTATTTTCATGATTTGGAATAAAATTTAAAGCAATTAATCTATGTATTAATAAAGTTTTTGAAACAGAGTCTTTTGATAAAGAAATTTTATGATAGCCTTTTTTTGTTTTGTATGGTTTTAATATTAAATTATTACTATTAATAATTTCACCATCAGAACTTATTTTATAAATTCCTTCATAATTTTTAAGTTCTATATATTTTTTATTATTCATGAATTGTCCACCGGGTAAGGTAATAATCTTTTGTGTCGTTAACCTTTTTTAAATTGCCTGCAAATACTTCTGGATGATGAATGATTTTTGATTTACTTGTTTCACCAAGGTAAGCCCCAAACCATGAAAAGGTACTGTTTGAAATAATAAAATCAGTACACATCGTCATTAAACAAAGTTGTTCGATTGCTGAATAATTTTCTTTAAAGTAGTTTTCTTTCTTTATAAATTTAGGATCGCTTTCGGCATAAAAAACGTTTTGGTAATTGTGAAAGTGAAGTTTGCAGTATTCAATATCATCACTAAAAACAATAACTGATGAATTTTCTTTCCATGTAGGAAAATATTTTTCAAGCGCTGTAAAATAATACGTAATTGGTAACTGTGCATAATTACTGTTTAAATTAAAATCGCCACGCCTGATTGAAATAGCAATTGTTTGTTTCTTAAAAAAATGCGCATACTTTTTTTCGACCTTTGACTTGAAATCTTTTTTGAACCTGAGTTGTTCCATAATTTCAGGTATTGCGTTTTCCCAATACTTTTCAGATTGCAAATAAGCCACAATATCAGAGCTTTCATTTATACTCCAATTGTGGTGGTGAAAATAAGCCTCTTTAAGCTGTATTGATTCCATTTTACCTTTTGGTAAGGGTTTTTCAAAATACTTTTCATAACACCAATCTGGAAAAGATGCCGTTGCATTGTGTTTTTTTGCTAACCCTATTAAACTACAAATCTGGAAAAGGCTGTTCCCAAGCCTTCCATGTTTCCCCAATTTGCTAAAAGAAATATTCATACTTTAAATTCACGTATTGTTTCAATAATCTGCTCTATGGCATGTTCAACTTTGCCTTTAAAGGTATAAAGGCTGTCTTCTTTACGAAGGTTAATAACAGAATTCAAATCCTCTTTTTCACAATCTTTAATAACAAAGAGTATTTTTATCTTAAAATCGCCATCAGGGGTTTCTACCTTTTCAAATTCGATCGCATAAAGCAGTAAATTACTTTTAAACGATTCTAAAAGTTCTTCACAATACAACATTGAACATTCTACAAAACCCCTGCAAAACTCAATATTGTGGTGTACTGTATTAGTTTTATCTAATTGCATGTTATTAAATTTCTACTTTACCGGTAAATGCCATAACGTAAATTTTTTCACCGGTAAAAGTACCGTAAATTTTACCAGGCATTGGCGCTTGTCCTTTTATGCCTTTTTCTTTAAGGAATTCGTTTACCTCAGCGTCTAATTCTGCATTTGTTTTACGCCTGCGAAATAACCCTCGGCTATTTGTAAATGTTTTTATTTGTGGGAAATGTACCAGGCGTTTTGTTGGTGCTGGTGACTCAACCTTTTTTTTATCTTCTGCTGCCATAATAATGGTTAAAAAAACCGCTGACAGTTGCCAGCGGTTAAAGTTAATAATTAATGTTTATTGTTCAATGAAAACTAATTCATCATTTGAATCTGTTTTAAGCCTTGCCAATTCGGCATTGATAATACCTTGTGTGTTTTGGTCAAGCAACATAATTAAATCAGGAGATTCAAGCCAAAATTTAATTGATGTACTGGTGGCATCGCAAGCAATTTCAACAGGAAAAGTTTCTGTTTTTTCGTCATGCGTGTACGGTCGTTGCACTTTTTGCATTTCCTGTTTATCAGAAATTTCTGCAAGCATTGCTGAACGTTGTTCTTTTGGAACATCAATAAACAAATTTTCTTTTTCCATGTTTTTATTTTTTAATTATTAATATTAATGATTACAAACGTAACTAAATATTTGCATATATTTATAAATATTTATGTTAAATTTTAAATTCTTTTTGTTTTAAAATATAAATTTCTTTAATTGATATCAATTCTTCCTTTGTGTACTTGTAATTTCGTAATATTTCTTTATTTTCTTCAAGCCATTTTACATTTTCTTCTCCTATTTTTTTAACCAATCCAATTCTATAATTAGCTAAGTTACCATGCATCATATTATTACAATACATCTTACACTGTTTATTTACATTCCATTCGTGGAATATTAATCCAGAATATTGGTTGGCAGAAAAATAATGCCCTGCATCATAATAATCCGTCTGTAAAGTACCACATGAAATACATCCTTGGTGTCCATCTCTCATTCGGATGTATTTTTGAAACTCTATACGGGCTTCTTTTTCGTACTGGCTTAACGGCTTTAGTTTTTCTACCATCAACTTTTTTTTGCTTTTCCATTCTTTTTCAGCTTTAATTGAATTTTTTGTTTTTATTTCCTGTAAAAAAACACTTATACATTCCGGATTATCCATGCAATATTTTTGAAGGAACGTCTTTGGTATAAATTTTTCTTTACAGTGCTTACACCTCATTTTAAATGTTTATAGTGTTGTTTTAGACGCTCTTCAGCGTACTCAATTTCATCTACTTTTCTTAATTCAAAATAATTTTCCCCTTTTTCAACATCAACTTCAACTTGCATTTGAATAAATTTCTTTCCCTTGATATCAATACCATTTCGTGCCTTTCTAAATTCCTCAAAATAACCCATAACTAACTTATCCTTATCCGATCTTTCAAATTTTTGATTAGGTTTAATTCCTTCGTTTTCAATAGCAATATTTTTCGCCTCTTTGTAAACTTCTAAAATTTTAGAAACACCAACTATTTCTTTTTTTTCCTGTTCAATTAAAATACGGTGTTTTTCTAAATTAAACTTCTCAAGAATAGAGGTTCTTTCGTTCCAATATGTTTCTAACCATTCAAAAATAATAGCCCCGTCAATCCGATCATATTGCTTTCCGTACTTAAAACTTTTTGCATTGTTAAACATTACACGGTAATCTTCAGGTTTCATGTTTTTTGCAATTGGGTCATTAAGCAATAAATTTGCAGTTTCTTTTATTTGATACTCATTCATGTTTTTGCCTACATTAAAAAATAAAACTGTTTCACTGATTAAAGTTTCAATTATCAATAAGGCAACTTCTTTATTAGCCTTTGATATAAAAAATAAAGAAAGTGCATTACTTTTAATCGCCTGTTTGATGTTGGTAATTTCTTCCAATTTCTTCAAGTTTTCTAAGGGATTCGTTACCCACCCTAATAGCATCGGTGTGTTGGCTGTTTTGATTTCCTTTTCCTGTTCCTCCATGTATTATTTTTTTTGTTGATTGTAAATACCCTTCAAATTTATTACCAAAAAGTGTTTCCGGCCTTAAAAATTTATTCATTACCGGATCATTACCCCATTCAAACTGTTTGGCTGAAATAACATCTTTAAAATCCTGTAATGTAAAACCTTCATTTAACCTGGCTTGAATAAATTTTATATTTTTTTCAGAATTTACCCTGTATGAACTATTTGTAACTTCATTTAAATTTTCAATTACATTTTCAATTACATTTTCACTTTCATATTCAGTGATTTCCTCACTTTTTGCTTTTAATTTGCTTGAACTTTGCTTTCCACCTTCTGACCCTGATTTGCTTCTAACCTTAGAAATATGGGCTTCTTTAGTCATTCTTCTACTTTCAAATTTAATAAAATTTTGCTGTAAAAAAGTCACGTTTAACACATTGTTTTGTTTTAATTCTTCCGCTATTTTAAGTGTTAATTCTTCACTTTTTTTTAGTAAAAATGATAATTGCTGTAAGCTAATTGTAAGCAAACCTTTTTCAGGAGACTTCCAAAGTTTGAAAATAATTTTTAATAAAGCACCTTCAGCTTCTAAAGAAATTGTATTTGTATCCTGTTCCCAATCTCCGATATAAATAGGAATATATGGTAATTTAGCCATGTTTAAATTTTTTAGTTTTAAAATTATTAAATTCGGTTTCATCTAAATTGCGACTTAAAAATGCAATTATTTGTATCAAAAAATATGGCTTTCTTTTTTGTAAAGTTGATAATAACCATTTTATCTTATCAAGATTTTCTTCAACATCTAAATGGCAATTATTGCAAAGTGTAATTAAGTCAATATCTTCATAATCCCAAGGTTCTTTTCCATAAACATAATGTGTATGGTGAACTTGTAAATTTTCAGTATGAGCGCAAATTAAACACTCTTTATCACGTTCAATAATTTTTAACCGCTTACTTTTCCATCGTGAATTTTTAAGTTTTTCTGAATAATTCATAAATAAAAAAGCCTGCCATTTTACTCAGAAGGGTGCAGCTTCTTTTCAAATAACAGGCCAATAATGTTTTTAAAATTACCCTTTTGCACCGGTAATCATTTGGCAAATATAACTATTTTTTGTCTTCCTGGTAAATTATTTTTAGTCCTAATAAAATAGCCAGTTCAACTTCAATCTTTGCGCCTCGACTTTCATGCCAGTTTTTTAACGCGTAAACGTACCCACAGGTTAACATACAGCAAATACCCTCACGCATATACGCGTGCCAGCTTTTATCATGTTCATGTGGCAATTCTATGGGTAATTTAGGTAATAAATCCAAAGCCAATATTTCACACTCAGCTTCTTTAAAGTTTTTTTTATATTCTTCAACTGGCAATCCGGTTATTTTTCCGGCAACGTAGCAAAATCTGTTATTCATTTTAAAAAAGTTTTGTATTGTAAATATTTCCTTTACCATTCCAGAATATTTTTTCGAACGTCTTTTTTTTGTTATTTGTAGATGATAAACTACTTCGATGATTAAATCCTTCAATTACATTAAATGGAGCATCATATTCTGAAATGTAAACCGGGGGATCAATATCATTTGCCCATTGATAAAACTTTTCATGATCAAACCCGCCTTCTTTGTATTCGCCTTTTCCTTTATATGGAATGTCGCAATAAATAACAACGTTTTCGCCTAAAATATTTACCTTTTCGTATGATCTGTTTGTTATTTGTAGGTTCTGTAGGTTCTGTAGGTTCTGTAGGTTCTGGATTCTTTCAAGTTGTACAAACCTAGCTAAATGTTCAACAAAAAACGGTTCAAATTTATTCTTCTTTACATAGTCACAAAACACAATTCGCCTTTTTTGAATGTCTTTTATTTCCATCAACTCTGGAATATTAACACCAATTTCATTCATTGATTTTAGACACCCATTAACGATAAATTCATGAGCTAGGCGTTTTATTTCTTCAATATCAGTTCCATAAATATATGAACTTTGTTTATTTCCAAAACTCCAGCAACTCATTACAAATCCAGAATACCAATCCGCATCCTTTCTTTCACATTGTTTAAAAAATTCATCTCTGGTTACCCATTCGTAAAACTTTGGATCAAGCGTTTTGTTTTCCTTAAGGTATTTTACAAGTTCAAAAATATGACTATTCAGCTCATTATAATGAACATTGAACCTATAATCATTAATAGCATTAAATGAAATTGATCCTCCGCCACCAAATAAATCATAAAAGTCTGTTATGCCTTGATGTCTTGATGTAATTACTTTTAGTATTTCAGAGGCTAATTTTCTTTTACTTCCCATATACGGAATTCCTAAACTCATATATTTTAAGATACTGCCTTTTTATATGCATTTAAAACGTTCCAAATCCATCCTTGATTAGCACCCAAGTAAGACTCTATTTCTTTATTAGTTGCTCCAGCTTGGTGTAGGTTGTAAATTTTTTCTTTTTTTGTTGATTCAAAATTTACAATGTCCTTAAATTCTTTTTTTGTTGGCTCAATAATTACCCATACCTTTTCTTTTCGATCTAATCGTTTTTTCTCCTTAATAACCTTTTCTTTTTTTAGTTTTGGTTGTTTTTCAATAGATAATTTTTTAATAGGCATATCTTTGAACATAGCCTTGATTTCTTCTTTTGAAACAACCCGTCGCGTACCATCTTTATGGTACAGTTGGTATTTTTGCGTTCCAGTTTTAAAAGATAACATTGCCTTTTTATCAACGCTTCGGATTATTTTGCCATTAAACTCATACTTAGGATAGTCAGGTAATACCCGGTAAGTATCTTTTTGAGCTTCTATTTTTTCCATTGAATTATTAACCTTGGCGGTTTTTTCGTTTGCACGGGCAATTATTTCTTTAATATCAACCGGCGCTTTTTTTTCTTTTGTTTCCATTTATATTTTTGATTTAAAATTATCTGATTTGAGTTCTGGAATAAATTATTGTTGGGGTTTTATAAGTGTATATTTTGCATAGGTACCGGCGTGTCCAAACCGATTAGTAAATGCAATTTCTTCTGTAATAATATTATGTCCATCTTTTTTGAGGATATAAATAATATTTGCCAAGCGGTAAATGTTATATTCTTTAACTGCATCAGGCATAGTAAGTGGGCTATTTTGCAAATGCATTAATACGCACTCTTTTTGTGTAGTAGGAAAAGTGGTTTCGCAAACAGTAGTTTGCTGTGTAAAAAGGTCTTCCATGTTAAAATAAATTTTTACTCATATTCCTAATTCTTTAATTTTTTTATTATATGCTTTTTTTGCTTCTATTTCACTAGAAAAACTACCAAGTAAATGTTTTATTTTTAAGTGAGTTATTTCAGCACTCCATACTTTATCTCTTTTTTTAAAGCAAATGCCAACATATTTACTAGATTTATTTTTTCTTTTATGATTATTAAATCTTTTATTTTGACCTTGAAAACAATATCTAAGGTTTGATAATTTATTATCTGTTTTTATACCATTTTTATGATCAACTTCGCATCCACTTTTATTTCCTTTAAATACTAACATTACCAGTCTATGTACTCTAAAAACATTTCTTTATTTAACCATTCACGTGAAACAATAACCTGCTCCTGTAATTGTGCTATTTTGTATTCATCACGTGCAAAACTTTTTGTATGCACGCGCTGTTCAAAAGGTATATCATAATCCCAAATGAATTTTTTGTCAGCACCATTATTGTGTATAAAAATTTCATTATGGAATTCGTAACCTGGGTTTTCAATACAAAATGCGTGTATATCAAAAATATGGTTAATTTCAATTTGCTTGCAACCTTTAACAAAAGCCGGGTCGTTTTCTACTTCCATATCTAATACACCCATTTCCCAAGCCAATTTCCGTTTTTCATCATTAATTGCTTTTGCTAAACCATTTACTAGGCAGTAATCAATATGGTGCATTTCAGCGCCGGTTAATGACATATATGTGTGGCCTTGCCATTCATACATAGGGTTAATAGGCTTATGTTTTGATTCTAAGAATGTTTCTAACGACCAAGATGCTTTCGTGTCACGGATTTCTTTTGCTTTCCTTATTTCTTTGCCATCAAACGCATCTGGTTCGCCTTGGAAATATTCGTTACGCAACCGCTCAGTGTTTTTATTGAAAACCTTTTGTTTTACCCTGCTTAACAATGTTAAAGCATCCTGTTCCCTTGCATTTCCTTTTTTAAGGTATTTACTACTTATTTGCGTCCGCCTACCATGTACTTCAGCGGCATAAGTTTGTAAAAGGAATTTCCTGTGACCTTCAGAAATTTCAACTTCATTTTTACTATTTTCAAGTTCTAAAATCAAAGTATTTATTTCCTTTATTTTTTGTAACTTATGTTGAGCAGCCTTTGTGTCCTTATTTCCAATAATGTTGTAATCATTTTGGTACTTGGTACGGTTAATAATAGCTTCGTCATACTTTTCTTTATTGCTTTTTCCTTGTGGCTTGATCATCATATTGCCATTACCAGAAGCCCTGAAAAGAATATTATTTGCGTTCTGCATCTTCTTGTTTTTTTTGTAAATTTTTAAGAAAACCGTGAAAAGGAGCAGCGGTTATAGAAATTAAATATTGAATCCAAATAGGCGAACATACCCAAACCCAATTCCAATCAATTTTACCTTCAAGTTTTAAATAAATGAACAGCAAGATAAGTGCTTTGTCCAGTTCAATTATTAGTTTAGTGTTTTTCATATTAATATTGGTAATAAAGATTCAGGTGAAATATTGGCTGAAATGGCCACTTGATATATGTTTCTTATGAAATTTATATTTCTATGCTTGAATTTAAGTTTCAAAATGAACCAACTTATATCATCGTAACTATAAGGCAATTCAGTTGCAAGTTGCTTTATTTGTTCGTTTGTTATTATTTCTTCTTCTGGCATTTTACAAATATATTAAATATTTACAAATATTTATAGATATTTAAGATAAAACTATTGCACCACGTTTTACAAGTTCAAAAAAGCATTTTGCAGTGGCTTCTACGTCTGATTTTGAATTATGGGCGCCATCGAATGAACACCCAAAAAGTATATTGTGTAATTCTTCCAATTTAGGAGGTTTTGGCCTATTTATGCCAGCCGCCGCCATTTTTGGAGTTGGTGGCAAATTGCATAATTTAGTACTTGCCATCATCGTACAATATTTTTTAGATTTAAATTCAGGTTTAAGTTCTGCCCGGAATAATTCTGACCTTATAATCATTCCATCAAAATAAAGGTTGTGGCCAATGGTATAATCACAAGACATACGATCATCAATTAACTCTAACAACACTTCTTTAACCGGCCTGCCTAATTCATTATTTTTGTTTATGTCGGCATGCTGGCGAAAGAAATCGTTATCTGGGAAACCCCAACCTTCAGGTTTAATGTATTGGTCAACGAATTTTAAACATTCGCCAGCATCATTGTAAATTCCGTAACTTAATTGTGACAAACGCGGCCAGTTATCCAGGTCTTCTGCGTTACCATTAGCTATTTTTGGAAGCCCGTTAGATTCAACATCCACTATAAAAAATCTTTTCATTTATTAGTTTTTAAGGTTTATATAGTCTTGAATTTTTTGGATAAGGCCATTAACCTCAGTGGAAAGTTTTTGGTGTTTTTTGCTTTTGAAATTACTGTATTTTTTCTTCAAAGATTCAAGTTCAAAAGCAAGATTTTGAAATTTCTCTTTATCGCCTTTTGCAGCTTCAAGTTCTTCGGCTTCTGCTTTTTCATTAGCAATACGTTGGGCTTCTATTTCTATTTTTCTTTTAGAAACATGCCCAGTTGCTATATCTAATTCTTTACCCCAGCTATTAGAATCTAAAGACGTTATTACTTGTAAATCCAAAATATAAGTATCAAAAACCATTTTACCATTACTTTCAGCAAAGCCTAAGGCAAACAAAGCCTTTTTACGTTCGTTTAAACGTTCTTCGGCGGCTTTTTGTAAAGCCTGCCTTTGTTTTTCAGCTTCTTCGGATTTACGTTTATTTTCTGCCTCAGCTTCAATTTTTTCTTTTTCAAGTTTTTCAAAACGTGCTTTCCTGTTTAAAAGTATTGTTTGGAATTGTTCTTCTGTTTCCTCCCAAAGTTTAGCCATATTTACAGAAACACTATCTGTATTTGCATTTGTATATTTAATTAATTCATTAAATCTTTTTTCCTGTAATTGTTCCATTTCTAAGCGTATTTTTTCACGCTCTTCATGTTCTTTTTTTAACCTGTCGTTTTCAATTTGTATAGCCTGTTCACGTTGGCGTTTTTCTTCCGCTTCTTTTTCTTCCAGTGCTTTAGCATCTGCGGCCTCTTTTTCTGCTTTTTCTTTACGGGCATTAAATAATAATACTGAATCTTCAAGCAGTTTATTAAACAATAAATCTGACATGTTTTCCAAATCGTAAAAAGTAGTGTCAACTTCAAATGGGGCCAGTAACACCAAGCGCGATTCTTTTAATTTTGCTTTTTCTTTAATTTTAGCATTTTCAGCAAATTCTTCTTGCTCTCTTAGGTAGGCCTCTGTTGGTAAATTTAATTCAATAAGTATGTTTTTTATGCCATCCAGCAGTCGGCCATACTTTAAAGAATCTGCTTTTAATTGCTTATGCTTTTCTAAAACACCCGTTCTAACTTTTACTAAAGCCTTACGTGCAATACCGGCCTCTTTCATTTCTTCCACTTGCGAAACATCAGTTACTTTTAGTTTCCTTGCTTTTTCAGCCCATTCTAAAGCCTGGCTTTCAAATGGTTTAAAATTTTCCAAAAGTGTTTCCATCATTAATGTGTCGCTAACGCTTACATTGTCTGTTTCTTTATCACCAATAATATTTTGGTGCAAATAGATTTCCAGTCCGGTTTTAGCCGGTAAGTTGTTTTTATTCATTAAATTAAAAATTACGTGATTATTTTTTTGATTTTTTACCGCTTAATTCTTCTGCCTTTTGGTTAAATAAATCAACCTGCTCAGG
>Ga0075163_10005927_pt1 | contig 16229 bp, 17 predicted proteins | sample JI1023141ADNA_FD_71478 | JGI IMG/M metagenome (GOLD analysis project Ga0075163, IMG submission 71478) | Wastewater effluent complex algal communities from Wisconsin, to seasonally profile nutrient transformation and Carbon sequestration -... | ecosystem: Engineered > WWTP > Effluent > Algae...
CGGGCAGTGGCGGAGCGCTATCGAAATTTCGAGATCGCAGAAAGCGTGTATCGAACCTTGTATGGAGGTTAGTTCGGAGATGCTACCTTGGTCTTGCCCGTTGCCGCACCCGGAGAGCATCGATGAAGTGTCCCCGCTTCAACAGGTCGCGCACCATGAAACGGCGCAACCTGTTCCAAGCGTGTTGCAATTGAGTTTCCGACGGCGGCGGCTTCAATTGTCCCATCCATTTATAGAGTTCCAAGTATCCGGTGTGCCCGTTCAATGGGTCACTATTGGCCGAGACATGCCCGGTGCGATAATGAAGTACCACACGTGCCGTACTAACGTATAGGCCCTGCCTGCTGATACCGAGGTAGAATGCATGGTCCTCCGAATGGTCCATGTGTTCGGGCATGCGGTACTCATGTCCTGTCACCCTTTTCACCATCCAGGTGTTTCCCGCAAAGGAGGAGCCGTCCATCAGCATCATGGCATCGAACGGGTTACCGTGGTTCCATGGTGAGCGGACCCATTTGACCTTGCCGGTGTTTGCATCGAAGGCTTCCATTGCACCGTCCGCAAAGCGTGCTTCAGGATATCTTCGGAAAAGGTCAAGTCGCAGGCGTATGGAATTCTTTGGCAGTAGGTCATCCGCATCCAAGAAACAGAAGTACGTGCCTTTCATGTGTGCCAGGCCCATGTTTCTGGCGAAAGAGACACCTTTACGCGGCTCGTCCATAAGAATTATGCGTGGATCGGTGAAACTGGCGGCGATAGCGCGGCTACCGTCAGATGAGCCATTGTCCACAAGAAGTAGTTCCCAATTGTCCCAGGATTGGTCCAGTACGGATCGGATGCAACCGGCTATGTAAGGCGCGGCATTCAGTAAAGGGACGATTATGGTGACCAAGGGACGTCCAATGGAAAGCGGCGGGGGGTATGAATTGTGAACGGCGTTCATTTGGAAGTGAGGAAAGGAAGTCGATCGCTCACCATGGCCCGGATCCGGGTGATATCCGAGGGGCGCAGGAAAAGCATATCCCCAACAGAGATTTTCATTTTGTACCGTACCACCAAGCAAGGCACCACCAACAATGCAAAATAGGAGATCGAACTGGCAAAAGCCGCGCCTACTATTCCCCAGCGGGGGATGAGCAGGAGGTCCAACCCGATGGTAAGCACGGCCGCAATGGCAGTGGCGTAAAGGTTGAAGCGGATATAGCCGCCTTGCACCACCAATAAAGCGATGAGCTTAGACCCGCTTATAAAGACGATGCCCGGCAGCAAGCATTGCAGCGCGATCGCTGCTCCACTGAACGTATTTCCGAAGAGCAATGGAATGACCCAAGGAGCCACCAACCCCAACATGAGAGACAGTACTGCTACGGAAGTCATGTTCAGCCGCACAATAAACTTGAATTTCTCCAAAAGGGCCTGGTCCATATTGCCGTACAGATAGGGTTGCACCACGCGCGCGAATGGTTCCGGTATGTAGAAGAAGAGTTGCCCTAGGCCAACGGCTACGGCATAAAGGCCCAATTGAGCTGTGCCGGCATAATTGCCCACCACCCAAATGTCGAAACGGTAGTTGATCAAGTTGATGAGGTTGCTGAGGTATCCCACCAGGACAAATGCCAAGAACGGGCGCAGCACGGGCCAACTCCATATCGGTATGGGCAGTATGCCGACCACGCGGATGTAAATGGCACACCAGATCATGCTCTGTACCAGAATGCAACTCAAGGCAACCACCAAAACCAAGGGGAGCACGTGCTCCGGGTCAACCCGATTCCGGAACAGGTAGAGGATGGTGAAGCCCGTAGCGCTAAGTGCAGCATTGAACACGCTCATGCGGTTGAGCAGGCGGAATTTTTTCATGCCCAGCATGATGCTTCCGATGAACGATGTGAGTTGGCTCAATAGCACGGTGAACAACACATAAACCAAGAATGCCCAATGCGTAGCCTCTTTGGGTAAGAAGATCTGGCGCAACCCCGGATTCCAATAGATCACAGCCAAAAGAACAGGAGTCACGATCAGGTTCAGGCTGATCGCGCTGGCGGTTATCCGGACCATCCGGGCGGGATCGCCTTGGTCCTTGGAAGTAAAGTAGGTGATCCCAAAGCCGAGATTGAACCCCAAAAGCATGGAGAACAAAACTGTTTGGTTCTGCAGCAATGCATACGCTCCCCGGCCCTCATCACCCAACACGCGGGTCATCAGCGTACTGGCCACAAAAAACAGGAGCAGGTTGGGCGCCTGGGTCAGGAATGTATAGAATATGCCGCGGTTTAGGCTCACGGGTCGGGTGCGTTTATTGGCGGATTGTCAACTCGATCGTGCAGAGGCGTTATCTGGAGGGAGCCAAGTAGTGCTGCATCCAGATCCTATTACGAATGGGTCGGATGATGATCTTGGGGGAACTGAGAAAAGCCTTGACAAAGAATGGAAGCGCCCGCAAAGGTCGTTCTGCCAAGAGCCACCAACTCCCCCCAATAGCCCAGTATACATTGGCCATGCACATTCTTCGGAAACGTGGGTCATTCAAATGCCCCCGCTGACGAGCCTTATTGAACAACCGAAGATGGTCCTTTTGATAGAGGGTGATGTTCTTGCTCATGCTGCCTGGCAACACACGGTATAGGCTGTAGGCTCCGACGAGGCGGCGATGGCTAAAGCCAGCCGCCAATTGCATGGAAAAATCCTGATCCGCCGCATTCGAGAGGTGTTCATCGAAAAACACTCCGTTTTCATAGCAGCGTCGATGCACCATCACGTTGCTGCAGGCGCCGGGCACGGCCGGGTCAACGTTGGTCAGGATCGTTGTTAACGTGTCGTTATCATTACCCTCAAGCACCTTTCCGGTCGGGTTCAAAAATTCATCACAAAGGGCGATATCGCTGAAGACCCAGTCCACGCTATTCTCCTTTAAGCAAGCCAGTTTCATGGCGATATTGCTTGGTATCATGGCGTCATCGGCGTCCAAAAAACTAATGAATGTTCCTTTCGAAGCGGCCAATCCGGCGTTCCTCGCCGCGCTCACTCCGGCATTCGTTTGGTCTACCACTTTGATCCTGTCGTCCTCAAAGCCATGCGCTATGCGGAGTGTGCCGTCCGTTGATCCGTCATTTACGATGATCAATTCCCAATCGGCATGGGTTTGGGCCAATACTGAGTTTACCGTTTCACTCAGAAATGATTGGGCATTGTAAGCCGGTATAATGATGGAAACTTCCGGTTTCGTCATTTTTCGCGGGCGAGTGCTTGTCGGTATACCTCCGTAGTTCCTTTCCACATCACCTCAAAGGGGAACATACGCAGGGCCGTTCTCTTACCCGCTTGGCCTACGGTCCGTATGTCCAGTTGCAACAAGCGTTCAATTCCATCAGCCAGGGCTTCGCCACTGCGTTCTTCCACAAGGATGCCGTTTTGGCCATCCTCTATCGCGTCCAAGGCCGCACCTGTCCGGGTGCTTACAACGGGCACTCCGTTCATCATGGCCTCGGCATACACAAGGCCAAAAGGCTCCAACACGGCTGCGTGCAGATAGACGTCCATTAAGCCATAAAAGGAAGCCATCTCCGCCCGGTCCACCCAACCGGTGAACACGACTTGTTCCTGCAAGTTGGCCGCTTGCACCTGCTTTTTGATCTGTGCCTCTTCTTTGCCCGTTCCACAAAACAGAAAGATAGCATCAGGGTGCTTTCGGGTCAGTAAGCGAACGGCTTCGACAATGTGACCATAGCCTTTCCAAGGGATGAAACGCGCTACGGTACCGATCACCGGCCGATGCTCGTTGATCCTGAACCGTTTTCGCAGGTCTTCCATGACAGTAGGCGATTGCTGGGTGAACCGCTCTGGTGGTATACCATTATGCACTAAACGGAGCTTCTGCTCGGGTGCCCCTTCTTTTGCCAAAAGGAACATCTTGGATTCATTGGAGATCGTGATCACATCCGTGGATAAACGCGTGATCAGCCGGTCGAACCTCATCCATTTTGGAGTGTGCAGCCAATGATAACCGGTATCCTGCTTGGTCACAACCCGCACCTTGATGCCAGCCAGCCAGCCTGCCACCATGCCGGGCAAGGAATCATCGAACAGGTTACAATGCAATACGTCCGGTCGAATCTTCCTGAGGAGATTCCACATCTGAGGAAGCGCATTGAGCATGCCGCGCTTGCGGTTATTATCATCATACTTGATCCAATGACATGGAAATCCCAAGGCTTTCATCTCATCGATCATGGCCGGGCGTTCCGGGTAGAGGATGATGAATGTGTACCTGATATTGCCTTCGCTATGCGCGCGTTCCGCGAACCAGCTCAAGTAGGGAACACTGGAGTTGTTGGCAAAGGTGTGAAGTACGTGCATTCAGGCTCGCTCTATTCTCCGTGTGGCTTGCGGATCACTTCATCGTACACTTCAAGGATCTGGCTCGCGATCACTTCGACTGAATACCGTGAGAAAGCGTCAGCAGCGATAGCATTCCGGTCATAACGTTTATGGGCGGAAAACATGGTCATAATGGCATCAGCCAGCCGGTGGGGATCACTTGCGGGAACAAGTATCCCATTGTGTTCATTCACCATTTCCGGTATTCCGTTCAGGTCCATTGAGATCACGGGGGTGCCGCAGGACAGGCTTTCGAGGATCACACAGGGTAGGTTTTCGCTTTTTGTGGGAAGTACGAATACATGGGAACTTTGCATCCATTCAGCCATGGCCGCCTTGTCCAAGTATCCTGGGAACCGGATATCAAAATCCTTTAATTCATTGGCACATCGTTCACGGATCTGTTCCATGTGCGGCCCGGATCCACCCCAGACCACTGAGCACCGCTTCGCCAGCTCTGAGGGAATTAGCTTCATTGCCTCGATGAAAACATCATGGTCTTTCGGAGGTCGCCAGTAAGCGGCCAACATGATCTGGAACCTGTCCGACGCAGGTGGAGGGCCAGGGACAAAATCGGCAGCCGCGATGTTCGGGATCACCTTGATCTTTTCCCGCGGGACCCCGAAGTTTTTATACAGGGTATTGCCTAAGTGTTGCGATACCGGCATTACCTTATGGATCGAGGAGTGGCCGAACCAGGCGCGGATCCGTTTGCGTTCCAGATCCCATTTCCGGGCAGAAAATTTGTTCATGCCCAAGTTGTAGAAGCTGTTGTGTTCAGAGATCACGACATCAAGCCCTGATTTCTTGGTGAGGAACAAGGCCTGTTCGCTTTCATCAGTGCGAACATGGATATGCATCAACCGGAGGTTATAAGCACGTTCCATTTTATGAACGACCTTTCCATACGTCCTTCGGATCAGGTAATTGGACAAGCCGAACCTTCTTAGCCAAGTGTGGATCTTGATTCGATGAACGATGACCCCGTTCTCTTCCGTGCTAAGGACCTGAATGGAAGGCCAAAGTGAGCTACCCTTGCTTACAATGCCATGCACTACGATCATCTTGTAATGCTCAGCCACCGCCTCCACGTGTTCGCGAATGAATATCCCGCCTACATGCGTTCCTTCCGGCCACCAACCGACCACGCATAGAATCGCCTCATCCCGTTTACCCGGATCGGGAATCGAGATCATCGGGAAAGGAGCGCCTTTAGCTTGTATTGTGCGCGTTCCACTAATGTTTGCGCGCGTTGAGGCACCGATTTGTAGGCACCGGATGGCTTGTGTGTTAATGTAAGTGCCATATAATCCGGCTGATCATTCCAAATGGAATGACGTTGGAAGTGGAGGATCGCCAATCCCGCACGGTCTATCTCCGAGGCAAGAGCGGGCAGATGCAAGGGAAGGTCAATTACCTGCAGTAATTCAGGCCGGTTTTGGTGAAGCCACTCGCAATAGAACGGATCTGGTGAGTGGATCACCACGCGGCCATTGGTCGCTAATTCGCGTTTGATCTGCTTGAACAAAAATGGTTGGCGTTCGAAAGGAATGTGTTCGAGCACATCCGGAAGGATGATCATGTCGAAAGGACCGTCCGGTGTTTTTTCAGTGCTATCTCCGGCAACCAACACCAAATTGGGTCGCTCTCTCAGAAGTTTGCGTGCTTGCTCCACACTGGCTGGACTGAGGTCGGTAGCTGTCAGCCGGCCTTGTGGAACTTCTTTAAGGAGGAGTCCGGTAAGGGTTCCGATCCCACATCCGATCTCCAGCACATTCATGCCGTCCTTCAGGCCGTGCAGCACAGCAAAGTCACGGATCAAGTGATGGCGTTCATTGATGCCGGCATTGACCTGCCGACCCACGTACCGATCATAGTAATTCCGGATATCCGCAGTCTCCTTTTTTTCCATCTCGCCGGCAAACTATGAGTTGCCGCATTGTTACATGTCAAACTGGTCCAGGTATAGTGCCAAAGTGATCACGATCCGGGACTTCAAAGGTACTACAGGTTCGGAACTCGGTCAGCTTTGGGGGTCATACACCGATAGGAGGGATGGCTTGAAGGATTTTTACGATCAGCTTTCCATAAGAGACTTCATCCAAGTACCGTTCAGTAGTGCTCTTATCCACACCGATCCCTCCTTCTGCGGCTTGTTGGACCGCAGTGATGAATTCATCCCTGTTCTCCACCTTGTACACCCCTTTCCCCGTTAGTTCCGGGATATAACAATTGATGGTGGTGATGACCGGTTTCGAATGGGTCAAATACGTGAGGGGTTTCAGCGAACCATAGGGCTGCGACGGTTTTTCCTGCTTTGGTTCGAACGGATAAGCCACCAGCCCTGCTATCGAACCATCGATCAAGATGCTGAGTTTATCCGGGGGCAGCACACCGACGTGCGCCACGTTGGGCAGGGCAAGAAGTTGGATTCGCAGCTTTTCCAAATCAGGGACCATGGGGGACATTACTCCGGCCATGACCAAATTCAAGTCCGGTATGCGCTGCATCGTTTCTATCAACAACCCATAGTCGAGGCGCATGTTAATCCCACCTGCCAACACTACATAAGGGCTCCATCTTTCGTAGTAGTTCCCAGTAAACCGCTGTGGCTGTTCCCGGTCATTGCTTCTCACCCCGTGGGGTATCAAGAGCACATTGGGATTCAACTTTCGGTACTTGTCCTGGAACCAGGGATTCACGGCTACGATGAGATCTGCAGCTATTGCGCAAGGGAGGTCCATTGCAAAGCTTTGATAAGGATCCACGACGTGGTAGATAAATCGATTGCCTTGGGTGCGTAATGGGCGCTGAAGTACTAATGGAGTAGGGTGGAAGCTCCACAGAATATTGCCATCCGGTTCCAATAGCCGGCTCAATTTCCGGGCAGTGCGGTAGTGCATCCATCGGGCCATGAACGATGGGATCATCCGCAAGGGCAGGTGGTTCCGGTAATCCACCACGATCACTCCTTCCGGTGTTGGCTTCAACTCTAGTTTGAAAGAAAGCAGATCGCGGAGCCTCCATTTGTCCGGTGGGCTGACGAAATAAACGGTGTGGCCCTTGGCCAATTCCGCAGCATAGTGATGTTTGGAGTACCACATGGCGCCCCAAGGCTCGAATGAGAAAACGAGGATCGTTCTACGTTTGGTCTGCATTTCAACCGGAGCGGGGGACGAGTAGGGTTTTGTACTTGCTCCTCGATCGGGGATCAATGATCCCCGGTCACTTTTTTGAGGAAGATGATCCGTAACCCAACTTTTCGAAGATACCCGGAAAGATCCTGGTGATCTCTTCTTCCTGCCGCAAGGACAAATGATCTTGCCAATCGCCGGATTTTCCTTTGCGGTAATGGTCGGTCTTTTGCCCCAGGCGCTTTAAGCCGCCCTTTTTCAGGTTGGCGAACGACAGTTCATCGAGGGACTTTCTTAACTGGTGGCGCGCGTATTTTTCAGATCTGATCTGCATCGCTTTCACCCCGGCCTTTTTTACGGCCCTGTTATAAAAGCACTGTGCTGCGAAGAGACTGTCGTTCTTTTCCCCGATCATTTCCATGAATTCCAGAATGCGGCTGAATTCTTCAAAAGGAGCATTCGTTATTCGCTTGAACTCGGTTTCGAGGATCCATGGATTTTCGTAATCCCAATGGTACAAGTTGCTGAGCGGGATTCGTCCGAGTGTAGCGATCTCGAGGTCGATACCGCCCTCTTCCGGCAAGGTCTGAAGTTTCTCCCGATGCTCCACTGTCACACCTTTGGGGCTCAATGGATGAGACTTTTTGTGGGAGAAGTAGCCTGATACGATAATGTCCCTGGGATCCCGGATTATATGGAGCCCACGGAATGGCTGGTCGATCTCTTTGATCAATTCTGCGTTCGATTCCGGGATGATCAGAAAGTCGGGTTTTTCATGTTGGAGCAAGGCGCGGAGACCGCCATGTTCCCGAATGAGCACGCCGTAAGCCGTCAATGATCTCCATCCGATTTCATTACAGATCCGTTCAATCACCAGGGTTGCCCACTGCGAGGCACATTTATGCTGGCCAAAGAATACTCTAAGCATGATCAAAAAGCTTTCTGAGGAGATCAATTTGTTGATCCCCGGTATTCAAGTTCGTTTGTGGGGCAAGGTAACTTTCAATCCTCCGCTCACGCAGGATGCTTTCTTATAGGAGTTCACGACAATGAGCCGCATGGAGAGTCCTCGTGTGCGCTTTGAAGATCACGCCAAACACTCCAAAATGGGGTGTTGGACTGAACAACGGGATAATCTAATAAGCGGACCGTGCAAAGCCAAGCGCTGCTGAAAGTGGCTTGGTGAGCCGATCGCGCGGGTTTTTCGTTACGCTTGGTCTTTGAGCTGGCTGGATACCCGCGCCATTGATCTAAGCTTCCTCGCGACCTGCTCGACTTTCTCGGCGTAGTTATTGGCCGCGGCGTAGGCCTTCCGTTTGGCCTGTAGTTCGGGGGCGTTGAGGGCGGGGAGGTCACGAAGCAGGTCTTTCATATAGTTTGTAACGGATCCGCCTGGCCGGGCCATGATCACCAGCCCTTCCAGGTTGCGGTGATCTTCCAAGTAGCTGCTCAATACCACCTTGCCACTCGCAAGGTATTCCAACAACTTATGGCTACTGGTTGCTTTCAGGCCCACACCTTCCAGATCGTATGCGATCAGCAGGATGTCCATGGCTTCGAGCCAATCCGGCACTTGGTCATACGGCACCGGGCCAATGAGCTTGATGTTGGGCAGGGCGCGCAACTGTTTCTCTGTCGCGGGGTCGATGCCGGTGTCGTTGCCAAAAGCACCGTGCAACGGGCCGATCAAGTGTAGTTGGACCTCGGGGAATGAAGTGGCGATACCGATGATGGAACTCCAGTCAATGGCCCGCATGGCCAAATTGCCGAGGTAGCCCAGTTTGATGCCGGTGGATAAAGCAGGCAGGGCGGAAGCTTCCCGCTTGCGTGGCATCCAGCCATGTGCCAAATGCAGCACCCGGTCCTGCGGTTTTTCCAGCCCATCAGCCATGGCTGGGGAAACCACGATCACCAAGTCAGCGAGGCCCGCAGGTCCGATCAGTTCTTTGGGTTCACGCAGGTCCATGACATGCACGATCCGTTCACGTGCATGTGCTCTGTTCTCGATCGACCTGAACCGATGGAGGTCGAAGTTCCACAGTAGGTCAAAGGAACCGCCCGCTGCCGCGGCGAGCTGCTTCATCTGGTATGCTTCGAGCCTGGCGCGAACGGCACGGGACAGAAAGCGCATACCCCGCAGCGGTGGAGGGCGGAACAGCAAAGCAGGCTGGTCCGGTGCCGCTGCTGTTATCCGTATCCTGTTCTCCTTCGGTGAATCCGGGTCCAGGAAAAAGACTTGCGCGCCCTGCTCCATCAAAGTTGACGCATAGTGATGCTTGGACAAGCGCACGGGGCCCCATGCTTCGGGGGAAACGATCAAAACGCGCCTTCCCTGCCAGTAGTCCATACCGGCCTCGACCTTAGTGGCGTCGGAAGTATCGGTGGGCTTATGGAAGGTGTGCGTCATCGTTTGTTTCAAATGCCGATGGCCTTCGCAACTGCCGGTTGGCACAGCAGGAAATTGAAGTGTTCGCTTTTAGTAAGCTCCTGCACACGGGGTGGTGGCCAGGTGACATCATCAATGTTGTAGTACTGATATTCCAGGCCTTCCAACAAAGCAGAGACCTGCTGCGCCACCTCATCGTTCAGGATCTCGATCAACATGGATGGCCGGTCGCGCTTGATCAATTCGTGGAAACCCCGCAGCACGGCGGGTTCATGTGTCTCCACATCGATCTTTAAGAGGTCCACCTTGGTTGCTCCTATTTGTTTCAAAAGATCGGTCACTGTAATGCATGGTATTTCCACAGGCCTCAAGGCTGTGCTTTTGCTGTTCCAATCGGCTTCCAAGGAAACGGAAAGCACGTGTTCAAGTTGTGGCAGGTCGTAGAGAACGGCCGTTCCGGTATGGTCGCTCACGGCTGCATTGACGGTTTGGATGTCCCAATTGTTCAGGGTTACGTTACCCTCCAGTTTCCGGAAGACCCGTTCCACAGGTTCCACGGCCACCACCTTCGCCGATGGGTTCACCGCTTTTGCCGCCAAGGCATAAACGCCCGTGTTGGCGCCGATGTCACAGATCACGCTCGAAAGCCGACAAAGCCTTATCCAAAGTTCCAACGAAACCGCCTCCCAGCCCTTGATCCCTTTCCAGAACAGTTCATTCTCGATCACATGGCCATGGTGCATGATCCGGAATCCCTCCGTGGGGCTGATGGGTACATGGATCACGCCCTTGAAGTGCAAGTGTTGGTGAATGCCCGGCGGCACATGAACAACCTTCCGGAGCAAGGTGAACATCGGCTGCTTGAAGGGCATGGCCTCATAGACTTTCTTCAACGACCCCTTTATCCGGCTCATGTCCCAAAGAACGTAAGCCTTTATCCATTTCACCAACTTGGCCACATTTGTCCAGCACAAGTGCGGTATCATTGCCAGCGGCACCAACGCCTTAACCTGCTCATGGACCGCTATCTGCTCTGTACGGGCAATCCTGGCAAGGCCAAGGAATTGCGCGAGATCCTGCCCGCCCATATCAACTTGCTCACCTTGCAGGAGGTCGATCTTCCTACGGACCTGCCCGAAACCGGCGACACCTTCGCTGCGAACGCCCTGCAAAAGGCACGTTTTGCGCGGGATCGCACGGGCTTACCGTGCATCGCCGATGATTCCGGTCTGGAGGTTGAAGCTTTGGGTGGTGCTCCAGGCGTGTATTCCGCACGGTATGCGGGCGAGGCCAAGGAAGATGCGGCCAACATGGCCAAGCTCTTGCAAGAGATGAACGGTGTGGAGGACCGCCGAGCATGTTTCCGCACGGTGCTGGCCTTTATCGATGGGAGCGGGGAACATCTTTTCGAGGGTGAAGTGCGCGGTACGATCACCACGGAACCGCGTGGCACGAACGGCTTCGGCTACGACCCCGTTTTCCTGCCGGAGATGAGCGACCTCACCTTCGCGGAACTCGACGCGAGGATGAAGAACGCGATCAGCCATCGCGGGCAAGCGGTGTGGAAATTGGCGCGCTTTCTCGCAGAAAGGGAGGTCGGCGATCGCTGAGCCTCACTGAGGGCCGGGTGTGAAGCGCACGCGTGGCAGCGGGTCACTTCCGTACTGGTCCACATCAAAGCGCTGCAGCATGCGGAGGACCCGGTCTTGTTGGCCGGGGTCGAGTTGTAATTGCCAATGGGAGAGTTGATCGAGTGGCTGCGCGGTGGGCGAGCCGGAGCGGGTGGTGCGGCTGGGCCGCTTGGAGATCTCCAATGCCTCCTGCGGTACCGGGATCCCCCAAGGTGTGAATACCTTCCTCAAAGTTGCCTCGGTATGCAGAAGCAGTTCTTCGTAGGTGATGGTCGTCCAAGCGTTGTCGTTCAAGGGATGCTTCAACAAATAGGCGTGTGTGCTGCACCAGATGAAGGCGAGGTATTCTTCCTTGGAAGTGATAGGCCCGGCGATTTCGTGGAAATGCATCATCAGTTCGCCGTGCCGTTGCGCCGTTGGCCGTGGGGGCGGTATCGGGTGCTTGTCCCAAGCACCATGCTGCATCATGGATGCGACAACCGCACAGGGGTGCCGGACCAAAAGAACAGGCCTCGGCAAGGAGAAGCGTTTCGCGAGCCATGGTAACAACAGGTGTCCCCGGACGAACTTCACGATAAGTTGATCTGCGGCACGCAATTCCGCAGGGGTGGTGGCTTGTGCCAAGTAAGGTGTGAGCACCTTGCCGGAGAAGAGCCGCATAAAAAAATCTTCGGCCTCGGGCCATTCGGTTCCCTCGGGAATATGCTGGCGCCACGCAAAACCGAGTTCGCGGATCCCCGATCCTCTTTCAAGGTCCAATGGCTCCCAAATGGTTGCCGTGCCGGCTATGGTGCCCAGCATTTCTTCCAGCCATGTGGAGCCGCCGCGCGGTGAGGCGAATAACAGGATAGCCTTCGATGGATCCAGGTCCATCTGCTCCTGCAAGCTGGCCAACCGGAACGCGAGCCAGCGCGCCTTTATTCGGCGCTGGCCGCGTGTGAGAAGGGATCCATCCGACATTCCGGTTATCTAGTGAGGTGATCAATCCTTGTTCCGCGCTAATAGCGCAACCGCTTCCGCCACGCGCAACCCGTCCAACGCAGCGCTCACAATACCCCCCGCATATCCTGCGCCTTCGCCACATGGGTAGAGTCCACTCACTTCGGGGTGCTCCGACGTATCCCGGTCCCGGGGAATGCGGACCGGTGAACTGGTGCGCGACTCAACGGCTACGAGCACTGCTTCGTTGGTACGGTAGCCGCGCATTTTTTCGCCGAATGCTTTCAGTCCGTCACGCAAGCTTTTGGCCACGATCGCGGGAAGCACATCGTCCAAAGTAGCGGACACGATGCCGGGGGGATAGCTGCAAGTCGGCAGGTCGCTGCTGTTCCGGTTTTCGAGAAAATCCACCAAACGTTGGGCGGGCGCACTTTGCCTTTCTCCACCGGCGCGCCACGTGTTTTGCTCCACTTCCCGCTGCCATTCCATACCCGCGAGCGGATCGGAAGCGTTTGTTTTTCCGGTGATGTCAGTTGCGGGGTCAACGGCCACCACGATGCCACTGTTGGCGAATGGATTGTTGCGTTTGCTGGGGCTCCAGCCGTTCACCACTACCTCGCCGGGGGCGGTTGCGCACGGCGCGATGATGCCGCCGGGGCACATGCAGAAGCTGTACACACCGCGCCCGCCCACCTGCTGCACCGCGCTGTAGCTCGCGGGTGGCAAGTAGGGGTCGCGCACATCGCAGTGGTATTGCATGCGGTCGATCACGGCCTGCGGATGCTCAATGCGCACGCCCATGGCGAAGGGCTTGGCTTCGATGCGGATGCCTTTGGCGTGCAGCAGGGTGAAGATGTCCCGCGCGGAGTGCCCGGTGGCCAGCACCACGGCGTGGCCAAGAATTTCATCGCCGTTGGCGGATCGCACACCGTGTATTTTTCCATTGTGCAGAATAAAGTCTGTGACCCGCGTTTCAAAGCGCACTTCGCCGCCCGCGGCGATGATCGCCTCACGCATGGCCGTTACGATGCCTGGCAATTTGTTGGTGCCGATGTGCGGATGGGCATCCACGAGAATGTCTTCCGGAGCTCCGAATGCAGTGAGCGTTTTCAGCACGCCGGCCACGTCCCCGCGCTTCACGCTGCGGGTGTAGAGCTTGCCATCGCTGTAGGTACCCGCGCCACCTTCGCCGAAACAGTAATTGCTATCGGGATCCACGACATGTTCCCGGTTGATCAACGCCAGATCACGTCGGCGTGCTCGAACTTCCTTGCCGCGCTCCAGAATGATGGGTTTCAGCCCGCGTTCAATGCAACCCAACGCGGCGAACAACCCCGCGGGGCCGCAGCCCACGATGATGACCGGCGTTGCTTTGGAAACATCCGCAAGGACCGGTGGTGCGGGCGGTGTATCCGGAAATTCTTCCTCCGTTGAAACCTCTACACGCAAGCGCACCAGCGGAAGTTTGCTTCGCGCGTCTATGGAGCGTTTGAGCACTTTTGCACCGCGCACGTCTTTCGCCTTCAATGAGCAGGCCTCGGCAGCGGCATCGCGAACCATCGAAGGATCGGCTGCTTCACGCGGCGGCAGGGCGATGTCAACGGTGCGGTTCATGGGAGGAATTGAGTTGCGAAAGGTTCACCACAGACCGTGCTTCGCCGAAGCGGCTACGCCCAGGCGAGGGCACGGAGGGCACAGAGGAGAAGTTTTGGGATGCAGAGACGCTGAGACGCGGAGAAATACAAGTTGGGAATCGCCGTGATTGGTGAATCGTGTTTGGTGATTAGACGGCTGCCGACTGCCACTGCCACTGCCTACTGCCAACTGCTCGCTCCACACCACTGCGCCTACCCCTCAAAAGTGAAAGTGAGCACATATGTCTTAGTGCGCAAACTTTGGATGGGCCTGCTGAAGCGCGTATCGTCGTTGACCAGCACGTTGGGAATGCCTATGCCGGTTTTTAGCTCGACGCCGAACTTGAAGTAGGGGAGGAACATGTCAATGCCACCACCCACTTCGGCGCTGTAATCGTACTTGGCGAGCTTCACCACGATGTCGTTATCGATGTTGTTGTTCACGTCCTTTTTGCTGGCCATGTCAATACCGAACTTACCGCCGCCGATAAGGTAAACTGCGAAGTTGTTGATGCGGTCGCTGCGGAATTTCAGCAGAAGGGGAAATTCGAGATAGGTGCTTTCCACGGGTTTTTGGAAGCTGGCCGTTTTTCCGTCCGCTGTGCGGAAGGTGTATTTGAGAATGCGGTCCTCGAAGGCCAGGCTGGGCAGAAAACGCAGGCTGAAGTTGGGCGTCATGTTCAACGAAGCAATGATGCCGAGGTTGAAGCCGGGCTGCTTCACGTGGTCCAGCACCAGCAGCGAATCCCCGAAGGGTGCGGTGGGCTTCAGGTCCATGTAAAAATCCGAGGTGTTGTAGCTCAGCAGAAACCCGAAGTGGAAGCGGTGCAGGTCGAAGTTCTGGAGATTCTCCACCTTGATGCCGCGCTGCGCCGAAACAGGCGCGGCCACCAGTGCTGTGACACACAGGATGGTGAGGAGTCGGGCTTTGGGGCGGGTCATCCGGCAGAAGGAACGAAAGTATCGAGTAATTGGTGCCCTATACCATTTCGCAATACAAAAACACCCAATCTGCTCGCTCTTTTTCATCTGGACTTCTCCAAAATTGTTGTTCCGTAGCAACGGCTATGCAACAACAATTTTGTATCGCCCAAATCAAAAATAGCTTCGCATCTTCGGTTGCCCTTGTATTGTGAAATGGTAATGGCGTCCATCTATTTCCGTGCGACGTAGAGTGATGCCACGCCAAAAGTGAGCGTGCGGGCTTTGCCGTCCTTCAATCCGCAGTGCGCCAGCACATCAAGGAATGCTTTGCCCTGCGGGAAAGCGTCCACACTTTCCGGCAGGTAGGAGTACGCGGCATTGTCACGGCTCACGAGCTTTCCGATCAAGGGCATCACGTTGTGAAAATAGAAGCGGAAGAGCTGTTTGAAGGGCGCCTTTTGCGGGTTGCTGAATTCCAGCACAAGCAATCTGCCGCCGGGCTTCAGCACGCGCGCCATACCGCGGATGCCGTTCTCCAGCACTTCGAAGTTCCGCGCGCCGAAGGCAACGGTGACTGCATCGAACGCGGCATCGGGAAAAGGGAGTTCGGCGGCATCGGCGCGCACGAGGTCGATGCGATCGTTGAGTGCTGCTTTTTCAACTTTAACCCGGCCTTGGTCCAGCATGCCTTGCGAAATGTCCACGCCGGTCACGTGTTGGGCGATCGCCGCGCCCATGATGGCGAGGTCGGCGGTGCCGGTGGCCACATCAAGCAACTTGCCAACGGGTTCCTTGGCCAATTCGCGCATGGTTTTCCGCCGCCAACCCTGGTCAATGCCCAAGGAGCAAAGCCTGTTCAGCAGGTCATAGCGCGGAGAGATCGAGTCGAACATGCGCTCCACCTGCTCGCGTTTGGAGGCATCGTCGGCGTAGGGCTTTACGGTCATGCGCGAGCGGTGTCGACGGCGATGTTGAGCCGTTCGGCTTCCTTTTGCAGTGCGACTGGATCTATGGGCACCACGCCCACATGTTCGCAAACCATGCCGCCGGCGAGGTTGGCCCAAGCGGCAAGCAATGGCAACGGCAACCCGGCCGCGAGGCAAAGGGCAGCCACGGCGATCACGGTGTCGCCCGCGCCGCTCACATCGGCGATGCTGCGATGGTGCGCAGGCAACAACCGGTCGGTGCTGTGGCCATGAACGTA
>Ga0075163_10005928_pt1 | contig 16227 bp, 16 predicted proteins | sample JI1023141ADNA_FD_71478 | JGI IMG/M metagenome (GOLD analysis project Ga0075163, IMG submission 71478) | Wastewater effluent complex algal communities from Wisconsin, to seasonally profile nutrient transformation and Carbon sequestration -... | ecosystem: Engineered > WWTP > Effluent > Algae...
TATGAGCCGGTTGAACTACCGGATGAGGCGTGCTTGTCAGAACATCTGACTGTGCAGAATTCACCTATTCTATTTGGCTGTCGTATTGGAATTTGCGGAACGTGCTTGGTTGAAGTTGTCAGTCAAAAAGACCCGCTAACGAAACGAACAGAAAATGAAAAAGAGTTTTTAGATGCAATGTTGCCGGATAGAAAAGAATGTAGACTTGCGTGCCAGGTAAACATTAACACGGACATTAAACTTAAAAAGATCGAGCTATAAAATGAATCAAAAACAATTTTGGTACATAGCTTGTGAAAGCTACCAGTTGAAAAGCGACAAGCCACTTCCGGCCAGAATAATGGATGAGTGGATAGTTTTATTTCGAGATAAATCGGGTAATCCTGTGGCCATGCAAGATCGTTGTCTGCACAGATCGGCTCGGTTATCCACTGGCCTGGTAGATGACGGTCACATAAGTTGCCCGTATCACGGCTGGAAATATAACTCTCAAGGTGAAGTAACTTCGATCCCGTCCGAAACCGAAGTCGGTCGTAAACGATGTGCAGTAAAATACAACGCCATTGAAAAAGACGACTATATATATGTTCAACTCCAGGAACATGTCATCGAACCGTTTCCTATGCCGAGCTATAAGCACAAGGGCTATACAACGATTCGTCTGCAAAATGTTTTCGAGAATACAGTGACTAACTGTGTGGAAAACTTTTTGGATATCCCACATACGACATATGTTCATCCAACTATTTTTAGAAATGCCTCTCGCCAAAAGATGGGCGCTGTAGTGGAACGCAGAAAAGGCCATGTTAAAGTCACCTACCTTGAAGAAAAGTCGGACTTTGGTATTTTTTCTTGGTTTCTAAATCCAAAAAAAGAGAGCGTTGGTCACACCGATGAATTTTTTATGCCGAATGTATCCACTGTGAATTATTTCTTCGGAAAAAAGCATTTCATTATTACGTCTCAGTCGGTTCCTGTGGATGCGAAGACAACCAAAGTTTATACGGATTTGACTTATAATTACGGCATGTGGAATTGGATCTCGCGCCCGATCATTCGTTGGCAGGGTCAAGCCATCATCAATCAGGATATCGTCATTCTAAAGAATCAGTCAGAGACAATCCAGAAATATGGACAGCACTTTCAAAACTCGCCATGCGATATTATCCATACGTATATTGAAAGTATCAGAGGCGAAATCGAGAATGATCGTGATCCACTGACCTTAAGTGAAAAGACCGAAAGGATCGAATTTTGGATTTAGTTGAAGTATGGCAGCGCCGATCTTTAGGTGAGAAATTTACCGATGTGGTTGGCCTTGCGATGCAATCATTGCTAGTTCCCGTTGTGGCTACCTATTTAGGCACTCAATTATTACCTAGTTTATTTACGATTGATAAAGACGCAGTGGCGATTCCGAATTGGATTCAGTTTCTGCTGCCATTTACTTTGGTGGACTATTTGTACTATTGGAATCATCGCATGATGCATAGAGAAAAATTCTGGTGGTTGCATAGGGTACATCACACGTCTCGCCAGCTAGATATTTTTGTAACCTCACGAAATTCCATCTGGACCGTATTTTTCTTTATTTATATTTGGTCGCATTCGTTTTTAATTTTTTCGCAAAAGGATCCTAGCGGATTTTTGTATGGTATGTACCTGCTGGCGGCCATGGATCTATGGCGCCATTCAAATATCAAGACGCCGCCGTGGGCGCGTGGTTTTGGTGCCATTTTCATTTTGCCGGAGGATCATGAGTGGCATCATGCTCGAGATAAAGCTGGTGTTAATTTTGGTGCTAACCTAAACCTATGGGATCGCCTGCATGGAACGTTCTTTCGCAGTTGGGAAAAACCGAAACTGTTAGGTGAAGAAGAAAACCATTCGGCATGGCTCAATTTGTTTTTTCCCTGGAGAGCAAAATAATGACCGTCGGTGGAGTATTGGCGAGTCTTTTTCCTGCTTTCTATTTTATTCTTAACTTGATGTCTTTGATTGGTTTTGTTCAAGCTCCGGGGCTTTCTAGTTTCGCATGCATTTTATTTTCTATTTATCTAGTGCCTTTAATTCTGTATCGATTGCATTCTCTGTTTTTTAAAATCGAAGAGGGTGAATTCGATCTGTCTAAAAAAGTCTACAATCCTTGGTGGACAGCCCATATGCTGCAGTATCCATTTATTGCACTGCCATTTTTAGAGTCGTTGCTACATTTTTTCCCGGGACTGTATTCTATTTGGTTGCGGGCATGGGGTTCAAAAATTGGAAAGAAAATTTTTTGGACACCAAGAACTGAAATCTTAGATCGAAACTTGGTTGAAATAGGCGATCAGACAATTATTGGTCATTTAACTATCATGGTTTCGCATTTAGTTGAAACACGTTCAGGAATTCCAAATCTTGTAATTAAGAAAGTTCGTATTGGAGAGAAATGTTTAATTTCAGCGGATGCCCAGCTAGGCCCTGGAGCCGAAGTCCCAAGTCGTACGCAGCTGAAGCCGAAAACGCGGTTGTACTGGAAAGGCGAGTGGAAGTGACCGCACGTGTGACAGTAAGTCTAAAAGTCGCTCGTTTCATTGTTCATGCTTTGGCTTGGAAAAGCCGCGCCGAATTCAATCGCGCCCTCGTAAATCCTAAAAATGCGCAGGAAAAAGTACTTCATGAAATTCTGAAACTATCAGGAAAAGAAAAACTGCCCGATGTTCCGACTCTTTATCCTGATTATTCCGCAGATCAATCATGGACGTCAGAGTCAGTTAAGTTCTATGAAACTACTTCGGGGAATTCAGAGAAAAAGAAACTCATTCCCTATACTTCGTCTTTACTGAAGAGCTTCCAGTCTTTATTTCTAATCTGGGTTGATGATGTTTTAACTCATCAAAATCTTAAGTCAGGAAAGTTGTTTATTTCGATCTCGCCTAAGTTTGAATCTTTAGGAATGAATTCAGATTTAGATTACTTAAATCCATTTCTGCAACGATTGTTAAATAGGTTTCTAGTCGTTCCGCAAACTGACTTTGTCGCAAAAGACGGTAATGTGTTCTTTGCTCAACTCTCAAACAGATTACTGGAATGCCGAGACCTAGAATGTATTTCTATTTGGAGTCCTAGTTATTTGATCTCGCTTCTAGATTATATAAAAGCGAATCATAAAGTCGGCAGCTGGCATACTGTATGGCCGAAGCTAAAATTGATTTCATGTTGGGTTGATGGAAGTTCACATGAGCAGGCGACTCAATTAAGATCCCTATTTCCACAAGCGATCATCCAGGCGAAGGGTTTACTGGCAACCGAAGCTCCCATCAGCATCCCGTGGACCCAAGCCATGGGCTGTGTTCCGTTATGGACGGAAGTGTATTTGGAATGTATATCGGCAGATGGAAGGATACGTCCACTCTATGAAATGCAGCCTAAAGAGAGTGGCGAAGTGTTGATATCCACTAAAGGTGGACTTCTTCGTTACAAATTAGGTGATATCGTAGAGTGTGGTTACTATTTTAAAAACAGTCCTGTGATTAAATTTGTCCGACGAGTAGGTGATGTTTCTGATCTTGTTGGTGAAAAATTGGATTCAGTGGGATTGATGAAAGCATTTGAGAGTTTTGCGGGAGTTAATTGGATAATGATCGCAAACAGAGATCACTATGTGTTCGCAGCCGATAAAGTGATTGATCCAAAAGATGTTGAAGATAAATTAAGAGAAATTTTTCACTACGCATTGGCTAGAGAATTGGGACAGTTGAAACCCGTTATCAGTGTGTGTGTCGAGAATCTTTCTATGCAGCTAAACGAATTCTACGCGTCGAAAAGAATTAAACTAGGCGATATTAAAGCGAAGCTGCTGTGGACGGATCCTCAGATTTTGAATTATCTACAGAATTTGCAATTATCTGACTCATCTCTGTGATCGACCAGGCCTGCCAATTAAATCGTTTAAGATCGCTATCAGAAAGGATTTTCGCTAGATTTTGCTGAACGAGTTTTAATTTAGCGCCGGTCGTTTGTTCCGCCTGAATAGATCTTAGCATTTCAGTAATTTCTGGAATCGAAGATAATCTATTCAGGTCCGCTAGCAACACTGCCACTTGAAAAGGGCCTACACGAACGGCATCAATTACCGACTGGATATTTTTAACAAGATCTGCCGATAAATTAATTCCATAACTTTGACTCAAAATAATACCGCCGCCATGATGGCGAACTTCATCAAACACGATTTTAGAGAAAGCCTCTTTGAGTTCGTGATTATCCGTTCCAGCAAGCAACGCTTGGTAATGATGAATACCCCAGCCTTCGAGAAGTACTTGAATCAAAATAATTGCATCGCGTTTAGATTCATTTTCAACAAAGTGGGCGATCAGCTGAGAAAATTCTGGAGCTTCGATATCAACTTGGAATTGAAAATAAGGCTGCAACAAATATAGATGACTAAGCTCTTCATTGGCCACGGTTGTATAGTATTCACGCTCTTCTTGTGTTTCAGACAATATCGCCATCTTATTAGCGTAGGCAATTCCGGCATGCTCAATCGATATAGCTTCTTTAAGTAAAGCTTTTGACATAGAACTTAGGAAATATGATTTCTGAGATGCATTTAGATTTAACCAGAATGGACTCGTTTCTACATCGAAAAAATCAGCACGCCAAACCGGCAGTGTTTTTTTCTCCGCGGGGGCCATTTCCAGCGATTGATTGATCAAGCGTTGCAGGCGATGTCTAAGTTCCGAAGGTGCTTGAGGCAATAGGACTTTAAAATTCACTTATTGTTCCTTGGTAAAAGCTTTGTTTAAAAAACTGCCAGAAACTTTATGGAAAAGAGATCGAGTAAAAACCTTTTTAAAGAATCGGATCGAAAATGCATCTTTCCCGAAGCTATAATTTAGCTTTGGATTGTGCGATTTGATAATGTTGATCACGCCGCGGACGACGTCTTCAGGACGTTGAGGGTTTGGTCGTTTTGAAAGTTTGTCTCGTAGAGATGTGTAATTTGTAACTTGCCGATGATAGACCGATGTCGGCAGAGTTTCGCTCATGCCCCATTCCGCTGCATTATTAAAATTAGTGCGATAAGCGCCGGGCTCGATCAAAGTTACTTTTACTGAATGTGGTTTTAGTTCGTACGATAAAGATTCGGAAAAGCCTTCTACCGCAAACTTGCTGGCGCAGTAAGCGCTCGATAATGGAAATCCCATAAATCCAAACACGCTAGAGAAATTGATAATATGGCCTTTGGCTTTTCTAAGAGACGGAAGTAGCTTTTGAGTTAGTAACATCATTCCGAAAACATTCACCTCAAACTGACGGCGAAGTTTTTCTTCAGTACATTCTTCTGCTGGACCAAATACGGCGAATCCGGCATTGTTGATCAAAACATCTAGCGGGCGTCCTAGAAAGTAAGTTTCCATTGATTTTAAATCGGCCTGAGATGTTACATCTAAATTCAGCTCAATGAGTTTACCTTTATATTTTTCACGTTCAGCTGCGAAGATATCTTTTCTGCCAAGAATATTGCGGCCAGTGGCGATAACTTGGAAATCATTTTCTAGAAGGCTTGTAACTAGGCCTTTTCCAAATCCTGATGTCGCGCCGGTAACTAGAACTGTTTTCATGTGGCCTTCTTTTTAAAGAGAGTTTTCTTAAGGAAGTATTGAAGTGGCATGAGTAGAGTCATCTCGGCGATGCAGGCCAATTCATCACCGCGATCCCAGTGGGGATTCATCTTTGCAAAAAACTGTATTTTTTTATTTTTAAATAACTCATCAGATATTTCAGCTACCTTTTCTTTTAAGCAGCACGCGGTATCGTCAAATTCAATTGTACCTAAATCTGATTTGTAACTTTTTGAAAATCGATGGCCATAGAAACTGTCCATCAAATTTGTATATAAAGCGGGAGTTGATTTTTCGACTCTAGGGTAGTGAGTTTTAAAATTATTCGCCATTAGGAGGTAGGTTTTGTAACCTTTGGAAATTAGAAACCAATACACGGGACGAGTTGGACTTTTAACTTTTTCAGACCATAGGTATTTCAGAAAAGCTACGCCCAGAGCTTTGTTACCCCAGTACTCTTTTTCTAAAACTGTATCACCACTGTAAATGCCGATCGCGTTGTGGCCGAATTGTCGTAGGTCTACTTTTAACAATGTTGAAAAACCCTGAATCGTCTTCTGGTTAGTATCCCGCAATAGAATGACTTGGTCTTTTTCAAATAGGTCAGAAACAAACTGTTCTTTATTGTGGTTGATATAGTATTTCGAAAAAATAGAATACATGCGTTCGATTTCAACGGTGTTTAGAGTGGGAACGGCTTTCATTTCCGCAAAAACAGAAGGGCGACCGGCGCTTGTCGATTTAGTTTTTTTAGTCCCCAGAGTTTGTGTTCGCGTTTGTTGTGGCTGTGTTTCAGCGATCATTGGTGTATCCCCCATTGGCTCGTTGGAATTTTGTTTACGTACTGAATGTACTGACCGACGGGTCGATCGATAGGTAATAATTTAGTAGGAGCAAAGCGCATGTTTTCATAAACTTCGCCATCTTCGCCTTGCAGGGATTTAAAACCCATATGTGTAACGGCGATTAAGGCTTTGGAAATTAGTTTTCCGATTACACCTGATCTTTTTTTCGTTAAAAAGATAGGTTGAACAGAAGACCGTCCACCCGTCAGAGGGCGATAGGCGAAAATCATATACATACTTGGTATTTTATTACGGCCACCAAACCAGTAGCTGTCTTTTACCAAAGTCAGAAAGCCCGTTGAGGCGTGATCATAAAGCATAGAATAGGAATAAAATGGACCAATGAAAAACTGAGTTAGGTTGGCGACCCAAGTAGCATTCCCAATAGCGCCCGCTAATGAAATTTGCATTTGGCGTTCGGCAGTTTTAGCGTCGACTTCCATCTCGATATCAATATTATGAACCGTCTTTAGATGTTGCGGATCAATACCATTGATCATGGTGACGTGATGATGACAGCGGCGCTCATACGATGTTCCGAACGAAACCTCTAAATCTTGATCGGCTAATTCGGGAAAGCACGTCAATGGCGTAGGTGCTGTAGACTTAGGAAACACCCAAATGCTGTCAAAGTGTTCACTGACCGCATAGGATTTTGTTTTTACAGATTTACAGAATGATGGATCAGCCGGGATGTCTTTACAGTGTCCGTCGGAATCATATTTCCAGTGATGAAAAAAACATTGGATGTTTTCTTTTTTTACGGTGCCTTTTCCCAAATGAGTACCCATGTGAGGACAGTAGGCATCAACGCAACCTAATTTACCAGACTCGGTTCGCCAGATTATTAAATCTTGGTGACCAATAGTAAACGAATGAACTTTACCATTTTTTAAATCCCTAGAGCGCATAACAAAATACCAACCCTCGGCCACAACATCAGGATTATTGAAAACGGGCATCCTGACCGTCGGCTGTGAAAGCTGATTCTTAGAGAACTCATTTTGGATTTCCATTGAACTATTTTAAACAAGACGCGTTCTTTAAACCAATAACCAATTCAATTAAACGTCGTATTATCACGTAGTTTTGTGAAAAACTAGACCACCTGGACGGTGTCGATTTTCACTGAAATTTGTGTGGTGGGTGTATTAATAATATTGATAGTACAATTAGAACAATTAATTTTATTTATGGCATCGACATCGTTATAAAGAGCCTCGTTGGAGGCGTTTATGGCGACCGAAGTTGTTCTTAAATATGTTCAGATTATTGTAGTGTTAACAATTATTTACGCAGTTAATGTTTTGGCTCAATCCGGCTGTATGGTGGCGACATCGCAAGGTCAGCGCGCTGTTAGTCAGAATGATCTGTTTTTTAAGACGATTTCTGCAGCCCCGCGATGCCCCCAAAACATTGATGAAGTGAATAGCCTGCTGGCTAATCAATTTCAGAACAGAAAATTCTTGGTAGCCAATCGAGGACGAAATAATCCAAAGCAAGGAAGCTTTAGTTTCTTCGAATCGTTTAGCGGCGGTACTCGAAATGGCGAAGCGGGCATTTTTTTAGGTCATTTTACCGGTTTAAAAAATATCGGGGGTAAAGTGATGATTGATTTAGATCAATCGCCGGATAATGGAAAACTCGTTATCGAGCTGATCGCATGGGATACCGTGAAGGGTTACTACAATTTCTATGAGCTGATTGGCCAAGGCACTGTGAATCAGTGGTTTTATCGGGGCGATTCAAAAGATATTTTGCTAGATAACCAAGCGATCTATTTATCACAACCAGCACAATTTGGTCAGCGACTAAGATGCTCGGGCTGTCACGTATCGGGTGGACCGATCATGAAAGAGTTGGCGTTTCCACATAATGATTGGTGGGTTAAATCAAGACCTTTGCTATTTGAAAACCCGCAATCAGAAGCCTTCTTGCAAAGACTGCGAGTGGTTGATACGGCGGAAAATTTTTCTTCGCAAGTTCAAATGGGAATTCAAAAACTAGAAGCCAGTACTCAGTACCAAGCTTTGAAAAAGTCGTTCAGTGTTCAGGCACAACTGCGACCACTATTCTGCGATATGGAAATTAATATTCAATCGGATATAAACTCATCCGATCGATCGGGAAATATTCAAATTCCTCTAGCGAGTGTTGGTGGACCGTTTGCGGGGACAAGTCCGATGGTAATTTCGAAATCTGTGTACCAAGGGTTGTTGCAAAAGTACGGTCTGCAGTTTCCAGAAACAAAGTTTCAAGATGCCGATCATGGCTGGTTATCCCCAGTGAAGGGTTATTCCGATTTGCTGGCGATAGCGAGTTTGAAAGCCAGCGGTTTGATTGATGATAAAACGATATTAGATGTCTATTTCGCAGCTCAAATCGGTGTGCTAATGAACAAAGATAGATGTCAGTTACTGAAACTAGTGCCCAACACGTGGAATTGGAAGCCAGGTTTTTTGCAGAACTTGAAACTACAAACCTCGATGGTAGCGAAGTCCATGTACCAGCGAATGACAAATCCTGAGCTCAACTTAGCGGCCTATCAGAAAGCCATTGGTGAATGGTATGCCCAAACCTCTAAAAAACTGCAGGCCGGGGATGTGGAATCTAGCTTTGTTCAGCTTCTTCAGAATCGAAAAGCCGTCTTCGAAAGCGATATTTCAAAGAACCCTCGAGGTCAGATACTTGAACCAGGGTTCAGGGTGATATTCCCAGTGAAAAGATTATAATTATTTAACTAATAGTTCGATAAATAAGGCCCGGGTGTTAATTATTGGGCCTTATGGATCTACAGACTCTAGAGACTATCAAAGCTGATATTCTAACCCCGCAAGCTGATTACGCGGAATCAAAAATCCATTCTAAAACGCTTGATGATCGTTTGGGACTTGCCTGCGACACGATCGAAGACGTTCTATTCGAAGAAAACAAAGACTCACTTTTTCTATCTGATGCCAAAGAATTTTGGTACGGGCTTGAGATACAATCTCTGCAAACACCGTATTCGGAAGTGGTTGAAATGATTAACTACGTAAAACCAAAACCAGGTGATACGTGGGTTGATTTAGGTGCCGGCTATGGCCGCATGGGAATCACTTTAGGTTTCGTTGAGCCCGAAGTTAAATTCGTCGGTTACGAATTTGTTCAATCCCGTGTAGATGAAGGCAATCGCATTTTAAAAGAATGGGATTTAAAGAATGCGGTAATGAGGCAAGCTGATATTGCTAGCGATGACTTTCAAGTTGATGTCGCTGATTTATATTTCTTGTACGATTTTGGATCAAAGGCGGACATTTTCAAAGTTCTTGAAAAACTACGAGTGCTAGCACAGAACCGCTCTATTCAAGTCGTTGCGCGCGGTCGTGGCGTACGCAGTTGGATATTCATGGACTGCCCATGGCTAAGCGAAATTAATTCTCCGGTTCAATTCAAACATTGGACTTTCTTTAAATCGTAAATAACCCCTGAGTTTTTAGAGGACGAGAACTTTCTTTTTTCCAAAACTATTTTGGAGATAAGTTCGAGGATCTTCCTATTGAATGAGACTTTGCTTTTTAGGGGGACGCCCTCCATGGGCTCAGGGCAGCCGGTTCGCTTCGCGAACAATACCGCATCCATGCGGCGGCTGAGCCCCCTAAAAAGCAAAGTCTCATTCAATAGGAAGACCGAGCTTGAATTTGCGTTTTGGAAAACGAACGTTCTCGTACTCAAAAAAATTACCCGCACCGTAGCCATTTTTGTGGGGCTTCGTTGCAGGTGTTGTGCTTTGATTTGAATAAAGGGAGCTTGAGGCCGACACGAGTGTTCGGCCCCAAATGTAGAAATCTATTTAACCCAAGACGCTTTGTAATCCTCAGCGTATTTCTTGAATGAAATCGGTTTTTTGCCTGTGATTTTTTCGACCGCATCGGTTGTGCGTTCTGAGTAGCCTTGTTTAAAGAAATCTAGAATCATCAACATAAAGTTGGCGTAGTCGTTTGGCAGACCAGCTCCTAGCAAGGATTTCAGCATCGTTGCGGGTTCAATTTCCTGGTACGCAATTTTTCGTCCGGTCACGTTACTTAATATATCGGCGACTTGATCGTGGTTGATTACGTCGGTGCCAGTGAGATCGAAATCCTTGTTGTTGAATTTATCTGATAGCAATAGTTCCCCGGCCACAGCGGCGATATCACGAGCGTCGATGAAGCTGCCTTTGGCTTTGGCTACCGGTAAGTAGATTTTGCCATCATTGTTGATTCCGTGGATCCAAAAAGAATTGAAGTTTTGCATGAACCAATTCGGACGGATGATGTTGTAGTTTAATCCTGATTTTTCTAAGTGAATTTCGACTTGTCTAAAGGGTGCTGTTTCAACAGCGTTGGCTCCCATAGCAGTCATTAGGACTACTTTTTTTACCTTTTTCTTTTTTGCCATTTCAATGATGGGAATAAGAAGTTGATCTTGATTGGTGTGCCCTGGAGGGGACAGCAAAAATAGGCGATCTACATTTTCAAATGCCTTTTCAAGGCCTTCTTGATTTAGTAAATTCAAATGAACTTGCCCTGGTTTAAGTTCCTTTTTGCTGGTGGCTAGTACGATGCTTTGGCCTTTTGATTTTAGAATTTTGGCCAATTCCGTGCCGACCGTGCCGCTAGATCCGATGATTAGTGTTTGACTCATTCTGTGCTCCTTTGTATTTAGTGCAGTTGGTGTATTGCTAATATAGTCGAAATAAGATATCCTTTTAATGGGTATAAGTACAAAAAACATGTTCAGGAGTATAAATATATGGATATTTTGGACGATATATTTAAACAGGCTGATTTGAAACGTAAGATTCTAAATCAAAGGTCTATATATGAGCCAATCACCCTGCAGTTTCCATGTAACCGCAGTATTGGATTTCATATTGTGACTCAAGGTGAAGCGTACCTCCATATAGACAACGAAAAAGAACCGCTCCTATTGAAGCGTGGTGATATCGCCGTCATGGCCAGAGGATTTAATCACTATCTAAGCTCAGAGGCTAAACTCAAAGATAAAGATTTTAAATCCGCACTCAGCATTGACCATTTTAATGAGATTAAACTACCCAAAAAAAATGCAACACCGAAAGCGACGCTGATTAGCGGCGCCTATCAGTTATGGAATGATCCACTTCATCCGTTCTTTAAAGAATTGCCTGATATCTTTTTATTAAGAAATGAAGAGATCGAAAGCTTTGGGCAGATTCAAGTGGCTTTAAGCTTGTTATCCAAAGAAGCCGCTGAGCCGCAAATGGGTTCCGAGATGGTGATCCAGAGTCTGCTTGATATCATATTTTCATTTATCGTTCGAAAAATAGTTCAATTAAAAAGCAGCAAACCAAAAACATGGAGCCATGCCGTTCAGAATGACGCCGTAAAAAAAGCGATCGAGCTACTGCATGCTCAGGTAGGGAAAGATTGGACACTCGAAGATTTGGCCAAAGCTGTCGGTTTATCCCGTGCGGGACTTGCACAGAAATTCAAAAAGCATTTAGGCGATACCCCCCTTCATTATTTGACAGTGTTGCGAATGCAAAAAGCGCGGGCGCTGTTATCATCAAGTAACGACAATATCGAAACTATTGCGGAAGCTGTCGGGTACAGTGATGCCTTTAGCTTTTCTAAGGTTTTTAAGCGCATAACAGGCGTTCCGCCGAGGGATTTTAGGGTACAAGATCAGATCGACAAAAACTTGGCTTATCGCTATTAAGGTGGCACCACAGGGCTATCTCTATGTCGAAAGTTTTGACAAGTTTGAACTCCGTACAGTTTGTATAATAAATATTTTAATCACCCATTAATTAGTTTATATACTCTGTGCACATATGAAACCTGGTTTATTGTTCCTATTATTTTTGGCCTTGCCGGCCCTGGCTATTACCACTGACGTTCGACGTCTAAAAGTGCGTGATAGTCATTTGATTTTTGATGATCGGCTGTTTTCACGCGAAGTTGTAATTACGTTTGCTGGAAAATTGGATCCAGTTATTCTTCCTAAAATTCTAAAAAAATTAAACGGCGAAAAACTAAAGGCCCATTTTTTTGTAACTGGCGATGAAGCCGCTGCTAGCCCCGATCTGGTTCATGACATTATTTTTGCGGGTCACGTTTTGGGATCCCAAGGGTTATCAGCCCCTGCAGATAAAGAAAAGCTGACGACGGAAACGTCTTTGCAGTCTGAAATTCAAATGGGTCACGAGGCTGTTTTTGCCAGTAACGGGCTGATTTATCCATTTATTCGCCTGGCTCCTCGTCAGGGTGGAATCGCGGTCCGTGAAATGATCAAAGAAAGTGGCGCTTTTGCATTTTACTGGAACATTGAATATTTCGCAGAAGATCCAGCGCAAAGTATCCGTGATAACCTTAAGCGCGAACGCTATCGCGGTATCGTCGCTTTATCTTTAGGCCGCAAGTCGACTTTGGTTGCGCTTGATGCTTTAATTGAAGAGATTAAAAAAGAAGACCTGACCGTAATTACTATTTTGCCAAACGAAGAAAGCACATGGCTAGATAGTCCTCCTCTGATAAGAAAAACTTTGCGAGAGGAAGTTGAAAAAGGCGGATCAATTTACCAGCGAAAACATACACCAGTTAAAGGTTGGGGCCATGAAGTTTAAATTATTTATTTCCGTTTTACTAATGTCGGCAATCGGCTTTTCGCAGGCATTAGATCGACCGCCTCAATTTGTGTTGATTTCATTTGATGGATCTAAAAGCCACAATTTCTGGAAAGAAACGTTTAAATTGAGCCAAGATGTTCAAGGTCAGTTTACTTATTTCGTCAGCGGCGTTTATTTTCTGCAAAAGAAAGATAAATTAAACTACCAGCCACCAAAACGTAAGGCCGGCGCGTCTGATATCGGTTTCGCTGAAAATGATTTGGGCGATATTCAACGTCGCACAGAAGCCGTGTGGCATGGATTAAGCGAATTAAATCCAGCGATGGAAATCGGATCTCATGTTAATGGTCATTTTGATGGATCTTATTGGACCTATGAAGAGTGGACAAAAGAATTCACAGAGTTTCACCGTTTAGTTGAAAAAGTATTTAGCTTCTACCCAACAATGAATACGCGATTTGCTAATCAGTGGGAATCGACTCTGCATGCAGAGATCAAGGGTTTCCGTGCTCCTTTGTTAGCTGGTCAAGTTTCCATCACAGGCAAAGTTTTAAGCGATTTCAAATACGCTTACGATGCCAGCCAAGTTTTAAAAGGTAAATGGCCCTATAAACACACTCCTGATTTATGGAATATCGGTTTATCTAGAATCGGTTTAGCAGGAACAACTCGTGAAACCGTGGCGATGGATTACAACGTTTTGTACGGTCAGTGCGGCGGTGTTTTTAATCCAAGCAATTCAGGTGAATGCAAAACGATCGATGACAAGCTTTTAGCGTATTATGAAAAACAGACTTACTATTCATACATTCAAGCCTTTTTAAAAGACTACTACGGTAACCGAATGCCATTAAGTATTGGTCACCATTTTTCTTTATGGAACAAAGGAATCTATTGGAAGGCATTACAACGTTTCATACGCGATGTGTGCACTCTGCCGGAAGTTAAATGTATTACACACGGCAAGATGGCTGAATGGTTGAACGAGCAAAATGCAATTCACGGGTACAGTGTATTTAATAAATTGAACCAAGGTTTGTTTGATAAGACGGGAATCTCTGAAATTCCTCGCGAGCGTCTAAAAGTAGACTTGTCGCTGATGAAGAAAGTGAGCTTCGGAGAAAGAGCATTAGTTGTTCCGGACATTTCAAAGCTAGTTGAAAAAGTGATGTTAAAAGGCGATCTGCCGCATGCGCATGATGAAGCACCTGGCGACGTGGACATGGAACAATTCCGTTATACTCCACCAGAGGTTAACTAATGCGTTTGATCGTAGCTGGAATTTTTTTAATAATCCTCAATCTAAATCAGCAGGCAAAGGCGCAAGAAATTCAAGCGTCACAGTGCCAAGAGGGAATGGATACCGTTCCCCTTATTTTGTGCATGGATGATGACGTTAGAGAATTCGAAGATCTTAAGAACTTTGTAATGAATAGAATCTACGGTCGTATCGAACTTAAATACGCGAAAAAAGATCCGGCACGCGCTAAAACTTTAAAAGAAAAAGTTGAAAATTATGCTAAATCTTGGGACGGCTACCGTATTTCTTATTGTGATTTAGAATCGATTCATATCACTGATGAAGACAATCGCTCGCAATTCGTAAAGGACTGTTTGATGTCACTGACTAAGTCTAGAATCGAAGAACTTCGCCTGTTGCAAATTAATATTTAGATTTCAAATTCAAGGTACATCGGCAAATGATCCGATAGTAAACTCCACGGCGTGTTCGACAGCGTTTCAATGTAAGTCGGCTTGATATTTCGCGCATAAATACGATCTAGGCTTAGCATCGGAAAAAAGCTTGGAAACGTCTTTGCGTATCTATTTTTAAGCTGCTTATGACATTCAAACAAATTTAGTTTTGATTCTAAATAATGGGAGAGTTCTTTTCCCCAATCATTGAAATCACCAGCCAAGATAAACGGTGCATCGGGCGGAATCAGTTTAGAATAGCGAGCAATAACTCGCTCGACTTGTTTTACACGTTCTTCATGCAGCAAATTTAAATGCACGTTAAACAAGTGCAGAATCTGGCCATTTTCTAGCGGAATTTCGCAGTGTAGTAGACCACGCTGTTCCCATTTGTTTGTCGAGATGTTTTCGTTTTCCCATTTAGTGATTGGAAAGCGGCTTAGGATGGCATTGCCATGGTGGCGATCTTTGTAAACAGCATTTTTTCCATAACAATGATCGGTCCAAATCGAGTCTGCCAAGATCTCCATCTGTGAAGAAACTTTAGTGCTGAGTCCTTTAGGAATAAAATCCGCTCCTTCGCCAACTAGTTCTTGGATAAACATAAAATCGACCGGCAGAGAATGGGTCGCTTCTTTTATTTTAATCAAAGTATTGCTAAGCAAGAACGTCGAGCGTGCTTTATGAATATTAAAAGTTATAAACTTGTATTTCTTCATAACCAATTTTTAAACCAAAAAGAGATACGGCACAACTGCCGAATAATGAATGAATCCTTGTCGATCTCCTCTTTGGAAATCAGATGTGATTTTGATTTTAAACTTTCCCAATAATCTAGTAGAGGCTGCAGTTCGGACTTGCCCTCTAGAATAATATCCATTTCTAGATCATGCACAAGGCTGCGATGATTCAGGTTATGACTGCCTAGGGTAGCCCAATCGTCGACGATCACGGCTTTGGCGTGCATGAAGCTCGGCAAATATTGATAGACCTCTATATTGTATTTAAGCAGCTTCCTAAGCACATAGCGGCCGGCTAAATCCACGATAATATAGTCGCTGCGGCTGGGAATAATGATTTCAATAGTCCCATGCTTTTTAGCGGATGTAATAAGCGCCCGAATAACTTTTTTCGACGGCACAAAGTAGGGTGTGATAATACGAATTTGCTTTACCGAGGTCACCATACGATCAACTAACTGACGCTTGGCTAGGCGACGTGATGCCATTGAGTGTGTTGATCGAACACGTTCAAAATTCACGCGTTTGTGGCGCTTTACCAGCGAGTATGGGAAGCGCAACCAATACGCATTAGCAAGGGAGGAAATCTTTGCTACCTCGGGGCCTTTGACTAAAACAGCGAGGTCTTTCCAGGCTGCGGTGCCACTTTCTTTTTCAGAATGAACTTTGGAAATGTTGTAGCTAGCCACAAATGCGGACGTTTTATC